>Ga0256840_1002256_pt1 | contig 17197 bp, 15 predicted proteins | sample 355202metaG_FD_185969 | JGI IMG/M metagenome (GOLD analysis project Ga0256840, IMG submission 185969) | Hydrothermal vent microbial communities from Mid Atlantic Ridge, Atlantic Ocean - 355-202 | ecosystem: Environmental > Aquatic > Marine > Hydrothermal vents | place: Atlantic Ocean: Mid... | reverse complement strand
TCTTCCATCCAGGTCATACCCTACCCATGACGCAAGGGTGATGAGACTGGGACGGATCTGCCACCACTTCTCAGGCATCTGTTGCCTGGCAATGTCAAAAACAAGCTGGTAAACCTTGCTCAGGCTGCGATGGAAGTTGTTCATGGCCTCAACAGCCAGCTCATGCTCCTTTTCAAGGGAAATGCCAGGATCTGAGAGATGGTCTGCACAAAGGGCCTCCTGAATAAGTTCTCTGATATGGGCATCCGAGTGCTGGACACCAGCTACATTGTAACCACTGGCAAGTTCCGATAGGGTGCGGAGCAGATTTGCCTCCAGTGCAAAGGTTGGATGGGCAGTGAAAACAACACCGAAATGGTCTGTTGTTATGAATTCTGTAAAGTTGTCAGTGCAATTTTCTTTTCCGTTGTCTGTCGAGTCTTTCTGAATTCGGGACAGCCGTCGGGTTATCGCCTCCATATTTTTTATCGGATCTATAGGCGCGAGATACTGGTTGAGCCGATCTGCCCTGGAGACGAAGGCATAGCCATTGAGAAACTGAATGAACTGTTCCAGATCAGATGGAGCGAGTTCCCCTTTTTCAATCTTTTTGGCGAGCTGGATTGCCAGAAGGACTATGGGATTGGCATGGGGGTTTTCCTCAGTAACCGAGATGAAATGTTTCAGAAGTATCTTGAGTTCGTTGTAGAACTCGGCAAGAGCCAGTTTCCTTTCTGGCTCGAAACATCTCCTGTCTCTTGGTAACAGAGGCCTCTGGTTCTTCTCTATTATATCCCAGAATATCTCTTTCATGATTTGCTCCTTTTACAGACAGGTCTTGACAGGTTTGTCTGAATGCTTAGCGTAAAACCCGAAAAGGATGTAGGTATCATCCTGTAACTATTATTAAAATATCGCTTTTCACTAAAACATAGAAATGGCTTTTACTCAATAGAACAGATAAGGAGGGCTGATAAAATGTTAAATCATTGGCTTTCACTGAGTGACCCGGTATGGGAGGACTTTGACAATCTCCAAAGGGAGATGGAGCGGATGTTCAGGTCCGGTCCCTTTTTTTCTGCAGCAGGCAGAGCGGGAAGGCAGACCCCTATACCGGCTGTCAACATAGGTGAGACCCCTGACAAGCTCATCATCTATCTCTTTGCTCCCGGGCTGGATCCCAAAGATATAGAGCTGACCATAGAGAAGAATACTCTGACCATATCTGCCGGACGTGATACATCCAAGGATATCGGTGACGGCGAAAAGGTTACCGGGTTCTATCGGAAAGAGAGGTTCAGCGGCAATTTCAGGCGGGTGATAGCCCTGCCGGACGGCCTGGATACGTCCAATGTAGAGGCAAAGTATGTGGATGGAATACTCATGATCTCCATTGCCAAGAAGGAGGAGGAACAGACCCGCAAGATAGAGGTCAAGGTTGACTGATTCCATATCAGTCTATGTGAGATATTAAGAGATTGAATCAGAAAAACGGAGGTGTTCAGATGAATAGTCAGGAAACAGGCGTAGTAAAAAGGGAGGAACAGAGGCCAGCTGAGGCTGCTGCACGTAAACCGCTTGTGATTGTCCCGCCTGTGGATATATATGAAAAGGAGGATGGAGTGATACTGCTGGCAGATATGCCTGGCGTATCCAAGGAGAAGATCGACGTACAGGTGGACAAGAATGTGCTTACCATCAGAGGTGAGATCGGAGAGGTGGTTCCTCAGGATATCAAGCCTCTCTATGCAGAGTTCAATGGCAAGGCCTATGAGAGGGCATTTACATTGAGCCCTGATGTGGATGTGAGCAAGATCGAGGCCCACATGAATTCTGGTGTGCTGAAGATCTTTTTGCCAAAGGCTGAAGATTTCAAGCCAAAAAAGATCGAGGTACAGGTGGGCTGATTTGGTCCCTAAGGGGTTGCTGTAGCCCTGTTAGGATCGGTGCAGGCTGTTCGCCATAAAGAAAGGGCACTGATCAGCAGCTTTGATCAGTGCCCTTTTTGTATCAGGTTTTGAAGCAACAGGAATCCGTCTGCACTCTATTCATACAGTATTGATGCCAGTGTAGTGAAAAAAAGCCTGCCATAGTGCTGTTCAGCCGGATTAAAGCCTTACCTGAACCCTGTACTCCAGGACTGTTTCTCCCTTTGCAGGCACATTCAGTTCCCATTCAGCCAACCTTGCCGAGACCTTTTTATGGGGGTTGGATTCCTTGAGCATTATCCAGTCTCCAGGGATATGTTCCTGTACCTTTACTGTTACATCCTTTTCCTTGGCATTCTTTACCGTGATCCGAATGGATGTTTCATAGATGTAGTTGTATGGGGCACTGCCAGCCAGTTTCCTGAAATCGGTCTGTTTGCGCCATGCTGTTATATCAAAGGCATTTCCGAGTTTCAGGCGAATATCTTCTTTTTCAGGGGTGTGATCAACCCTGTCTTCTCCTACAAACTGGAGAGTGCCTGTGGTGTCAGCCTTGTAAACACGCATCACCCCTGCAGGGAGAGCCATTCCAAGGTTGTTCTCCTTTGTGTTGCTGAAACAGAGAAAGATGCCGGCCTTGAGTTTGACAGCGCCGTTTCCGCCCATCCGGCTGGTATAGAATCCGCTTCCGCCAGATATGAGATATTCCTTTTTGCAGGGCACTGAAGATGCCTTGAGCAGTGAGACCTGTTTGGTCTGTCTGTTCTTGATTGTGGTTGGCCTGCCAAGTGTATATAGATGGTAGTCCATCAGGCTCTCCTGTGTCATGTTTTCCATGCTGTCTGGAGCTACTGCCAGGCTTTTGTAGCGCATGGTCCTGGTTTTCGGCCTGCTCACCCGGTTTACCTCTCCTGCCACCAATTGCAGCCTGGCATCTCTGTAAGCGGCACCACTGCGGTTTTCCAGGGTGACCCACCCCTTGAGATCCAGTGCATTTTCTTCACTGTTGAGCTGGGCAATATAATCCGCCTTCCATTTCAGACCGGAGGTAAGATAGGTGAGTTTCATCTCTCTGTAGCCGGAGGTGTTGCTGTAGGCAAGCAGGCACAGGGTCGGCTCTGTCCGAAGGTTTTGGGGCAGATCAGGAAAGGATATCCTGCCTGGAATGGTAGTCTCTATACGGTTCCCTATCTTGAGAACCACGCCACTGTTGGTGCTGAGCACCCTGGCTGGTACGATGCTTTCCTTCCCTGTGGCAGGATTGACCTTGATTATCTCTACATCTCTGCCCACATATTTTTTCAGCAGGGAATCTGGAGAAAGAAGGTCGAATTCAAAATTCTGTTCCAGGATGTTTATGCCATCCGCCTGAAAAAGTGCTGTTTCAGGCCTTATCTGGCCGCTTATTCCTGCAAAAGCCAGGGCTACACTGCCTTTGGGCAGTTGGACGGTCCTGATATCCCTTACAAGTGCCAGGTCATTGTTATAAATGGTTATTGAAAGTTCTTTCTGTTGGTCTGGCTGCAGAACGATCTCTGCGGCCTCTGCCGTTTGGCAGACAGCCATAAAAAAGATAGGGATTATGGCTGAAATAAGCCTGGCCATTATCTTTAGGTCTGTTTTTTTGTTGTTACTCATCCTGATCTCCCTGTGTCGGTTTTGGTGTGTAAACATCTTTGTTATACAATGGCTAAGTTATTCTCAGTTAGCATATCAGGGCTGGTTGTCCGGCAATATTCTGCCTCTCAATTTCTTGACCCTGCTCCTTTTCCTTTTCTCTTCTAACCGTCTCCTTCTGGAGGCCGGGGATGGCCTGGTTGGCCTCCGCTCAGGCGGTGGCGGTATCAACCCCTTTTTGATAAAGGTCTTTAACTGTTCCAGGGCGTCTTCGAGGTTGCGTTCCCTGTGACGGAATCGCTGGGCCTTGATTACAAGGGTGCCATCTTTTGTTATCCTTCTGTCCCTGAGAGACATAAGCCTCTCTTTACATTCAAAAGACAGGGAGGAGGCAGGTATGTTGAACCTGAGCTGTATGGCAGTAGATACCTTGTTGACATTCTGGCCCCCTGGCCCGCTGGCACGGATGGCCTTGATCTCAATCTCCCTGGAATCAATGGAGTGATCTGGTGTGATATGCAACATACCAAGACCCTTGCGGGGCACTGTATAGTAACCTGTACAATGGATTGATAAAGGATGTCCGGTTAAGATTTTTGCTTCAGGATATCCCTTATCTCAGTCAGGAGAATCTCTTCTTTTGATGGCTTTGGCGGTTCTGCCGGTTTCTCTTCCTCCTTCTTTTTGGCTGCGTTAATCGCTTTTACAACCAGGAAGATGGCAAAGGCAATTATGGTAAAATCAACTACAGTCTGGATAAACTTGCCATAGGCAAGGACCACCTCAGGTGTCCCGTCTGCTGCCCTTTTCAAGATCAGGCCAAGTTTGGTAAAATCAACTCCACCAATTAAGAGACCAATAGGTGGCATCAGAACATCTTGAACAAATGAGGAAACGATTTTGCCAAAGGCAGAGCCGATAACAATACCTACTGCCATATCGATAACGTTCCCCTTTACTGCAAACTCTTTGAACTCCTGTAGCATACCCATGATTTAACTCCTCCTCGTTTTTGATCAATTTTTTTTGTGACACGATAATGTTTCTGTACCTTGGCTACCAACTGAGATGCTTCACTATCCCCTGCCATCATAGCGGCTTTTTCCGTGGCATCAAGACCATTGTTTCGCCCTTGAGGATTGAAAACAAGGAGCCAGAATCCAATTGTCCATTGTTTCCTGAAATATCCCGCACCCGGCAATAATATCGTTTATCTCTGAATTGTTAGTGTTGTAGCTATCGTTGTTCTCCATGCAGTGTGCCCCTCAGCAGTTCTTGCCGGTCCATGGTTGAAAAAACCCTGCTTGACAGTCCATCCTGAGGCAGCTCTGCATCCATTTTTTGCATATTCTCTGTGGTAGGTTATCTTTTAACCTATTAGACTTCATCTTGAGCATGTAATTGTCCTGTAAACAGGTCTGAACCTACAGTGGGCGAATGAACTGTGGAGCCGGATAGGTCTTCTGGCCTTCTCCAGGAGATTCTATGGCTGTATCATGGTCTCGGAGGTTTTTGTACTGGATGGCTTCCTGGTCTCTTTGTGTTGGAGATCAGGATAATTAAAAAGTTAGCTGCCAATAGCAATGAGCAGCCAAAAAGGAGAAATAAATGAAAAGACATTATTATGTAAGCAAATTGGTAGTATTTAGCCTGCTCTTTGTCTTGTCGTTGGTCAGCCATACAACAGTAAATGCCTGCACCCGCGCACTATATGTCGGAGATGATGGTCTTGTCATTACTGGTCGAAATATGGACTGGTTTGAAGAGATGCAGACAGAACTATGGGTCTTTCCACGTGGCATGAAACGGGATGGTGGAGTGGGGCCTAAATCTGTTAAGTGGACTTCAAAATATGGGAGTCTTGCAGTTTCAGTCTATAATGTTGGTACTACAGAGGGAGCCAACGAAAAAGGGCTTGTTGTAAATTTGTTGTATCTTGCCGGTTCTGACTATGGAGAGTCCACAAATCGCAAACAGATATCCGTTGGTGCTTATGCACAATATATATTGGACAATTTTGCAACCGTTTCAGAAGCAGTGGAGGGGTTAAAAGATGACGAGTTACAAATTATTGCTCCAGATATTGTTGGACGCAAATCAACAGTGCACTTTGCTATCTCTGATCCTTCTGGGGATTCGGCGATTTTGGAGTTTATCAATGGTAAGTTGGTGATTCACCACAGCAAAGAGTTCAAGACCATGACAAACGAACCAACCTATGAAAAACAGTTAGCACTAAACACGTACTGGAAAGAGATTGGCGGTGCTGTGATGCTTCCAGGTACCTATCGTCCAGCAGATCGTTTTGTTCGTGCTGATTACTACATCAATGCAATACCAAAAACGAGTGATGCGCGTGAGGGAGTGGCGGCAGTGAGGAGTGTCATGTGTGAAGTCTCTGTGCCAAGAGGAATAAAAGATCCGTCAAAACCAAATGTCTCTACGACAATCTGGCGTTCGGTGTTCGATCATAAAAACATGGTTTATTACTACGAACCTACATCCAGCCCATATATCTTTTGGGTTTCTTTGAAAAAACTCAACTTCACCAAAGGTGCACCTGTGATGAAGCTTGAATTAGAGAACGGAAAACGAATCTTGGGCGGAGAGGCAGCAGATAAATTTGAAAAAGCCAAGCCATTTAAATGGCTTGCGCCAAAAAATCAATAAGCTAACAAGGCAAATACAGCCAACCGTTAACCGCGGCGGCTGGTTTGCAACGATCTACTGAAAAGGAGAGGATGCCTATGGCTGATACCAGGGAACTTGTCAAGGATATGGCTGAAAAGGCCAGGTCGGCTTCGAGAAGGGTTGCACTGCTGTCAACTGATGTAAAAAACAGGGTGCTCCTGGAGACTGCTGACAGAATTGAGGCAGAAAAGGGTTTTCTGCAGGAGGAAAACCGGAAGGATCTGGATGCCGGCAGGAAGAAGGGGCTTACGCCTGCCTTCCTGGACCGGTTGGAGCTCTCGGACAAGGTGATTGCATCCATGGCCCAGGGGCTAAGGGAGGTAGCTGCCCTTCCTGATCCTGTGGGTGAGGTGGTCAGGATGTGGAAACGTCCGAATGGCTTGCAGGTTGGACGGGTACGTATCCCTCTTGGCGTCATCGGCATGATCTATGAATCCCGTCCCAACGTAACAATCGATGCTGCTGGCCTCTGCCTCAAGGCAGGCAATGCCATCATCTTAAAGGGTGGTTCCGATGCCATTAATTCCAATCTGGCCCTTGCTTCCATATTGAGCAGTGTCCTTGGGGATAACGGTGTGCCTGGGGAGGCAGTTCAGGTGATCCCTACCACGGACAGGAGCGCTGTTACCGATATGCTTGCCATGGAGGAGGAGATCGATCTCATAATTCCAAGGGGAGGGGAAGGGCTGATCAGGTTTGTGGTGGAGCATTCCCGAATACCTGTGTTAAAGCACTACAAGGGGGTCTGTCATGTCTATGTGGACAGGTATGCAGACCTGGAGATGGCCAGGGATATCTGTTTCAACTCCAAGGTGCAGAGGCCTGGAGTTTGCAACGCAATGGAGGGGATGCTGGTTCACTCCGGGATTGCCGGAGAGTTCCTGCCAATGGTGGGAGACTCCCTGAGAGAAGCAGGTGTGGAGATACGGGGTTGCAGCCGAACCTGTGAGATTCTACCCTGGGCTACTCCTGCCACAGAGGCGGATTGGGGTGAGGAGTTTCTATCCCTGATACTTGCAGTCAGGGTGGTGGACTCCATGGATGATGCCATGGATTATATCGCCCGTTATGGTTCCAACCATACAGAGGCCATTGTGACCAGGGATTATGCCAGGGCCAGACAGTTCCTCAATCAAGTTGATGCCTCCCTGGTGGTGGTGAATGCCTCCACCAGATTCAATGATGGGGGGCAGCTGGGGCTCGGCGCAGAGATCGGGATCAGTACTTCCAAGCTTCATGCCTATGGGCCCATGGGGTTAGAGGAGCTCACTACTACAAAGTTCATAGCCTTTGGTGACGGACAGATCAGACAGTAGAAGATATGAGAGGATAGGGATCCTGGGTGGCACCCTGGATCCTGTCCATTTCGGCCATCTCAGGTCAGCAGAGGAGGTGCGGGAGCAACTCGGTCTGGACCAGATATTGCTGGTTCCTGCTGCCCGGCCGCCTCACAAGTTAAGCGGGAGTATTACCCCTTTTTTTCACAGGTTTCGCATGGCAGAGCTGGCGGTTGACGGGGTGCCGGGTTTTTCCGTAAGCGATATGGAGGGGCAGCGTCCCGGCCCCTCCTATTCAATAGATACCCTGGTTCGTCTGAGGCAGCTTTATCAGGGCGCACAGCTCTTCTTCATCATAGGCGCAGATGCCTTTCTCGATCTTGGCTCCTGGAAAAGTTATGAGCAGATTCCATCGCAAGCCAGGCTGGTTGTGGTTTCAAGGCCTGGAATCTCCATGGAGCAGATGATCAACAGGGTTGAAGGCCTGTTTCCTGATGCAAGGCAGGTGGCTGGCCTTGAAGGAGGGATGCCACAGTTTGAAACAGGCAGGGGCGGCAAGATACTGTTTGTTCATGTGACCCTTCTTGATATATCATCTACAAATATCAGGCAGCGGAGCCGAAGCGGGCTTTCTGTCAGGTTTCTGCTGCCGGAAAAGGTGTTGGAGTATATGACAGAAAACCAGATTTATGTGCGGAGAAAAACAGGTTCGGAGGATGGCCGGAGGTCTGGAGAAGATCTTCTTGATAGTGAATCCCTGGCCAGGAGGATCTACAGAGAGGTGGTGGACAACAAGGGTGAGAAGGTGGTTGTGCTGGATATGCGGGGGATCTCCCCAGTGGCAGATTTTTTCATAATAGCCCAGGGCAGATCCACCAAACAGGTGCAGGGCATGGCTTCCAGGATGAAGCGGGATCTTTCCAGGGAGCATATAAGATGTCAAGGGATCGAGGGTGAATCAGAAGGGAGCTGGATACTCATGGATTTTGATGATGTAGTAGTGCATCTCTTCTATGAACCTGTCAGGGGTTTTTTCGATCTCGAAGGATTATGGTATGAGGTGCCCAGGATGCCATGGGGATATGACGACAAGGCTGGGAAAGGGCCTGAACAGGAGTCTTGATATGAGCGGAACAAGGCCGGTAATGCTTGTTATTATGGATGGATGGGGCTGGCGGCCTGAGGTGCAGGGTAATGCCATAGCCATGGCCAACACCCCCAATACGGATCGTTATGAGAAGGAATGTCCCTTTACTCTCCTGGAGGCATCTGGTGAGGCTGTAGGGCTTCCTCCCGGACAGATGGGTAATTCAGAGGTGGGGCATCTCAATCTTGGTGCAGGCAGGATAGTTTATCAGGAGCTTACCAGGATAAATATGGCGATCCAGGATGGTTCCTTTTACAAGAATTCCGCTCTCTGCAACATAATGGATAAGGTCAAGGAGACAGGGGGAAGGCTGCATCTCATGGGGCTGGTCTCTGCAGGTGGGGTACACAGCCAGATGGAACATCTCTTTGCCCTGTTGGAGATGGCAAAGAAACATGGGATATGTGATGCCATTTGCGTTCACTGCTTCATGGATGGGAGGGATACGCCACCTACTAGTGGAGCCGATTATGTAGCCCAGCTAATAAGACGGATGGATGAGCTGGAGTGCGGAGCCATTGCATCCATTATTGGCCGTTATTATGCAATGGACCGGGACAAGCGGTGGGACCGGGTCGAGATTGCTTGGCGGGCCCTTGTTCATGGTGAGGCCCTCATTGCCCGGGACCCGGTAGCAGCCATTAATGATGCGTATGAACGGGGGGAAACGGATGAATTTATCAAGCCGATTCTCATGGACAACTCCTGTTTATCTCCTGAAAAGGGTGTGGGGCCGGTACGTGATGGAGACGCCGTAATCTTTTTCAACTTTCGGGCAGACAGGGCCAGGGAGTTGACCAGGGCCTTCACTGAAGAGGGGTTTAGCGAGTTCGATGTTTCCGGCAGACCGAAACTTGCCGGTTTTGTTACCATGACCAGATATGATGAGACCTTTGCCCTCCCTGTTGCCTTTGCTCCCATGACCCTTGACAGGATACTCGGTCAGGTGGTCAGTGAGGCAGGGCTCAACCAGTTGCGAATTGCTGAGACAGAGAAGTATGCCCATGTAACCTATTTTTTCAACGGCGGAGAGGAAAAGCCGTTCAGAGGAGAGGATCGGGTGCTTATCCCTTCTCCCAAGGAGGTGGCTACCTATGACCAGAAGCCGGAGATGAGTGCCAGAGAGGTGGCCCAGGAGCTTGTCAACAGAATTGAAGAAAATGATTACGCCCTGGTAGTCGTGAATTTTGCCAACTGTGACATGGTCGGGCATACAGGCATCCTTGAGGCGGCCATCAAGGCGGTGGAGGTGGTGGATGAATGTGTTGGTCTGGTTACGGAGAAGTTCCGGGAGAAGGACGGAGCCGTGATAATCACTGCAGATCATGGAAATGCAGAGATAATGGCAGATAATGGCAAACCTGTTACAGCGCACTCCACTGATCCTGTGCCTCTTTATCTTGTAGATGATACGAGAAAAGATGCTGCTCTCAAAAGGGGTATCCTGGCCGATGTAGCGCCGACTATTCTGGAGATAATGGGCCTGCCAATTCCTGTGGAGATGACTGGAAAGGTTCTCTATTCCAGATGATGGAGAGATGTTTCATAAAGGAGGGCTGCAGAGGAGATGGTGCAGCCTGGGTAGGCCGCAGTTCTCAAGAGGTGGAGCTTAGACAGGATCTGTTATGTGAGCTGCGTAATGTCAGCAGGTTCTACAGGGTCAGCCGCGGCTTCTTCTCTGCAACAACGCATCTGGTTCGGGCCTTGCAGGAGGTGAACCTACAGGTGAAGAGGGGTGAGGTCCTTGGGCTGGTAGGAGAGAGTGGTTGCGGAAAATCAACTCTGGCCAGGGTGATGCTGGGGCTGGAGCCTCCTTCTCTCGGGAAGGTCTTTTTCCGTGGATCGGATCTGGCATCCCTGGATTCTGCAGGCATGAAACAGTTCAGGAGACAGGTGCAGATGGTCTTCCAGGATCCCGGCTCATCCCTGAACCCCAGAAAGACCGTTTTTCAAACCCTGAAGGAGCCCCTGGAGATCCACTCCCTTTGTACTGGCAGTGATATCAGGAAAAGGGTTCAGGAGCTCCTTGGATTGGTGGGGCTGGAGCTGTCTGCAGTGGGTGACCGTTATCCTCATGAGTTCAGCGGTGGCCAGCGACAGAGGATCTGTATTGCCAGGGCCCTTGCCACCAATCCTGAACTTATCATAGCAGATGAACCCACTTCTGCCCTGGATGTCTCGGTGCAGGCCCAGATCATATCTATCTTGATGGAACTCCACCGGAGAAAAGGGATATCCTATCTCTTCATCTCCCATGACCTGCCCCTTGTGCAGTTCATGTGCAGCAGGATAGCTGTGATGTATCTGGGCTATATCGTGGAGATACTTCCCCGCCATCTCTTTGGCCTGGGGAGATCTGCAAAAATGGATGAGATACACCCATACACCGGATATCTCATGGAAGCAGTGCCTGTACCTGATCCGGATTTTTATGTTGACCGGGATGGTTCCGGTGTTACTCCTGGTAAGGAGAGGGAGATTCAGGACCTGGATTCCAGTGAACCTGCATTTCGGCAGATGGATGATGGATGTGTCTATGCTGCAAGGTGCAGAGAGGCATCGGATCTCTGTTTTCTCAAGAGACCGCCACTCCAGGAGGTCTCGCCAGGTCATTTTATGGCCTGTTACCGCAGGGGCACCAGCGAAGAGAGCTATTTCTGATTGTTTGTTTCTGGTGCACCTAATTCGATTCGGTGCTTTATGCCAGCAAGATCATCAGGTTGAGACATATTTTTGAGAGGTATTGAAAAAATAGAGGGTATATGAAGATAGACGATTCAATCTCAGGACTTTTCGATGTGGAGCCTCTGGAGGAATATGAGGTTCCTGAACAGTTACCGATGATGGCTATCAGGGATGCCATCATCTTCCCATCAATGATTGTTCCCCTGTTCGTTGGCCGGGACGGTTCGGTTTCAGCAGTCAATCAGGCCCTTGCAGAAAACAGGCTGATATTCCTGTCTGCCCAGAAGAATCCCCAGTTGGAGGAGCCATCTGCCAAAGATATTTATGATGTTGGCGTTGTGGCTGCGGTGATGAGGACCTTACAGCTTCCTGACGGCAGGCTCAAGGTGCTGGTGCAGGCCCTGGTCAAGGCAAAGATGGTGGAGATGCTCCAGGAACATCCCCATTTTGTCGCCAGGATCGAGACCATAGAGGAGCCGGAAACCGAGATCACAGTTGAGATAGAGGCCCTGATGCGCCATGTGGTGGAGCAGGCCGAGAGATTGTTGAATTTGCGAGGAATCTACACCCATGAAATGGGAACCCTGCTCACCAGTATTCAGGAGCCGGGGCGTCTCGCAGATATAGTCTCTTCGCATCTCAATCTGCCAATCGCCAAGGCCCAGGCACTCCTGGAAAAGATAGATCCAGTGGAGAGGCTGAAGGCAGTCAGTGAGCTGCTCACCAGGGAGATAGAGGTCTCATCGGTTCAGGCCAAAATACAGTCAGAGGCCAAGGAGGAGCTTACCCGTAGCCAGCGGGATATGTTTCTCCGGGAGCAGCTCCGTGCCATTCAGCGGGAGTTGGGAGATATAGATGACCGGGCCAAGGAGATAGAGAACTACCGGAAACGTATAGAAAAGCTCAAGATGCCCAGGGATGCCAGAGAGGAGGCACTGAAACAGCTCCGCAGGCTGGAGTTCATGCACCCCGATTCCTCTGAGGCCACCATTGTCCGCACCTATCTGGACTGGATTGTGGAGCTTCCATGGTCCAAGAGCTCAAAGGACAAGCTGGATCTCAAAAGGGCCAGAAAGATACTTGATGAGGATCACTATGACCTTGAAAAGATAAAGGAGCGGATAATAGAGTTTATAGCGGTTCGCAAGCTCAAGCGCTCGGTCAAGGGCCCCATACTCTGTTTCGTTGGCCCGCCCGGTGTGGGAAAGACCTCTCTTGGACGCTCCATAGCAAGGGCACTGGGAAGGAAGTTTGTCCGCATATCCCTTGGTGGTGTCCGGGATGAGGCAGAGATTCGCGGGCACCGACGTACATATATCGGGGCTATGCCTGGCCGGCTCATTCAGGGGATCAGGCGGGCAGGAACCAGTAATCCGGTTTTCATGATGGATGAGGTGGACAAGATAGGACAGGATTTCAGGGGGGATCCTGCTGCTGCACTGCTGGAGGTCCTGGACCCGGAGCAGAACAGCACGTTTTCAGATCATTATCTCGAGATCCCCTTCGATCTCTCCAAGGTGCTATTCATCCTCACTGCCAATATGCTGGACACAATACCTTCTGCTTTGCTGGACAGGCTGGAGGTGCTGAGGCTGTCAGGATATACAGAGGATGAGAAGGTGCAGATTGCCAGGCGTTATCTCATACCAAGACAGATCTCTGAAAATGGCTTGTCTGAACACCATCTTGAGATCTCTTCCAGGGCATTGCTGAAAATTATCACGGAATACACTGAAGAGGCAGGAGTCAGGGAACTGGAGCGGCAGATAGGGGCAGTGTGTCGAAAGATAGCCTGCAGGGTTGCCGAGGGAGAAAAGGGGCCTTTCAGGATAACAGGAGCCAACTTGCACAAATTTCTCGGACCTCCCAAGTTTATTCCGGATTTTGAGAAGGAGGAGAGCCAGGTGGGGGTGGCAACCGGTCTTGCCTGGACCCCTTATGGCGGTGATGTCATGAGGATCGAGGTGCAGATCATGCCAGGCAAGGGGAATCTCACCCTGACCGGCCTGATGGGGGAGGTGATGAAGGAATCTGCAATGGCGGCTCAGAGCTGGATCAAGGCCAGGGCAGAGGAGCTTGGTATCGATCCCAAGGAGTTTGAAGAGAGAGATATCCATATCCATGTTCCAGCCGGTGCTATTCCAAAGGATGGCCCTTCTGCAGGTATCACCATGGCCACTGCAATGGTCTCAGCCTTTCTCAAGCGTCCTGTTGACAAGGATATTGCAATGACAGGGGAGATTACCCTTACCGGACGGGTGCTTCCCATAGGCGGGCTCAAGGAAAAGGTGATTGCAGCCCTGCGGATGGGTATAGAGACCGTAGTAATTCCCAGGAAGAATGAGAATGATCTTGAGGAGATACCACCGCATATCAGAAAACGGGTGGACTTCAGACTGGTGTCTTCCATCGATGAGGTCTTGGAACTGGCCCTCCTGCCTGGGCCTGTTGAGGAGGGTGTAAAGGGCAAAAAGGAAAAAGGCGGAGAGAGGAAAGATCCTGTTCGGAGGAAGAAAAAAGGTAAGGGGCAGCGATAGTATGGCAGGTAAGTTGAGAATCAATCAGGATAGGATGAAGGAGAATTTCCTTGCTCTTGTGGAGATATATAGTCCTTCCAGGAACGAGGCCGATGTTGCTGGATGGATCAGGGAGAAGATGGCTATTTCTCTCGGGGCTGAAGTCATCGAGGATAATGCGGCTGTTTCTGTAGGCGGAAACTGCAACAATATGGTCCTCAGGCTGTCTGGGGACAGGGATGCCCGGCCTCTCTTCCTGAATGCCCATATGGATACTGTCGAGCCTGCCTCAGGTGTCCGTCCCCTGGTCCAGGATGGGGTTATACGGTCTGATGGCGCTACTGTCCTGGGAGCAGATGACAAGGCTGCAATAGCCATAATTTTTGAGGCAATAGAGGCAGCAAGGGAGTGTAACATATCTCTTCCTCCTCTGGATCTCGTGTTCACTGTATGTGAAGAGATAGGACTTCTCGGTGCCAAGGCCCTGGATACAGGGCTCATCAGGGCAACCCAGGGTTACTGTCTCGACTCAACAGGCACGTTTAACCTGATAAACCAGGCCCCGGAGGCAGTGAGGTTTACCATAGACATACATGGACGGTCTGCTCATGCGGGCATAGAGCCGGAAAAGGGGATCAATGCCATATTGCTGGCTGCCAGGGCCATGGCGGAGATCCCATGTGGCAGGATAGACGCAGAGACCACCAGCAATATCGGTATGATAAAGGGAGGCACTGCCACAAATATCGTGCCAGATCTGGTCACTGTTCAGGGAGAAGTGAGAAGCCATAATCATGAAATGCTGAAGCATGTCCAGGATGAGATGATGGGTGCCTTTTACAGGATTGCCATGGAGATGCAGGCAGGACCGATGCAGGACAGTGACGTTGTGATTCCAAGGATTGAGTCCACCGTGGATCAGGAATATCCAGCCATGAAAATAGATAAGAAACATCCTCTGGTGTTACGGGCAACGGAAGCAGCAGCAGAGCTGGGTAAAGAGTTGCAGGTAATGAGCACAGGAGGTGGAAGTGATGCCAACGTATTCAACGGAAAGGGGCTGGATGCAGTGATTCTCGGGATAGGAATGAGAGATGTTCACACATGCCAGGAGCATATCCATCTAAAGGATATGGCAGATACTGCGGCTTTTCTATCAGAGATTATAGGAAGATGGAGTTGAGCCTCTCACGGCATCCTCCCAATTGATCCCCTTTTTTTAGCCGGGAGATATCTTGTTTGTGCGTTTTGTGCGAATGTCTTTTTGTTAGTGGTTGTAGCTGGATGGTTGTAATCGTTGTTGGCGTGAAATGTTTCTCTTTGTAATAGTTAAGATTTTTTTATTTTTTCTTGACAAATGCTCATATGTCGCTTGACATTTTTTTGAGTGTTAAGTAGATAATTTTAAGGCAGGTAATGATTTAAGATGTAAAAGAAGAAGGAGGATTGACATGCGTAGATCAAGGTTTGCTTCAGTTGTTTGTGCCGTTTTTTTTGCCATGGCTGTTTCAGGAATCGCCTGTGCCGCTGATTCCGGGCCTGAGACCATTGAATTCCCAGGGGGCAAGAAAGGGGTCGTTACCTTTAATCACAAGCAGCATCAGGAGAAATTTAAATGTGGTGAATGTCATCATGGTCCTGGCCATTCTGATTATACAGAGGGGATGGAGATCAAGAAGTGTGAAGAGTGCCACAATAAGGAGATGGCTAATAAGAAGCTCAACAAACCCATGAAGGCCTTTCATAAGAACTGCAAGGGATGTCATAAGGAGCAGGGTGGTCCAACCAAGTGTAAAGAGTGTCATGTAAAGAAGTAGTTGTCAGGTTTGGCAGAAAATATGAATTTGGTTAAAGGGGCTGCTGTCTTCCGGCAATAGCCCCTTTTTTTATCTCTTCTCCATTCAGTTTTGAAGCATGATTGATTTGATGAGAGAGTTGATAGGTGCCAAGATAGGCCTGTTGCGGCATTCCCAGGAGTATAAAGGCCTGTTAGATTATTTTGACCCATATATTGAAGGTCTGCTCACTGATAGGGAAGACTGCCTTTACCCCCTGTCCAGGCTGTTTTATTCGGTTGTTGCTGAACTTTGTTTGCAGGAGGGAGTCGGCTGTTTTTCCTCGCAGGAAGATGAGATGGCCCTCAAGGATCGGTTGCCGGATACGGTGGCAGGTTGGGTTTCTGTCATGCTTACGCTTTTTGGTGCAGGAGAGACCAGTTTTCACAGTTCTATGCAGGTGATCTCTCCAAAGGAGACGGCAGGGCTACTGATGCTCAGGCTTCTTGAATGGAAATATTGGAACTATGAGGGGCGTCTCCTGTATGGAAGTGAAAATGAGCGGCTGGTGCGTGAAGCCATTGCCAGGTTGCCCTATCAGATGGAAATGACAGGCGAAATGGAGGATGCGGCACATATCCTGGTCTCCTTCTTGAACTCAGGGCCTGACGGTTCTTTTGCACTGAATCCTGCTGTTCGGCATCTATTCATGGATTTTTCCGATAGAGAGGGACGTCATCTTAGTATGGGGGCATCCTTCATAACCTTTGACAGGACTTATCTCGCTGTAGGGCCTGAAGAATCTGCCCTTGCCCTGGAGTCTCTGGAGTATTTCCACAGGGTTTTTGGGGTTGGAGTAGTATAGCTTGAAGATTATAATGAAAATGTATTTTGGGCAAAATTTATATAAAATGGAATTTACAGGTTGATGTTGCAAAAACAGACAACTGTCAATATCGTCTTTCACCTCGAGGATGGTTGGAAACTTTCCTCGGTTTTCCCCTCATCCATGTTTCCTCTCTCTGAAACTATTTCATCCAATATCTTAGATTTTTTCGATATTATCAGGAATACCCATTTTGCTCCCATAGCCTCTCTAAAAGAGGAGTTGCAGCAGGAAGGGATGCTTTTTGAGAAAAGGGTTATTCTGCCTCAACTGCCGCCTCATGATTTTTTGCTCTATGCAGTAATGGATAAGAAGGCCGGAACAGGAATGGTCTGGCTCCGTTCTGTAGAACTGAAAGGGCTGATCGCTGGGGTTTTGATGGAGATGATGGACGGGGTTATTGTGGTGGATCAGGACTGGAGGGTGGTGGATTTCAACAGGACAGCAGAAGATCTTACAGGCTGGAACAGAGAAGATGTTATCGGCAGGCGCTGTGGTGCAGTGTTGCAGGCGGATGTGTGCAGCGGAACCTGCCTTCTATGCAGGGCGGCAGAAAAGGGAGAACTCATCAGAGAACAACGGATATTCGTGAAGTGCCGTGATGGTTCCAGCAGGCCCATGTTGATGAGCGCATCTCCTATATTTGACGGTACAGGCAAGCTGCTTGGCGGTATAGAGATCTTCAGGGATATCACC
>Ga0256840_1002255_pt1 | contig 17207 bp, 17 predicted proteins | sample 355202metaG_FD_185969 | JGI IMG/M metagenome (GOLD analysis project Ga0256840, IMG submission 185969) | Hydrothermal vent microbial communities from Mid Atlantic Ridge, Atlantic Ocean - 355-202 | ecosystem: Environmental > Aquatic > Marine > Hydrothermal vents | place: Atlantic Ocean: Mid... | reverse complement strand
TATAAATGTCTTCATGAGCCGTTCTTTTTTTATTTTTTGAAGCAGTTAAGGTTTGCAATGCTTCATTGTACCAAAAGAACGGCTCATGTCATATGCTCGTTGGGTTGCGGGCAAAGCCCGCCTTGGACAGACACTAGATAGGCTATAGCGGCCAGGCACGCCTGCACAAATCTGCGGCCCCTGAGAGCGCTTACACCATTGTGGTCGGACAGACCAATGGTTAGCCATCCCGTGAGGGGTTACGCCCTTCCTGCACATGTTGCCTGGTTTCGGTATCACGTAAAAACCTCCTTGTTTGTCCGAAAATCAGAGTTTACCCCGTTTGGCTTTGTCTGTTGCCTGCCAAATCATGGTCGTTTATCCGGACATCGTTGCCCGCAGTGACGAGAGCGACACAAAGTCGGTTCCAGCCATACGGTGTGTCTTCGGGTCAGTACATGGTTTGCCTTGTCTCCTACCTTGTAGCACGAAACATGCCTTGCCTGCAGAGGATAGTATTTTAGGGGCATGGCAGCGACAGGGACCTTTACCCTGGTCCCGCTCTGGTGCGACCCTTGACAGCCGCAACGATGTACAAGTCGTGAGCCATGCTCAAACCCGAATGGAGGCTCTCTGCTGCCGGACCGTCCAGAAACAGGACAGCCGGACATCCCCGATGACTACTGATGCCCATTTTCTGGACACATGCGCGCCTGCAGAGACACACCACAGGGACATGACGAATATTTAACCGCCACAGGTGGCCACAGGCGGCCGGAAAGAGTGATCATACGCAACTGACGACCAACCTGGCATCAACCGTGCATCAGAAGGGGGAAAGACATAGCAAAAACCTTAACCCACCAAGGAGTACGCACCATGATGCGCTATGGATTTGCACACGGAAGCAACTGGTTCTGCGGGCCCGGAGCCTTTTTCCCCGGACCGCTGGGCTGGGTCGTCACCCTGCTCTTCTGGGCCCTGATCATCTACCTGGCCTATCGGCTCATCAGGGCCGTTATGGCCGGAAGATCCGGCCCCGACTCCCGCGCCCTTGAAACACTGCGGCAACGGTATGCGCGGGGTGAGATCAATGACGACGAATTCAAACGGATGAAATCCGAACTCTCGCAGGAGGTATGAAGCATGAAACGTATGATCACGATCCTACTTCTTCTCGCCCTGGCAGTGATTCTCTCCGGCTGCGGCCATCACGGCATGCACGGCTGGATGGTCGACGGCCCGCAGAAGATCGACACGCAACTGCAGGGAACCGGAACCGGGATCCCGGCCTGAGCAGGGACCATGTACTGCGACTGGGGGAACGGCTGGCATGGATTCCCCTCTTATCATGGCGGGCTGGCTGCACTGGTTGTCCTGACAGGCCTGCTCGGTATTGCAGCCGTTGTCTTCTGGTATACCAGGAGAAAACGTTGTTCTCAACCACAATGTCCCGCCTGTGGCGGCAAGGTGGAAGAGGTCTTTCTCCGCTGCCCCTTCTGCGGCACGACACTCAAACGTCACTGCATCGGCTGCAACAGGATCATCGGGGCGGGCTTCCGGTTCTGCCCATTCTGCCGGTCCGCAACAGGCAAAGACGGAGGAAAGAACGGAGTTCCCGCAACAAGCACGCGCAATGAGCAGGAAAACGTGGTACATTGAACAATCAAAAGAGGACAGCCGGCTGGATAACCGCTGAGAACAACAACAAGGGAGGAAAGACCATGAAGATGACAACAGCACTCCTCGGATCACTGATTTGCATCAGCCTGCTCTCTGGCACGGCCACAGCTCAGCCCGGCAGGGTGGCGCATCCGGCCACCTCGTCTCACCAGCGGCTGCACACCGATATGATGGGTGGCGATATGGACATGGGGATGGGCAGGGGCATGATGGGCGGGTTCATGATGAGCATCATGTCACCCGACCAGCAGCAGTTCCTCGACGCCACCCGGGATCTGCGGCGGCAGATGCTCAAGCTCCGGTTCGATTACCTGGAAACCATGCGCGCCCCCAAGGCGACGCCGGCCGAGACCTGGCCGGAATCGAGAGCAGGATGCTCGATATCCGCAAGCAGATGATGACAAAGATGGAGAACCTGCTGCACAGGAAGATCGACTGAGCATCCTGTCCAGCCCACGATATAGTTCAAGACCCGTTCAATGCAGAGGATGTACCAGTGAAACCATCAAGCCTACACTCCCGCCTGCTCCTGGTTGCGGGCATCTTTCTCCTCTCCGGTTGCAGCATGACCGATATCGGCTCCACTCTCCGGGGTGACCACTACCTGATGACAGGCGATTACCGGGCCGGAGAGACAAGTTTCCGGCAGAGTGTCAGGGAAAATCCGGCCAGTGCCGGCAACAACTATTACCTGGGCCGTTTCCTGCTCGCGCAGAACAGGCCCAAACAGGCCCTGCCCTGGCTGGAAAAGGCGGTTCGCCTGGATCCGGACAATGCCGACTATCACTTCTGGCTCGGCATGGCCCTTGGCGCAACGGGCAGGAACAAGGCGGAACGAAAGCAGTATAAACAGGCCCTGGCCATTGACCCGAAACATCTGCAGTCCCTGATCTACCTGGGCAACGCTGAACTGCAACGTGGTCAATACACAAAGGCCCTCTCCTTCTACCAGAAGGCGCTCAGGATCTGGCCCGGCAGCCCCACCGCCCTCTACAACCGGGCCCTGATCATGAAGATCCTGGGCCGGACCCCGGAGGAAAAGATCGCCTGGCTGCAGTACCTTGACCGCTATCCATCGGGCTCGCTGGCCATTCGCGCCACCAGCCACCTGAACAGGCTCGGCGACTTTTCCTACCGTAACCACTATCTCGGCTGCCGGACCATTACCCTGACCAAGATCTGGTTCCGGCCCTTCACGGCCGAGCTGGACCGGTATTCCCACCCGGCCCTGAACCTGGTAGGCGCCACGGCCTCCAACATGAAGAAGGGCACCCTGCAGGTGGTCGTCTATCAGAAAAACGACCGGGAACTGGCCAGGCAACGGGCGATCAGCGTCAAAAAATACCTGCAGCAGAAGTATCCGGCCCTCAAGGGCGGGAGGATACGGATCTCCTGGTTTGACCGGGAGGAAATCTTTACCGCCGATGGCAGGAAACAGAAGTCCGGCGAATCGGTCCGTTTCTTTCTCACCGGCTGGAAATAGCCTACCCTGCCACCCGCCATCCCCCGGGCTCCTGCCGGAGCCCGGGGGCACTTCCCGCCATGCCGCCCCTTGCCCGGTCCGCTGCACCGCAATCTGTTTTTTTCTTCCACGGTGTGACCTGCGGCCTCCACCGTCGTATATCAAGGTAAAGAGGCAAGGATCAAAAACCGGCTTCCTGCCACCTGTGACGGCAACCACAAAGGACAACAGGACATCATGGAGCAGAGCGACGAAGTGCTTGTCAGCCGCGTACAGGAAGGGAGCAGCGAGAGTTTCGCCCCCCTGGTGCAACGCTACCAGCGTCCTGTCTTCAATCTCATGTACCGTTACACCCGCTCGGAGCAGGAAGCGGCCGACCTGACGCAGGAGGTCTTTCTCCGGGCCTATGAGAAACTGGCCAGCTACCGGCCCGGCCGCAGTTTTTTCTCCTGGCTCTTTGCCCTGGCCAGCAACAGGGCCAGAGACTGGCACCGGAAAAACGGCAGAAAAATCCTGCATGAGCAGTCCCTGCGCCTTGCAGGACAGGAACCCGGCCCTGTCTCCGGCCAGGAGAAACGGTTGGAGGAAAAAGAGCAACTGGAACTGGTGGAGGCCCTGTTGCAGAGGCTGCCGGCCCGGACCAGGGAGATCCTTATCCTCCGCTACCGGCACGAACGATCAATCAGGGAAATCGCCACCATCTTCGCCTGTTCGCAGAGTGCGGTTAAGATGCGCATCTCCAGGGGGCTGCGGGAACTGCAGGACATGATGGCAAACAAGGAAACATAGAGCGGCGGTGTGCATGGCCCACGCCACCAATGGACGCCGGCCGCCAGCAGAAGGCAGAATGCAGCATGAAAAAGGACGAGCTGATCAATATCCTGAAACATCTCCCGGAACGTGAACCGCCGCCGGACCTGCACGGCCGGATAATGCAGGCCGTGCGCAGGGAGGTTCCCGGGGGCCGGCGCAGACTGCGGGACCTCTTTGCCGAACCGTTGACCATCAGGTTTCAGCCCCTGCACCTGGCACTGACCGGGCTGGCCTGTGCCCTGTTCTTCGTTCTCGGCATGCTGGCTGGCAGGACATCGCTGTTCCAAGCCGTCCCGGCAGATCCCCTGCCCACCATGGTTTCCGATGAGCGGGCCAACTATTTCATCGGCCGGGGTCTGCTGGCCGCCGGTGAGCCGGAGCAGGCTGCCAGGTACCTGTCACGGGCCGCCCTCCTGGCTCCGGACGCCACAGACTACGAATTCTGGCAGGGTGTGGCCTATGGGCTTGCCGGCCAGGAGGAGCGGGAACGAGACACCTACCGGCAGCTCATCAGCGTCCGGCCTGATTACCTGCCGGCCCTGATCAACCTGGGGCACAACCTGCTGCAGAACGGCGATCTCGACAATGCCCTGGCCATGTATGACAAGGTCCTGCAAGTCGCACCGCACAACAGGGAGGCACTCTACAACCGGGGCCTGATCTTCCACCTGCAGGGAGACCGCACCGCCGAAGCAACCGCCTGGAAGACCTTCCTGTCCTCGTTCCGGAGCGGCCGCTGGGCCTTCAGGGCCCTGCGGCATCTCAACAACCTGGGCGATTTCTCCTACCGGATCGCCCAGATAGGTCCCCGCAGGATCATCTTCAACCAGGCAGCCCTTCTGGGCGACGACGAACAGGCCCGGCGGCAGGAAGTACGTCTGCTGGCAGACGAGATCGGCAGGACCCCTACCGGTCCCCTCAACCTTGTCCTTTTCCGGGATGGGGATGCGAAGCTGGCAAAACAACAGGTTCTTCACCTGCAGGCACTCTTTCACACCATGCTGCCGAAAGAGCGGCAGAGAACAATCAGCGTATCCTGGTTCGGTCAGGCCGAAAGCGTACACCTGCCCGCGGGAACACAGGTTGAACTGAGAAACGGCCTGCTGCTCTTCAGCGCACCAGGCATCAGTATGAACACCAATACCCTGGAGGAAAAGATATGAAAACGAGACAGTATGCGCGACAACTGGCCCTGGCCGCCCTGGCCGGGTGCTTTGCCCTCACACCGGCCCTGGCCGCCACGCCCGGAGATCCGGTGACAGAAACGCCGGCCTTTTCCAACCCGGTCCAGGCGCAGCGGGCGGCCCGCCTGGCAGAGCAGGCGGCACTGCAGACAAGCACTGCCCTGCAGTCCTCCCTGCGACAGGTGGATGCGGCCGAACAACGGATGGAACAGGCCCTGGCCACGCAGAACCAGGCCGAGATCATGGCCGCGCGAAGCGCCCTGGAGCAGGCGCAGCAACAGTATGCCCGGCACCTGTCCGAGATGACCGGGGTCATGACCGATGATATCGAGAGGATGCGGGAAAACGGCATGGGGTGGGGACAGATCGCCGTCGAGCTGGGCGTGCATCCGGGCGAGGTCGGTATGGGCCACCATCGTGGTGAACGGGATCGGGACCGGGGCATGGCGCCGCACAGCAGTGGTACGGCCCGGGGCAGACATCCGGGCATAGATCCGGACGAGATGGCCGAGGCCACGGCCCGGGACATGGAAAGCGGCTGGTCGGGCGGCGGCCATGGCGGCGCCATGGGCGGTGCTGTGGGCATGGAAGGCCAGGGTGAAGGACACGGTGGAGGGCCTTCGGGCAGTGGAGGCGGAGGTCACGGTGGGTCCAGCGGCTCCGGTGGCCCGGGCGGTTCATCCGGCAGCAGTGGTCATGGTGGCTCCGGTTCTGCCGGCGGCGGCATGGGCGGAGGGAGCTCCAGCGGTGGCGCCTGCGACGGCATGGGCGGAGGGAGCTCCAGCGGTGGCGCCGGCGGCGGCATGGGTGATGGCGGCGCAGGTGGCCACGGTGGAGGCGCCGGCGGCGGCATGGGCGACGGCGGATCCGGCGGTGGCGGTGGTGGCGGCCGGCACTGATGCCGTCCACGCCTGATGCAGATGACCGGCAGGCCCGCAGGTCCACTGCCTGCGGGCCTGCTTCCGGGAGGTACAGCTCAATTGCTTCTCAGAGGCCATATTCACGGATCTTGTTGAGCAGGGTCTGGCGGGCAATACCGAGCAGCTTTGCGGCCCTGGACCTGTTGCCGCCGGTCTGTTCCAGGGTGGCGCGGATGACCTCGCGTTCCACGTCTTTCAGGGTCAGGCCGGTGGCAGGGACTGCAGGATCCGCGACAGAGCGGACAAAGTCCTCGGGCACCATCTGCGGCGGCAGCTCGCGGGGCGTGATCTGCTCACCCAGGCAGAGGATCACGGCCCGCTCGATGGAGTTCTCCAGTTCCCTGATATTGCCCGGCCAGGCATACCTGGCCAGGAGCACCAGGGCCTGCGGATGAAATCCCTTGATATCCTTTCGGTTCTTCTTCGAGTAGCGCTTGAGAAAAAAATCCGCCAGCAGGGGGATATCCTCGCTGCGCTCCCGCAGCGGCGGCAGCTCCACCGGCACGACACTGAGCCGGAAAAAGAGATCCTGCCGGAACGTACCCTCTGCCACCATCTTGTCCAGGTCGCGGTGGGTGGCGGCGATGAGCCGCACATCCACCTTCACGGTCTCGCTGCCGCCAAGCCGCTCCAACTCTCCCTCCTGCAGGACGCGCAGGATCTTGGCCTGGGTCTGCATGGACATGTCACCGATCTCGTCCAGGAAGAGCGTGCCATGGCTGGCGAGTTCAAAGCGGCCCTTGCGCTGCCGGTCCGCGCCGGTGAAGGAACCCTTTTCATGGCCGAACAGCTCGCTTTCCAGGAGATTTTCGTGCAGGGCTGCGCAGTTGACCTTGATGAACGGCCCTGAGCTGCGGTTGCTGTTCTGGTGGATGGCATTGGCGATCAGCTCCTTGCCCGTGCCCGACTCGCCGGTGACAAGCACCGTGGCATCGCTGGGCGCCACCAGGGAGAGGGTTTCGAAGACCTTCTGCATGGCGGCGCTGCGGCCGATGATATTGCCGAAATCAAACTGTTCCCCCAGCCGCTGCCTGAGGGCCGCATTCTCCTCCCGCAGGGCCTCCACGTCCAGGGTTCGTTCAATGGTCAGTTGCAGGGCGTCGATGTCCACCGGCTTGGTGACATAGTCCGCCGCGCCGTGCTTCATGGCCTCCACCGCGCTCTCCACCGAAGAAAAGGCGGTAATGACGATCACCGGCTCCACCCGGCCATGCTCCCTGAGCATCTCCAGGGTCTCGATGCCGCCCATACGCCGCATCTTCAGATCCAGCAGGATCAGATCCACCTCGTGGTCCGCCAGGGCATCCAGGACCTGGTCGCCGTCCCCCACCTCCACGGTCTCGTATCCGGCACCCTGCAGGTTCACCCTGAGCATGGTGCGGTGTGCCCGGTCATCGTCGACCAGCAGTATCGTTGTCATTGGCTGTTTCCTTATCGCTGTTTCCCGTCCTCCTGCCGTCTGCCGGCAGAACAACGGTGATGGTGGTTCCCTTGCCCGGCCGTGACTCCACCTCGAACCAGCCGCCGTGCTGTTCGACGATCTGGTAGCTGACGGCCAGGCCAAGGCCGGTTCCCGACCAGCGGGTGGAAAAGAAGGGATCGAACATCTGCTGTCGCTCTTCCCTGCTCATGCCCCTGCCGCTGTCGGCAACAGTGATGCGGACATGGTCGCTGTCGCGGCTGCAGGCGAGAGTGATTGCCGCGCCGGGATCAGAGGCATGGACCGCGTTTTTCAGCAGGTTGAGCAGCACCTGCAGCAGGAGGTCAGGATCCGCGACAACAGGTTCGGCGCATGAAATCCCGAGCCGGAGTTCCAGGTTGCTGGACTTGACGTCATGCTCCAGCAGTCTGGCGGTTTTTTCCAGCAGGTCATTGACACGCACCGGCCGCAGCTCCGGCTCCCGGGGCCGGGAGAACTGGAGCAGGGCCGAAATCGAGGCATTGAGCCGATCCACCTCGCCGATCATCAGCTCGGCATATTCCCGCCCGGCATCGTCACCGGGCCTGGAACCGAAGTACTGGGCAAAGCCGCGCAGGGTCCCCAGGGGGTTGCGGATCTCGTGGGCAATGCCCGCGGCCATCCGACCCAGGGAGGCCAGGCGGCGTGACCGCTCGAGCTGCTGTTCCATGGCCCGCAGCTCGCGCAGATCACGCAGGATGAGCACGGCGCCCAGGACCGCGTCTTCCGAATCGCGAAGGAGCGAACTGCTGATCTCCACCGGTACCCGGGTCCCGTCGTCATGGACGAATTCATACTCCCGGGACACCACTTTTTCACCCGTGCCGGGTGTCGCGGCGGGCCAGTCGGCAAAGATCTCCACCAGCCGCCTGCCCCTGAGCTCCTCCATGGATCTGCCCATGATGGCCAGGGCCCGGGCATTGCAGGAGACTACCCGCTGTCCGGAATCCAGGGTCACCAGGCCGTCGGGCATGGACTCGATGACGTTCCTGGTATAGATCTGCATGTTGTGCAGGGTGGTCCTGGTCACCCGCATGCCCTGGTAGAGGAAGAGAAAATAGAACCCGGCGCTGCCGAGCAGAAAAAGGAGGCCGGCCATGAAAAAGGAATGACGGATATCCTGTTCCCTGGCCTTGATGAATTCACCGCTGTGCAGACCGATGAAGATGATCTTGCGGCTCTGCCCCCGGCCACCGGTCCACCATGCCATATCCGGGGCATACTGGCCATGGCCCATCATGGCATGGGCCTGACCGCCCCCCGGCCCGGCAAGATGGAATTCCCTGCCGATCTGGAAGATGGGGTCAGAGCCCTCGGGTTCCATCATTCTGGTCACCGGACCAGGGGCCCCGAGGATGGTCCTGCAGATTGCCGGGGTCACCTGTGGCAGCGGCCCGCCGCTGCTGGCAATCACCTCGCCGTTTTCCGAGACAATGAGGATATAGGCAATACGCTCGGACCTGGCGGTCTCCCTGACCAGGGTGACGATGGGCGGGGTCTGGCCCATCATCTCGTGCATCATGGTGGTGCGGGCGCCGGCCTCGAAGCTCCTGATGAGCAGCAGTCCCTCATCAAGGAGAAAATTCTCCATGATGTTCTGTTCACGGGAGAGGTTGCGCACCGTGCTGACCACCAGGATGCCGGCCAGCATGAAGGTGGCCAGCAGGATGGCCAGGCCGAAGCGCGACAGCCTGAAGGGGATAGGTCCGGAAGGTATCTGCATGGAACGACCGTCTCTTGTCCGCCGGAAAGGGGAATTTCGTAAAAACACCGGGGGTTGCAGGCTGTTGCCCATAGCGGTGAATCGTTACGGTCCTTCTACGGCAGCAGGTGGTGCAGCTTCTCCAGCGGATCGCCGGGTCCGGCCAGACCGATGAAGACGGCCAGGGACCAGAGGGCAAGGATCACGGTGACCAGGCCGATGACCAGCAGCATGGCCAGGGCGAACCGTTCCCTCATGCCGGGCCTGGAGGATCCGGCTGTACCTGCCGTATTCCGCACACGGCCACGTTTTCCTGTTCCGGAACAGATCATCATCTCCTCCCTGCGGGATATGGCACAGAAGGCACAGAACTTCCCGCGCCAGCTTACTGTTCAAGGTCTACCATGAACTGGCAAGACACGGGCCACGAACCACAACGACCTGATCCGACGATATTTTTTTCACGTGGCCAGACGATAAATCCCTCCAGGGGGCAAAGGCATCGCCCCCGGATGTCCAGAAACAGGACAGGCGGCGGGAGCAGCCCTTCACATGCCCAGCTCCCTGAGGATATTTTCGTTTTTGGTCCACTTCTTCTTCACCTTGACCCAGAGCCGCAGCCGGACCCGGCAGTCGAGGAGGTGTTCGATCTCCGTGGCGGCGCTCCTGCGGATCTCTCCCAGCATCCGGCCACGCTGGCCGATGATGATCCCCTTCTGTGATCCCCGTTCGACGATGATGGTGGCGTGGATGACCACCGGTCTGCCCTGTTCGCCCTCCTCAAAGGAATCAATGAGAACCGCCGTGGAATAGGGAACCTCTTCCCTGGTGAGGAGGAAGATCTTTTCACGGATGATCTCGGCAACGATGAACCGTTCGGTGGCATCGGTGGGCAGGTCGGCGGGATAGTACTGCGGTCCTTCGGGCAGGCGTGCGATCACCTCCTGCAGCAGGACATCGGTGTTGTCGCCGCGCAGGGCCGAAACCGGCACCACGGCGGCAAAGGGGTGCAGGGACTGGTACCAGTCGATGAGCGGCAGCAGTTCGTCGGACCTGAGCAGGTCGATCTTGTTGATGGCCAGCACGGCGGGGCACTGCACCTTGCCCAGGTATTCTCCGTATTCCTGCCTTTTCCGCTCCAGCCTGCGGCCTGCGCCGGCAGTGGCGTCGACCAGGAACAGGGCCACGTCCGCCTCATGCAGACTCTCCAGGGCGATACGCACCATCTCCCGGTTCAGGAGCTCACGCGGCCTGTGCAGGCCCGGGGTGTCGAGCATGATGATCTGGTGGTCCGGGCCGGTGATGATACCGGCGATCCGGTTGCGGGTGGTCTGCGGCCGGGGGGTGACGATGGCGATCTTCTGGCCGAGATAGCGGTTGAGCAGGGTCGACTTGCCGGCATTGGGCGGCCCGACCATGGCCACCACACCGGAACGGTGAATCTTTTCGCTGTCCCCGGCCATGGTCTGTTCCTCTTTCCTTGCTGTCATCGCCTGTTTTTCAATGACAAAGTTGTCCAATGATGCTATCCACTGTAGATTCCGCGGCCTGCATGCCGACGCTACCGATACCGGACGGCCCGGCATCTGCGGCCCTGTGACAGTACGCGCCGGACCGTCCGCCGGCAGAGGTGCCGACGCCAGACGCCCGGAAGATACCCAACGTACCATGACGAACAAACTCTGCAATCCATAACATTCATGATACCGTCAGGCAGCCTGATCGAATATATCGAGAACGGCAGGTTTTTCTGCGCCCTGGTCATGCAGGATACCGGCAAACGACTGCGCCTGCTCAACCAGAACGGCAGGGAGGTGAGCCTGCCCGAGTCCAGGGTGCTCATCGCCTCCCACCGACGCCATCCCCTTGATACCGGGCGCGAGGCCCTCCTGGATATCCTCCGGAGCGCGGCCGAAAAGAGAGAGGCCCTCACCCGGAGCATTGATCTCTCCGAGGTCTGGGAACTGGCCAGCCAGGAGGATCAGACCGCTTTCCCGGCCGAGTTTCTGGCCGGTCTCCTCTTTGGCGGCGAGCTCACCGATGACCAGGTGGCGGCCTTTCTGCGCGCCGTCTTTGCCGATCGTTTCTTTTTCAAGTTCAAAAACGGTCTTGTCACGGTCCATACCCCGGAACAGGTGGAACAGCTCCGCCTGCAGCGGGAAAAGGAAAAGGAAAAGGAGGCGATCCTTCAGCAGGGCGCCGAGGCCATGCGCAGGATCATGGCCGGTGAGGAGGTCGACGCGGACCAGTGGCCGGACCGTGACCGCTGCCTGGGCTGGCTGGAGGAGTATGTTCTCTTCGGCAACGAGGCAGCGGAAAGCGACATGGTACGGCACCTGCTGAAACGGGCCGGCCTGACAGCGCCCGCTGACGGCTACCACCTGCTGGTGCGAAGCGGCGTCTGGGATGCGGACGAGAACATCGCCCTGCGCAAGGCCGAACAGCCGGTCGGGTTCAGCCCCCGGAGCCTTGAGAACGCGGAGCGTATCCGGGAGCCCGATGCAGCCACCCTGCTGGCGGATCCCCGGCGCAGGGATCTGCGGCATCTGGAGGTCTTCACCATCGACGGCGCCGACACCCGTGACTATGACGATGCCCTGCACCTGGAACGGCTGGAGGACGGCACCCTGCGCATCGGCATCCATATCAGCGATGTCAGCTCGTTCATCTCGTCGCGTGATTCCCTGTTCGCCGAGGCCCAGGAGCGGGGCACCTCGCTCTACTTCCCAGAGGGCCAGGTGCCCATGCTGCCGGAATCCCTGTCCCAGGGCGTGTTCAGCCTGCTGCGGGACCGGCCGCGACCGGTGTTCTCCTTCCTGGTCCGGATGACCATGGAGGGCGAGATCCTCGGCACGAGCATCACCCCCGCCGTGGTCACGGTGAAGCGTCAGATGACCTACCAGGAGGTGGATCAGGCCATGGGCACTGATCCTGACCTGACACTGCTTGATTCCCTCTGCACCATCCTGCGCAGGAAACGGGCCGACCGGGGTGCGCTTTTTCTCTCCCTGCCCGATGTGAGTATCGACATCAGCGACCGCAAGGATATCCGTGTCCGTCTCATGCCGGTGGACACTCCGGCCCGGACCCTGGTCTCCGAGCTGATGATCCTGGCCAATACCATCGCTGCCTCCTATCTGGCCGGCCAGGAGGCGCCCGGCCTGTTCCGTTCACAGCCGCCGCCCAAGCGGCGGATCATCTCCGGGGTCAGGAACGCGCTCCAGGACATCGCCCGCCAGCGCCGCTTTCTCTCCCGCGGTGAGTTGACCGCCCACCCCAAGCCCCACAGCGGCCTGGGCGTGAACTGCTACACCACGGTCACTTCGCCCATCCGCAGGTTCCTGGATCTGGTCATGCAGCACCAGCTCGGCAGCCTGCTGCACGGCCAGGGCATCCTCTTCTCCCTGAGCGAGTGCAAGACCTTTGCCGGCATCATCAACCAGAAGCTGGGCCGGGCCAACACCGTGCGCCAGCAACGGCACCGTTACTGGATCCTTCGGTATCTCGAGGGTCGGGCCGGCCAGCGGGTCAACGCCCTGGTGGTCAGCCAGGGCCCCAAACGGATCGGTCTTTTGCTCACCGACTGCCTCTTTGACATCGACCTGCCGGTCAACCCGGCCTTTCCCGTGGAACCGGGCGACATGGTGCGGGTGAAGATCGCCCGGGTCAAACCGCTGGACAACGTGCTGCGGGTGGAATGGTGATGGCCGGGCAGCGCCTGCAATCGAAGTAACAGTACAGCGCTATCGGCAACTAGTTTGAACTACCCGGACTTTTACCAACTGTCGGCAACCGGTTTGCAGCAGCAGTGATCTCTTATCAGTCGATAATAGTTCACCGATATGGGCAACCACCTAAAAAGGCCGACTCTTTTGGTAAAAGTTCAGCAGTGCGTCAGCTGTGCGTGATCGTGGCTGGCCGTCTATAGCCCCCACTATGCGACCAGCCGCGAGCGCGTGCAGATGGCGTGCTGCTGAACTTTTACATCAGTCGAACAGATCGGCGTCCCGGAAGCGGGGGGCGTTACGGTCCTTTTCGGAGAGGGTGGGCCCGTTGTCGAGGGGCCAGTCGATGGCCAGGTCGGGGTCGTTCCAGATTACGGCCCGTTCATGTTGCGGCGCATAGTAGTCTGTGGTCATGTAGAGAAACTCTGCCACCTCGGAGAGGACAACGAAGCCGTGGGCGAAGCCTTCGGGAATCCACATCTGGCGCCTGTTGTCCGCGGACAGCTCCCGGCCCACCCAGCGGCCGAAGGTCGGTGAGCTGCGGCGCAGGTCCACGGCCACGTCAAAGACCGCACCCAGGATCACCCGCACCAGCTTGCCCTGGGGCCGGCGGATCTGGTAATGGAGGCCACGCAGGACGTGGCGTGCCGAACGGGAGTGATTCTCCTGGACAAAGCGGCTGGCAAGCCCGGTCTTCTCCTCCCAGACGCGCTGGTTGAAGCTCTCGAAGAAAAAGCCGCGCGCGTCGCCATACACCCTGGGCTCGATCACCAGCACATCGGGAATCTCGGTGGGCCGCACCTCCATCACGCCCCTCCTTCCGTGGTGACCGTGCCGTACATCTTCTCGTAGTAGCGCCGGTAGGACCCGTCCATCACCGACTCCATCCACTGCCGGTTGGCCAGGTACCAGTCCACGGTGGAATCCATGCCCTGTTCAAAGCTGTAGCGCGGCGTCCAGCCCAGCTCCCGGTCGATCTTGGAGGCATCGATGGCATAGCGCCGGTCATGGCCCAGCCGGTCGGCGACAAAGGTGATCAGGGAACGTCTGGGTTCACCGGACGGCAGGGGCCCGACCTTGGCATCCACCTTGTCGCAGAGCAGTTCCACCACCTCCAGATTCGTCTTCTCGTTGTGGCCGCCGATGTTGTAGGATTCGCCGGGCCGCCCCTCCTCCACCACCCGGACAATGGCTTCGCAGTGATCGCGGACATAGAGCCAGTCGCGGACATTGCCGCCGTCCCCGTACAGGGGCAGCGGCCTGCCCTGGAGGCAGTTGTTGAGTACCAGGGGGATAAGCTTTTCCGGAAACTGGTAGGGACCGTAGTTGTTGGAACAGTTGGTGATCAGCACCGGCAGGCCATAGGTGTGGAAATAGGCCCGCACCAGGTGGTCCGAGGAGGCCTTGGACGCGGAATAGGGGGAACGGGGATCGTAGGGGGTCTCCTCGGTGAAGAACCCGGTCTTGCCCAGGGAACCGTAGACCTCGTCGGTGGAGACATGGAGGAAGCGGCAGCGCCGGTCTCTGCCGTCCCTGTCGGGCCAATGTTTCCTCGCTGCCTCGAGCAGGGTGAAGGTGCCGGTGATATTGGTGCGGATGAACTCATCCGGGCCGGTTATGGAACGGTCGACATGGGATTCGGCGGCAAAGTGGACCACAGTGTCGATGCCGTGCCCGGCAAAGAGAGACTCCACCAGTTGCCGGTCGCAGATATCACCCCGGATAAAGGAATAGGCCGGATGATCGGCCACATCCTGCAGGCTTTCCAGGTTGCCGGCATAGGTCAGCTTGTCCAGGTTGATGACCCGCCACTCTTCCCTGGCGGCCAGGGCAAGGTGAATGAAATTCGAACCAATGAAGCCGCAGCCCCCGGTCACCAGGACCGTTCTCTTCATGGTGGTCTCTCCACTGTTGTCTATGTTCACGGCACGTTGCGGAAACCCGATTCTCCGGAAGATGAAGCCGGGCCTGGCCGATGTCAGGCATCACGGGGAACAGCAGAACAGTATAGAGGAAAGTAACGCTGGTGTCAAACAGGCAGCGCATCGCTGCCCGGTGAGGACCACGGTCAGGGGGAAGGTTGCCGAGAGTGGCGCACTGTGGCAGAAAAGGGGGAATGCCAGAGCAAGGAGGAACAGAGACTGGCACCACCCCTCATCCCTTGGTTCCGAAACTCGTGATGTTGATCCGGTTCAACCGGAATACCGGATGGTCAGTACGGGCTTGGGGCATTTCTGAACAACTCCACGGGCCACGGAACCAAGCAGGACATCATCGATGATCCCGCGTCCACGCCGTCCCATGACCACCAGGTCGTACCCTCCCTGGCTGGCCTCGGCAACGATCTCCTTGACGGGATGACCGGACTTGATGATGACATTGTTCAGGTCCAGGCGGCAGGCACCGAGGTCATCGCCATGCACCTCGCTGCAGGCCGACTTGATCTTGTCGATGATGGTCTGCCGCAATTCGTCGCCCTTTTCCTTGTTGTATTCCTTCAGGCTCCTGGAGACAAAATCCGTGGCCGCGGCATAGCCCATGGCCAGCGACATCTCCTCGACCATGTCCGGCATGACACGGAGGGTGGTAGTGGTGGCGTCATAATGGTTTGCCAGGCTCATGGCCCAACCCATGGCGATCTTGGCATTGTCAGAAAGATCGGTTGCATACAGGATCTTTTTTACTTCCGGTAACATAAAATTCCCCTTCTTTCTGTCCAGGCGATGTTCACATGCCACTGCATGGTCGGACCATGTCCTGCCAGGTCCCGGCCACCACAAACGGCGAAGATCCCCCGAAGGCGACACGCCTACGGGGGATCTTCCTGCACAACAGGGTCCCGAAATAATTTTATTTAATGATTACCAGGTGCTAAACGGTAATTGCCGGCAGTTACACCTCCGAAACGGTGATGGCTCCCTCCGGGCAAACCTCGACACAGGTCTCGCAGCCGAGGCACTCGTCCATGTTGACCGGATCGGATTTTCCGTCAACCAGCTCGAGCACCTGGGCCGGGCAGCTGTTCACACATTCTTCACAACCTGTACACTTGTCCTTGTCCACATCTACCTGAAACATGTCTTTCTCCTCTTGCTGAAAGTTTTGCTGTCCGGAACCGGTTCAACGGGTCCAATTATTGACGTGTGACTGTAACATGAAAGTCAGGCTCAGCCAACTCGCTTTGCAGCTATATACTAACCATAGAAAAACTGCTGTCAAGTCATTGTCTTCAATGAGATTGCACGGCCAGGCCCATTGCGCTGGATCAAGTCGCTGATCCTTTTACCGAGACCGCGGATGGCCAGGGAAGAGGGGGCATCGGGGCGGGCGGTGACCGCCAGTTCTCCCCGGGCCAGGGCCCGTGGCAGTTCAGGATCATAGGGTATCTCGGCCAGCAGCTCGATCCGGTGTGCATCGAGATACCGCAGGACCTGTCCGCGACCGTCCGCAAAGATATCGGCCCGGTTGAGCACCACGCCTAAGGGCAGGTGAAATCCCTGCACCACCTCGACCACGCGCCCGAGATCACTGAGTGCCGACGGGGTGGGCTCGGTGACCAGGACGACATGGTCCGCCCCCTTGAGGGTGGCGATGACCGGACAGCCGATACCGGGCGGTCCGTCGGTGAGGATGAGCCCGGCGCCGAGCTCTCCGGCAAGCTCGCGCGCCCGGCGTTTCACCACGTCGACCAGGCGGCCGGAACTCGACGCGCCGATGTCCAGGCTTCCTGAAACCACCCGGTGATCACCGGCCGCCATGATATCAAGCCTGCCGTTGGTCACCTGACGGATGGTGATGGCCTCCTCGGGACAGGCGATGGTACAGGCGCCGCAGCCCTCGCAGGAATACCTGGCAATGACGGGCCTGCTGTCGCCGATGATGGCGTCAAAACGGCAGACGTCCGTGCACAGGCCGCAGCCGACGCATCGGTCCATATCGACAAAGGCCTTTTCAGATGCCGTGATGGGACTGCTTTCCAGACGTTCTGCGCCCAGCACCAGGTGCAGGTTGGGCGCATCGACGTCGGTGTCGGCCAGGACCAGGGAGAGGCGCCTGCCGAGCAGGGTGCCCAAGGCAGCGGTCAGTGATGACTTGCCCACCCCGCCCTTGCCGCTGAGGATGACGATCTCTTTCATGGAATGAACTCCCCGACTATCCTGCCGGCAATACCGGCAAAGGTCATCGCGGCAGACGAGTGGGGATGCAGGTGCACCACCGGTACTCCGTGAACATAACTGTCGAGCAGTTGCCGGTCAAGGGGCAAGCCGATCTCGACCCCC
>Ga0256840_1002254_pt1 | contig 17210 bp, 16 predicted proteins | sample 355202metaG_FD_185969 | JGI IMG/M metagenome (GOLD analysis project Ga0256840, IMG submission 185969) | Hydrothermal vent microbial communities from Mid Atlantic Ridge, Atlantic Ocean - 355-202 | ecosystem: Environmental > Aquatic > Marine > Hydrothermal vents | place: Atlantic Ocean: Mid... | reverse complement strand
TTTAGCTCTGTTTTGGGCATGATATTACTTAGCACCGTTGCGCTAGCAAACAAAACTGTTGAAATAATAAACTGACCAGAAATAAAACCCCAAAGCCCAACCACAAATAAAATACCGGTTGCAATGTCTCTATTAAGGTTTGTCATGTTAATATCCTGTTAAAATATATTAAAAAAGGGAGAGAACTTTATTTCTCTGATGCTGAGTATTTTACTCTGTTTTTATTAGCTAACAATACCCAAAATATTAAACTAATTGTTTCCATTTAAGAAATAAACAGCAAGGCTATTTTATGCACCAAGAAGAAGAGCAAGAAAGAAAAACCGCGGAAGCCTACGAGAAGCTACTGAAAAATATGCCTAGTATCGGCTTTATCAACCGGAAAAAGAGAATCAAAGCCTATATACAGCTAACAAAAATAGCTGACTACATGATTAAAACTAATGAAATTAGTGAAGACGAAGCCTTATTTATTCTTTCTTTACTCATGCGTAAATGCTCCGCCTTCCAAAAAGCAGCAATGATGACTGCGCTAACACTTAATTCGATAGGGAAAGGTATCATTTCACCTATCGGTGTAAAATTTAGCTTGGATGTCCGTAAAAATCTAAGTTTACCCAGCACTCATCACAGCGCTAAAGAGGAAGCCGCCTCCAATGAAAAAGATATTTAAATCAATATAATTCTATTTTTCTAAAGACCTTTATTTATGCTCACACTGATAAAAAAAATCTTCGCTAAAAAGAAAATTACGCAAGAAGTAGTCCCAGCAGTAGAAAATCGTAACCCAAATTTTGTGACTGACCCCTCTAAAGTCATACACTTACTTAGCGCCATTGAAGCTGACACTGCTTTTTGTACAATTGAGCTAAAGAATTCGGATGAAATCTACACCTCACATATCATTGAAGTGCAAGCGGCTAAGCAACAAATTCTACTAGATGCGCTAGTCCCTAATTCAGGTAATGAATTACTTAGGCAATGCAAGGAATTAAAACTAACCACGCACCTAAACAATATACATCTATCTATTGCCATAACAAATATAACACCCGCTGAATCTCTTGGAGAGCAGTACTTTAAGGCCCCCTTACCAGAACGTATTTACTACCCTCAACGCCGAACCTCACCTCGAATATCTATCAGCGCTTACAATCTAACCTTCCAAGGAACCTCTAACCGAACTAACTTTACCGTTGGCGGAATTGTCTGTGATATATCTCGCGGTGGCATTGGACTTATTATTAGTAGCAGCAATTCAAGATTAATGCGTGGCGACCTATTAAAAAACTGCACGCTAACCCTTCCCAATAAAATAAACATTCACTTTGAGTTACTTATTCGCTCCTCTAAACCCTACAGTAATAGCCGCACAAAATTACTAATAGGCGGGCATTTTGACCAGCTTAAGTCACCTAAAGAACAAAACCAACTAGAGCAATTTTTTGCCTTAGTTGAACGCTCACAAATACGTCAAAAGAAAGATTATTAACCAACCCGCCAGCTCCTATAAAAGCTGGACTTATGTAAATAGCTCGTAGATACTTAGCGAGTTAAATAAACTTATCACACTCACTGGAGAAATAAAAATGGGTTTTATGCAAGGCAAACGCGTCCTTATTGTTGGCTTAGCCAGTAACCGCTCAATTGCGTGGGGTATTGCACAAGCAATGCATCGCGAAGGTGCTGATATCGCTTTTACTTTTCAAAATGAAAAGCTACAAAGTCGTGTAGAGAAAATGGCCGCAGAATGTAATTCTAATATCACTATCGAATGTGATGTAAGCAGTGATGAACAAATTGATAATGTATTCATAGAGCTAGGTAAGCACTGGGATGGTTTAGACTGTATTGTACATTCTGTAGCATTCGCCCCTAGAGATGCACTGGATGGTGACTTTGTCAACGCCACAACACGTGAAAACTTTAGAATCGCCCATGACATTAGCTCATATAGTTTCACAGCTCTCGCTAAAGCCGGTAGAGAAATGATGGCTGGACGCAATGGCTCATTACTAACACTTAGCTACCTAGGTGCTGAGCGTGCCATTCCCAACTATAATGTTATGGGGGTTGCTAAAGCCAGTTTAGAAGCTAACGTTCGTTATATGGCAGTTGCTTTAGGTGCCGAAGGCACTCGCGTTAATGCTGTCTCTGCAGGCCCAATCAAAACACTCGCCTCAGCAGGCATTAATAATTTCAAATCCATGCTGAGTAAAGCAGCGGATACCGCACCATTAAAGAAAAATGTAACAATTGGAGAAGTGGGCAATGTATCTGCTTTTCTTTGTTCCGATTTAGCGTCTGGTATAACCGGAGAAATCACTTATGTTGATGGTGGTTACAATATCGCCGGCATTGCTTCATCTTAAACTTTTAAAGTAAACTGTTTGACCATAGCATAATACGGCAGCAACAAAAAAGGGGCGATGATCGCCCCTTTTTTATGCCAAAATTAGCAAGAAAAATTTAATCCTTAACAATCACCTTAGTCACTGCACGTATACCTTCAATCACAGCACTGTAATCAGCCTGTCCTAAAGCTCTGGCAATATTTGCTGCAGCTAGTTTAACCTGCTCAGCCTCGTCATCTTTTGTGCCATCAGAGACCGATAATAAACTAACTACTGTTTGATCACCTTCAATAGAGTCAACAACTAATACCGTTGGTTTTTCAGCAATAGGCTTAGCCGCTTTAAATACAGCTTGGCTAACCTGCCAAGGTAAATCGCCATTATTACGCTTTAACTCAGTCATTTCAGTAACAACTAAACCTTGCTCTTTAGCCGCATCGCTTAAAGAAACACCTGACTTTAGCTGTTCCTTAATACTCTCAGCGACAGTACGAGCCTTCGCTTTAGCTTTATTACTTTGAATTGCAGCAATAATTTCTTTCTGTACGGACGCTAAAGGCTTGGCTTCAGAAGGTAGGTGCTCTAATAAGCGCAAAACAACTAAACGACTATCACCTAACTCAATCGGCTCACTATTATGACCTTGTAAAACAGACTCAGAAAAAGCGATATTTCTGATACTCTCTTCACTCGCAATACCCTCACCCGCACTACGCCCAAAAAGACCACTACGTTTAATAGTTAACCCTAAGTCATCTGACACAATCTGTAGGTTATCTGAGTTCTCAAAACTGATATCCGTTAGGGATTCCGCTAACTGATAAAATTGTGTTTCTGCTTCAACACGTTGCACTGCTTGCTGGACTTCATTTTTAACCTCAGAAAAAGTTTTAGTTTGCGCAGGAACCAACTCAGTAACAGTAATTAGGTGATAACCAAAAGCAGATTTAACAGGTTTAGAGACTTCGCCTAATGCTAATTTCGCTGCTGCTTTTTCAAAATCAGGCTCCATAACACCAACTTCAAATAAGCCTAAATCACCCCCGTTTTTTGCCGTTAATGAATCATCAGATAAAGTGGCAGCTAAATCAGCAAACTTTTCACTTGCTAATCGTGCTTGCGCAGCCTCTGCCTTAGCTAAGGCCTGCTCTTCAGTCGTATCTTTCGTTTTAGCAAATAAAATATGGCTTATTTTTCTACGTTCTTTTGTGGAATATAACTCTTTATTTTCTTCGTAATAGGCCTTTAACTGCTCTTCTGTAGGCGCAATATCAGCCATCAAATCATCTATTAATAGCTCTACATACTCAACTGAAACCTGTTCAGCTGATTGGTATTCATTAATATACTGCTGGTAATAAGCATTAATTTCATCACTTGTAGGTAAGTCACTAACCGGCTGTACGTTAACTGTTACATACTCAATATGTCTAGTTTGGTTTTGTATTTTGAAAAAACTATCAATATCATGCTGAGAAACAAAACTGCTTTCAGTTATCGCTTTTTGATACTGCTCCATTAACAATGCTTTACGAATACGATTAACAAATTGTGCAGAGGTCATGCCTTGAGTCGCTAGAAGGGTCTCATATTGCTTCTTATCGAACCGTCCATCACGCTGAAAATACTGTAGCGAGGCTATAAATTTACGTACCGTTTCATCGGTAATTGATAACTTCTCAGCAGTCACATGCTGCAATAAAAGTTCATCACGAATTAATTTCTCAATTGCCTGTTTTTTTAACATCTCTTCAGGTAATTGCATGTCAGCATACTGCTGTTTGAATTGAGCGTAAGCTTGGTTTACATCTCGCTGCACAAACTCTTTATCACCTACAATAACAACAGCACTTTCTTGGCCGCCTTCAGTATAATTTTGCAACCCCCATAATGCAAAAGGGACACAAATCAATATCAAGATTACCCAAGCAAAAGTACCTTGTGTTTTTTCTCTTATTTTTGACAGCATTTGACTAGCCTTAACCGATTGATTGAACTATATAACGCCTGTTTGTTGTTTTTCTAAGATTATCTAAACAGGTCCTTTGAACGAGTTATATCCCATTCCTCTTTTTACAAACACTTATTTTAAACAAAAAAAAACCTCGATCTAAAAATAGGTCGAGGTTTCTTAATATGGCGGAGCGGACGGGATTCGAACCCGCGACCTCCGGCGTGACAGGCCAGCATTCTAACCAACTGAACTACCGCTCCAAGTCTGTGGTGGGTGCTGAGGGGTTCGAACCCCCGACCCTCGCCTTGTAAGGGCGATGCTCTCCCAGCTGAGCTAAGCACCCGACTCAAGAAATAGTATTATAATGCTTTTTTATAATTAAGCAACATTTTATTAAAAATGTTTTGATTAACCATTCACGCTGTCTTTTAAACCTTTACCTGCTTTAAAAGAAGGAATTTTTGCCGCTTTAATAGTAATCTCAGCACCTGTCTGTGGGTTACGTCCTTTTCGCTCTGCCCTATCTTTTACAGTAAAAGTCCCAAAGCCAACTAATGCGACTGAGTCATCATTTTGTAAGGCCGTAGTAACTGACGACATAAACGCATCAAGTGCACGTCCTGCATCTGCTTTAGTTAATTCTGAGGCGTCCGCCATTGCATCGATAAGTTCAGATTTATTCATTTATTTTCTCCATAGGTAATTTACACAGCATACAATTTTTGTCGCGCGGCCTAAAAATAAAACCCTCAAACCGTGCGTATTTATATCAACTACACACCAGACATGTCAAGCGTTACAGCTTAATACCAAAAATTAATGCGCAGTAACGGATTTCACCTTTGACTTAAGGCCTTTCTTTTCCGTCTGAATACTGACTTTTTTAATCGACTCCGGCTGGTACTGTAAAGCAATCTCTAAAACTTCATCTATCCAGCGTACTGGCTTAATTATAAGGTTCTGCTTCACGTTATCCGGAATATCAACCAAGTCCTTTTCATTTTCATGTGGGATGAGTACGGTTTTAATACCACCTCGATGCGCCGCCAGTAATTTCTCTTTCAAGCCACCAATAGCAAGCACTTCTCCACGTAGAGTAATCTCACCCGTCATCGCTACATCAGCTCGCACTGGAATCGATGTCAACGCTGAAACAATCGCCGTACACATGCCGACACCTGCACTAGGCCCATCTTTTGGCGTTGCTCCTTCAGGCACATGTATATGTAAATCCTGCGTCTGAAATGCTTCATCACTGATACCTAAAATACCAGCACGTGCACGCACAACAGTCATAGCCGCCGCAATCGATTCTTTCATTACATCACCAAGCTTACCCGTCGATACCTGCTTTCCTTTGCCAGGCATAACAGCTGATTCAATGGTCAACATTTCACCACCAACTTCAGTCCAGGCCAAGCCTGTTACTTGCCCTACTTGGTCTTTTTCTTCTGCAAGACCATAACTAAAACGGCGCACACCTAAATAATCCGCTAAATTATCCGACCCAATATTAACAATTTCTTGTTTCTCCTTTAACAATAATTGCTTAACAACTTTACGACAGATTTTAGAAATCTCTCGCTCTAAGCTGCGCACTCCAGCTTCTCGCGTGTAATAGCGAACAATATCCCGAATAACTGCTTCCGCAATTTGCACTTCCGAGTCTAATAAGCCATTCTTTTTTAATTGCTTAGGCACCAAGTAGCGCATGGCAATATTAATTTTTTCATCTTCAGTATATCCCGCCAACCGAATAACTTCCATTCTATCCAGTAAAGGACCTGGAATATTCATAGTATTTGCTGTTGCGACAAACATGACATCCGATAAATCAAAGTCAACTTCTAGATAATGATCAGCAAAAGCTTTATTTTGTTCAGGATCTAGCACCTCTAATAATGCTGAAGCTGGATCGCCACGAAAATCGCCTGACATTTTATCTATTTCATCTAGCAAAAACAAAGGATTGCGAACCTTTATTTTTGATAAATTCTGTAAAATTTTACCTGGCATTGATCCAATATAAGTACGACGGTGACCTCTTATTTCAGCCTCATCACGCACACCACCTAGAGCCATTCTTATATATTTTCTATTGGTTGCTCGCGCTATGGACTGCCCTAACGATGTCTTACCCACCCCAGGCGGTCCAACTAAACATAAAATAGGCCCATTTAACGACTTAACTCTTTGCTGCACTGCAAGGTATTCTAAAATGCGCTCTTTGACCTTCTCTAAACCATAATGATCTGCGTCTAAGATTTCTTCAGCCAATTTTAAATCATGACGTACTTTGGTTTTCTTTTTCCAAGGTACATTCAACATCCAATCAATATAATTACGTACGACAGATGCTTCAGCCGACATGGAAGACATCATCTTCAACTTATTTAACTCAGCTCCTGCCTTTTCCTTAGCATCCTTAGACATACCCGCCTGAGCGATCTTTTGCTCCAGCTCTTCAACCTCACTTACCGCATCCTCCATATCACCTAATTCTTTCTGAATCGCTTTCATTTGCTCATTCAGGTAATATTCTCTTTGGTTCTTTTCCATTTGTTGCTTTACACGAACGCGAATATTTTTTTCTAGCTCAAATAAATCAGCCTCACTTTCCATCAACAACATCAACTTCTCAAGACGCGCCACAACATCAGATAATTCAAGCAACTCTTGCTTTTCTGATACTTTTAAACTCATATGTGCCGCCATCGTATCTGCAAGGCGACCTGGCTCATCAATCCCAGACAAGGCATTTAAAACCTCTGGAGGAATCTTACTATTTAACTTCACATAGCGACCAAATGAGTCCACGGCCGCTCGCACCATGACATCAAGTTCTTTATCAGATAGCGTAAAAATATCTTCAATTTCAATCACCTCAGCAAATATACAGCCTTCTCGCTCATGATACTGCAACACCTGGCTACGCTGTTCACCTTCAACTAAAACTTTTACTGTTCCGTCAGGCAGTTTTAATAGCTGCAAAATATTAGCCAAAGTCCCTACTTGGTGTAACTCCTCAAAACTAGGATCATCAAGATCTGCTTCTTTTTGCGTCGCAAGAAAAATTTGCTTATCTTCCACCATCGCCTTATCTAAGGCTTCGATTGACTTTTCACGCCCAACAAACAGAGGGATAACCATATGCGGGTAAACCACCACGTCCCTTAATGGCAAGACTGGAATTAAATTCTCATCAACAACTATATCTATTATTTCATTCGTTTCCATACACGGAACCTTTATTTATTTTCTAAAAATATCTTTATAATATAAGGGTGCTTATTTTATATAACAAGGCATAAGGCATAAAAAAAGCGGAGGCTTAACAATAAACCCCCGCTTTCAACAGTCGCTAAAAAATACTTATACGAATCTACTCAGATGCAGCAACCTTCTTTTCATTCTCATAAACGAAATAAGGATCATTATCACCATCAATAACCAACTTATCTATAACAACCTTTGAGACATTATCAGCCGATGGGATTTCATACATCGTATCTAACAAAACATTCTCTACAATAGTTCTTAAGCCTCTTGCTCCAGTTTTTCGTTGCATAGATTTTTGTGCAATTGCAGACAAGGAGTCATCACGAAATTCAAGTTCAGTGCCTTCCATCTCAAACAGTTTTTTATACTGCTTAACTAGCGCATTTTTAGGTTCGGTCAATACTTGAATCAGCGCCTCCTCACTTAATTCCTCAAGCGTAGCAACGACTGGCAAACGACCGACAAACTCTGGAATCAAGCCATAGCGAATCAAATCTTCCGCCTCAACCTCGGCAAATAACTCACCAATATTTTTAGCATCATCTTTAGTTTTCACTTCAGCCGAAAAACCAATCCCACCTTTCTCAGAGCGCTGTTTAATAACTTTGTCCAACCCAGCAAAAGCACCACCAACAATAAATAGTATGTTCGCAGTATTGACTTGAATAAATTCTTGCTGTGGATTTTTCCGACCACCTTGAGGTGAAACAGATGCAATCGTACCTTCAATTAGCTTCAATAAAGCTTGCTGAACACCTTCTCCAGAAACATCACGAGTAATCGATGGGTTTTCAGATTTACGAGAAATTTTATCAATCTCATCAATATAAACAATGCCAGACTCAGCCTTTTCTACATCAAAATCACACTTTTGCAAGATCTTTTGAATGATATTCTCAACATCTTCACCAACATACCCTGCTTCGGTCAACGTTGTTGCATCAGCAATAGTAAAAGGCACATCCAAAACTTTTGCTAAAGTCTCAGCTAATAAAGTTTTACCTGAGCCAGTTGGACCAATCAGTAAAATATTACTTTTACTCAGCTCAACTTCATCACCTTTTTTAAGACGACTTCTCAGACGCTTATAATGATTATAAACCGCAACCGACAATATCTTCTTCGCCCGATCCTGGCCAATGACATACTCATCTAGGGTTTGCTTAATTTCCTTCGGTTTCGGTAACCTTTGCTCACCTTCTTCTGCTAGATCATCATTGGCAAACTCTTCCTTAATGATGTCATTACATAGATCAACACACTCATCACAAACATAAACAGAAGGACCAGCAATAAGTTTTTTTACTTCACTTTGGCTCTTACCACAAAATGAACAATATAAAATTTTATCACTATCACTTTTTTTGCTCATGGCTTAACCTTAAAATAATTTTGTAGATTTTTTATCAAGATTCTGTTCTGTTAGACAAGACTTTGTCAACCAACCCATACTCAACAGACTCTTGCGCACTTAAAAAGTTGTCTCTATCAGTATCTGCCTGAATTTTTTCCATATCCTGACCAGTATGATGCGATAGAATTTTATTTAACTTTTCACGTATTGTTAGGATCTCGCGCGCATGAATATCAAAATCAGAAGCTTGGCCTTGAAAACCGCCTAATGGCTGATGAATCATGACTCTTGAGTGAGGTAAACAATATCTTTTACCTGCCGCCCCCCCCGTTAATAACAATGACCCCATACTCGCTGCTTGACCAATACACATAGTACTGACATCCGGCTTAATAAACTGCATAGTATCGTATATTGCCATTCCAGCTGTCACTGACCCACCCGGCGAATTAATATATAAATGAATATCTTTATCAGGATTTTCAGACTCCAAAAATAATAACTGAGCCACAACAAGGTTGGCCATATAATCCTCTACTTGGCCCACCAAAAAAATAACGCGTTCCTTTAAGAGTCGCGAGTAAATATCATAAGATCGCTCACCACGCGCAGTTTGCTCCACAACCATAGGCACTAAGCCTCCGGCCGCTTGCGGCGTAATAATATCTCCCATTCCATTATGGCTATTCATTATTTTCGTCCTTATTGCTATGCTGCAGAATCCATCACATCGTTAAATGCTACATTCTCATCGGTAACTTTAACTTTACCTAACACCCACTCAACAGTTGCATCTTCAAGCACTAATTGCTCAACTTCAGCTAAACGCTGCTGATCACCATAATACCAATTAATAACTTGATCAGGATCTTCGTAGCTTGCTGCCATTTCATCAATAACCGCGCGCACTTGGTCGGCATCCGTTTTAATTTCATTTTTCTGAATAATTTCAGCTAAAATCAAACCTAAAGCAACTCTACGCTTGGCTTGGTCTTCAAAATCAGCATTCGCGGGCTTTACGTCATTAATGTCCATATTACGTTTTTTTGCATTTTCATAATAAGGTTTCATTAAGCTTTCAATTTCTTGATCAATCAATACGGCTGGCAACGTTACAGGAACACTCGCATACAACGCATCCATCACCGCATTTTTGAGCCTCGACTTAAGCGCTTGATCTAATTCACGCTGCATATTTGTCTGTACATCAGCGCGAAATTCTTGTTCATCACCACTCTCAATGCCATATGCTTTAATAAACTCAGCATCAATTTCTGGTAAAGAAGATGATTCAATTTTAAGGACTTCTATTACAAATTCAGCTGTTTTACCTGCTAATTTTTCATTTCCATAATCTTCTGGAAAAGCAATTTCGAAGGTCTTAGTTGCTCCGACAGTAAGACCTTTTACCTGGTCTTCAAAACCAGGAATCATACGATTCGAGCCTATCTCTACTTCAAAATCCTCGACAGTACCGTCAGTGAAATTTTCACCATCACATACACCGGAAAATTTAATAGTAACTTTATCACCTTCTTGAGCCTCTTGCTCAGATGCTTTCCATATTTTTCGCTGCTCTTTAAGCTTTTCAATCATCACGTCAACATCAGATGCTTCAACAACAGAAACAGGTTTAGTAATAGCAGCCGAATCAATAGCCTCTAAAGAGATTTCAGGATAAACTTCAAAAATCGCAGTAAACTCGAAACCTTCATCAGCTTTCACAGGTTCTATCTGAGGCGCGCCTGCAGGGCGTAAATCATTATCTTGCAATGCTTTGAAATAATTTGTCTGAATCAAATCACCGGTAATTTCTTCCCTTACACGCGTCCCGTACATTTTTTTTACAACATTTTTAGGAACTTTCCCAGGACGAAATCCGTCTATTTTGACTTCACGTGCCAAAGTTTTCAAACGCTCATCAACCTTTCCCTGGACAACGTCTTCAGGTATTATAACAGTCATTTTTCTGCTTAATTCTGATGTCTTTTCGACAGAAACTTGCATTGATTATCCTCAATTGTATAAATGAATTACTTATGAATACCCATGTTGGGAAGTATATTTCGGAGAGATAACGATGATTATCGTTAATATTATCTATCTGATAATAAGTGGTGCGAGCGGAGAGACTCGAACTCTCACATCATAGATACTGGTACCTAAAACCAGCGCGTCTACCAATTCCGCCACGCTCGCAAACTTAATTTGAATAACAATTATAACCGTCTTTTTTAGAAACACAAATATAATTTTCATTTTTGTCTGGCAAAGTCACGCCGCCTAGTGACTCTTTTCATAGATTATAAAAAATATTTTTAATTAAAAAATCGAGCTTTTCACAAAGTAAATTTTTTATACCCACTATAATCTAAAGCTAAAGCGATCAATCTAAATGGAGATTATTAATGAACATTTCACCTGCTAGCAGTGCAATCCAATTATTTAACAGCGCCCAACAAAAATCAAATGATGCGGCCGTACAAATAGCTAAATTACCCATCCAGAGCAACGAAGTAGGTAGCTCTAACTTCAAGCAACAAGACATCATCAAGCCAGTACTGAGCCTAAAAGAAGCAGAATTCGGAACTTCTTCCGGCGTAAAACTGCTAAATGCAGAAAAGGATATGTTTGGCGCACTTATAGACGAAAAGGCTTAACCGTCACAAGCGTACCTGAATAAAATTTCCTCTATTAAACAATACAAAGTTCCGGCGAAGGATTTAAGGCAAGAGACCTGAAAATAGTAATTCAAATACAAATTATTTTTCACAATCATCATAAGGACATGAAAAAAACAAAGGAACTAGTTTGTTCTGCATTAGCTCCATGCTCTTCATGGCGAAATTTGCTCCGTTTTAAATAAATATCCTAAATGCCCCTCAAGGATCTCACCTTATATTTTGCAATACCCCTTTCTCCCCCTACTCCAAATAACTTAATCAGGTATACTTTACCTCTTTTTTGATTCATACAGAGATAAACATGAGACCTAGCGGACGCGCTCCTGAACAACTTAGAGAAGTTAAATTTACTTGCGGATTCACCAAGCATGCAGAGGGGTCTGTCTTGGTTGAATTCGGAGACACACGCGTACTATGTACTGCAAGTGTTGAAAATAGAGTGCCACGTTTCTTAAAAGGAAAAGGTCAAGGCTGGATCACAGCCGAATATGGCATGCTCCCTCGCTCAACACATACACGTATGGGGCGCGAAGCAAGCCAAGGAAAACAAGGCGGAAGAACTCAAGAAATTCAGCGGCTTATAGGTAGATCTCTACGGGCCGCAGTAGATTTATCGGCTCTAGGCGAACACACCATTACTCTCGATTGTGACGTGATTCAAGCTGATGGAGGGACCCGCACCGCTTCGATTACAGGCGGTTTTGTCGCACTTTCTATCGCCATAGAAAAAATGCTCAAACAGAAGAAAATCAAAACAAATCCAATCCACGGACAAATTGCTTCAATTTCAGTAGGCATTTATAACGGTATCCCCGTATTGGATTTAGACTATAAAGAAGACAGCAACGCAGAAACAGACATGAACGTAGTTATGAATGATGCCGCTGCTTTTATTGAAGTTCAAGGCACTGCAGAAGGACACGCCTTCCGCCAAGAAGAGCTTAATGCCATGCTAGAATTAGCTAAATCAGGTATTTCTGATTTATTAGCCAAACAATCTACAGCCTTAACAAACCACCAATAAGCAATACGCAGCGCTTGTAGCATCAATAACTGCAAGCGCTGCAAACTTTACTCATTTTTACTTTAGAATAATTAACTATGTTATTTCCTAGTTCTCAAAAAATCATCTTAGCCAGCGGCAATAAAGGAAAGATAAAAGAGATTCAAGCTCTTTTAAAGAATTACACGATAGTTACCCAGCAAGAATTTAATATTCAAGAAGTCGAGGAAACAGGCAGTACATTTGTTGAAAATGCCATTATTAAGGCAAAGAATGCTGCATCACACAGCAATTTACCCGCCATTGCGGATGATTCAGGCCTTGTTGTTGACGCATTAAATGGCGCTCCCGGCGTCAGATCAGCTCGCTTTGCAGGCCCACAAGCCAACGACCAAGAAAATCTGCAGAAATTACTGACAGATATGGAAAGCATTCCCGAAACACAACGAACAGCGCGATTTATTTGTGTTATCGTGCTAATGCGCCATGCTAACGACCCTTTTCCTATTATTACCCAAGCCAGCTGGGAAGGCCTCATTTTACCCCATCAACAAGGCATAAACGGCTTTGGTTATGATCCTATATTCTGGATTCCAACTGAAAACTGCAGCTCAGCTGAACTATCTGCGAGTAAAAAAAACCAGCTAAGCCATCGTGGACAAGCGCTAAGGAAATTAAGCCATTTTCTATAAACAACAATAATATCGGCTAAAATTGAATTTTTGACTAAGTTCGCAAACAATTAGGCTTTATAATTTAACAACACTACCGACTGCTCTCCATTTCCTAGCCTTTATGCTAACTCGTCTAACCCTTTATGTTGCCTACAGCCTGAAAACCTCAACGCATTATCAAAGCGTAAAAAGGTTTTTCTACGATTTATTAAAAAATCCACAAAGCAAAATCAAACCCTACTTTGATATTTTTATGATTTTATTAGTGATTAGCAGTGTATCACTACTACTTTACGAGATAGAACATAAAACATCAAAGTGGGCTATTTTATTTGAAGACTTTGTCGTCACAGTCTTTATCTGTGAATACCTGCTGCGCGGCTGGATATACTCAGACATACATAATCTAATCATCAAACAGCATGAAAAAACGGAATACTTAGGCTCGACATTTCATTTACATAAAGTCGTAATATTAATCATTAACAACAAAATCAGCTATTTGCTATCGCCAAGTGCCATTATTGATTTACTCGCTATCCTACCCAGTTACAGACCGCTGCGTATTCTACGAATTTTCCTCATTTTTCGCTTATTCAAGTTATTTCGCTACTCACAAAGCATACAAATGTTCACCGGCGTACTGAAAAACAAACGCTTTGAACTGACAACATTGGCAATCTTTATGAGTTTTTTGATTTTCATTGCCAGTACCGCCATATACATGTTTGAAAATCAAAATATGGGCGGCCAAGTTACTGATCTTTACGATGCTTTTTATTGGGCTATTGTCACCGTATCAACTGTGGGCTATGGTGATATAACACCCGTAACGACAGGCGGACGTTTAGTTACAAGTGCACTTATTATCACTGGCTTAGGAGTTCTTGCCTTTTTTACTTCAATTATCGTTGCCGCTTTCAATGAAAAAATGAGCGAATTTCAAGAAGAAAGAGTTAAAGCACACATTGAAAAACTTACCGACACCACTATTCTTTGTGGCTTTGGTCGCGTCGGCCAAGATATCGCTTTACAACTACACGCCAATAAACATCATTTTGTCATCATAGACAATAATGAACAGCATATCACCCTAGCCAAACAACAAGGTTATGTCACACTCTTTGCGGATGCCAGTAGAAATTCCATTTTAGAGCGAGCAGGCATTAACAATGGCGCTAAGGCCGTTTTATGTACAACGAATAATGATATAACTAATGTTTATATTACCCTCACAAGTCGCTATTTAAATCCAGATATTACCATTATTTCACGTGCCAACCATGAAGAGAATGCAAAAAAGATGCTCCAGGCTGGTGCAAGTTATATTGTCCAATCCTTTAATATCGCAGGACTTTTAGCGGCTGAGTACATCGGCCACCCAGTCGCATTTGAAGCAATACATGGCATCCTTCACGGCCAAAAAGACATACAAATGGAAGCATTAAACATCTGCGGAGACTGCTATCTGACCGGTCTATCTATAGAAGAGGCAAACTTTAATCAATATAAAACTCGCCTCATTGGCGTCATTAGTAAAAATCCCATTCATGCCAAACGCAGGAACCGCTATAAATTACATAACCAACATTTTTACTTTAATCCAGATCCTAGTTTTATTCTTTATGAAGGGGACATTTTGGTTTTATTGGGCAGGGAACTAGGCATTGAATATTTACATGATTTAATTATCACCAGCCGCCTACAGAAAACTCTAGAGAAACCATTATGAACAATAATAAGATTGCTATTTTTGGTTATAACAGCATGTCCTTTGAGCTAATAAGTCAGCTTAATGACAAAGAAAAGAAGCTGATAATACTAGATGCTGACCCAATAAAAATAGAACAAGCCTTGCAAAAAGAATTGCCTGCGCAACTTATGGACTACCGCCAAGACGAAAACCTCATTACACTCGGTATAGGATCATCAATAGAAACTATTTTTTGCTTTTTAGAGTCTGACTCAGAAAACGTATTTTTGACACTTTCGGCACGTGTACTCGATAAAAAAATTAAAATTATCTCCGTCGTTAATCAACCCGAATCGGCTGAAAAATTACTAGCTGCTGGTGCCAATAAAATTATTGATCCGTTCGAAATATGTAGTAAAAAAGCCTATCAATTGCTCACCAAACCCAGCATTACTTGGCTTTTAGATGAAGCTGTTTTTGGCCGTGCCGATTTACATATGGCAGAAATTCTTATCCCTGAAAATTCTTATTTAGACAAGACGCTCATTAGTGAATTACACTTAAATAAGCTACATAACCTCTTTTTAATTGGTGTCGTCGATAAAGAACTCGGAGAAAAATTATATTTTTCCTTAGGAGAGCAAGAGCATGTACTTGATACAGGCGATATTTTAGTAGTACTAGGCTCTAACCGAGATATTAAAAATTTTAAAAAAGAAATAGGAGTTATTGAATGATTCAATTTAAGCCCAGAACTTGGTTTTTTCTTGGCTTTATCGCTTGCTTTTCCATGCTTGCGGTAGGCGCATACTTTCAATTCATCGATGAGCTAGAACCCTGCCCTTTATGTATTTCACAGCGTATTGCCATTTTGATAATTGGCATTACTTTCCTTATTGCTACACTGCATAACCCAGAGCAAAAAGGCGTACATATTTACGCGATTCTCGGCACATTATTTGCCTTAGCAGGCGCGGCTGTTTCTACACGTCATGTTTGGCTACAAAATTTACCCCCAGAAGAAGTACCTGAATGCAGCCCAGGACTTTCCTATATTTTTGATAACTTCCCACTGACGGATACACTTAAACTAATGGTCAACGGAACCGGCGAATGCGCCGATGTATTATGGACATTTTTAGGGCTTAGTATTCCCGCCTGGACTTTGGTTGCCTTTATTGGTCTAGCCTGTGTCAGCTTATATCAACTCATTAATAAGGCGTAATTCTATGTATAAAAAAATGACTCTACTAACTTTATTAGTACTCAGCCTTAATAGCTTCGCAGAGACTGCAGGCTTACAAAAAGCAATCAACGGCTCACATCGCTCAGAAAAACATAAAGCACGAGACCTTTACAGACACCCAGAAAAAACACTAGAGTTTTTTGAACTACAGCCCAATATGACTGTAGTAGAAATATGGCCAGGCAGTCAAGCTTGGTATACTGAAATTCTAGCGCCTTACTTAAGAGATCACGGCAAACTCTATGCTGCGCACTTTGATGAGAATTCAGCGAGTCCTTACTTTACCCATAGTTTAGCGCAATTCAAACAAAAGATAGTTGCCAACCCTAAAGTCTATAGTAAAGTTATTACTACCACCTTGGAAACATCAGAACGACTAAAAATTGCCCCAGATAATTCAACAGATCGAATACTTACTTTTCGCAATGTACATAATTGGATGAACAACGGTCAAGCTGAAACTACCTTTAAAATCATGTATCAGGCCTTAAAGCCAGGCGGAATATTAGGCGTAGTCGAGCACCGCAACCCTGAAAACATCGAACAAGACCTAACTGCACCTTCAGGTTACGTAACTGAAGCCTATGTCATTCAACTAGCAAATAAAGCTGGTTTCAAATTAGCTGCTAAATCCGAAATAAATGCCAACCCAAAAGATACCCATATCCATCCGCATGGGGTATGGTCGTTGCCACCCTCCTTAAAGAGTGGCGAAACAAATAAAACTGACTTTATCGCTATTGGAGAAAGTGACCGCATGACCTTAAAATTTATCAAGCCTGAATGATCTTACAAACACCTACGCATAAATGCATATTAACGTAAAAAAATATCTAGGGGCTGTTGCCGTTTCACATAGGTAACCATAAAAAAGCACAAGCAAGAGCCATAGAGCCTTCAAAATTTCGTTTCAACTTGTCATATCGAGTCGCAATAGCTCTGAAATGTTTAACCCTTGCAAAAACGTTT
>Ga0256840_1002253_pt1 | contig 17213 bp, 16 predicted proteins | sample 355202metaG_FD_185969 | JGI IMG/M metagenome (GOLD analysis project Ga0256840, IMG submission 185969) | Hydrothermal vent microbial communities from Mid Atlantic Ridge, Atlantic Ocean - 355-202 | ecosystem: Environmental > Aquatic > Marine > Hydrothermal vents | place: Atlantic Ocean: Mid... | reverse complement strand
ATAATCTTATTCTTACTCATGACGTATCCTCTTTTTTGTTGGAATTAATCTTAGCGGTTTGATCCCAACAGGATACGTCATTTATTTTTTCATAGCTTCTTCAAACACCACTTTCGATCATAACTCCCGGAGAATCGTCCCAAACCCAACTGGTCAAAGGTCTACAAGGAACTCAAACGTAAAGGAGTTACGCTGCAACTCCTTTGGCAAGAGCACAAAGAAGACAACCCGGACGGTTATCAATACAGCCGTTTTTGCCAGATTTATCGATCCTGGCTTGGTACTCAGAATGTGGTAATGCGCCAAGATCACAAGGCTGGTGAAAAGCTTTTTGTTGATTACGCCGGGCAACAAGTCGGCATAATTGACCGTGTCACCGGAGAAGTGCGATTTGCTGAAATCTTTGTCGCGGTACTCGGTGCCAGTTCATACACCTACGCAGAGGCAACCTGGACACAGAGCTTGCCTGACTGGATTAGTTCCCATGTTCGAACCTTTAATTTTCTTGAAGGCTGCCCCTTCCTGGTCATTCCCGACAGCCTGAAAAGTGGCGTCACCAAGGCTCACCGCTATGATCCCGACATCAATTCAACCTACCAGGATATGGCAGTGCATTACTCTGTGGCCATAGTCCCTGCCAGACCGAGAAAGCCAAAAGATAAAGCCAAGGTGGAAGCCGGAGTTTTACTCGTAGAACGTTGGATTCTTGCCTGTCTGCGTAACCGCAATTTCTTCAGCCTTAGCGAGGTGAACGAGGATCAAACCACTCATAGAAAAGCTCAATAAACGACCATTTCAGAAGTTCAACAGCTGTCGTAAAGAGCTATTTGAAACTCTGGACAAGCCCTGCCTGCAGCCGCTACCACAATATGAATATGAATTTGCCGAGTGGCTGAAGGCCAGGGTTGCCCCCAATATTCATATTAGGGCCTGTGACCACTTTTATTCAGTTCCCTATACGCTGGTAAAAAAGCAGGTCGACGTTCGCATTACAACCCGGACTATTGAAGTTTTATTCAAAGGAAAAAGAGTGGCCAGTCACTGCCGCAGTTTTACCAAATACGGATATACCACCGTTAAAGCACACATGCCGCGGAAACATCAGGAATATGCAGACTGGTCTCCAGAACGGCTAACAAACTGGGCAGCCAAATCAGGCGAGGCCACAAAAACAGTTATCTCTCATTTATTGGCATCTCGTCTTTATCCACAGCAATCATACAACACCTGCTTTGGGGTCATGAGGCTTGGTAAAAATTACGGCGATGATCGCCTCGAAGCTGCCTGCGCCAGGGCTTTGGTCATAGGGGCATGCAACTATCGCAGTATTGAATCAATTCTTAAAAAAAACCTCGACAAACAGCAACTACCTGACGCTGAGCCAACCCAAAAAGTAGTCGAGCATTCGAATACAAGACAGCCAAGTTATTTTCATTAATTTTTTCATTTAATCAATGGGAGCCTCGTCATATTCAACACCAGGGGCTCCCGCAACAAAAAAGGAGACAGCATGCTGAACCACCCCACCATTGAAAAATTACGCGCCCTCAAACTAACGGGAATGCTCAATGCTTTCGAGGAGCAGGCACAAATGCCCGACGTTGCGACTTTATCATTCGAAGAACGGCTAGCCCTGTTAGCTGATCGGGAATCCACAGAGCGAGAGAATAGACGCTTAAAGACGAGACTGCGACAAGCAAAGCTGAGGGTGAACGCCTCTGTTGAGGATATTGACTTACGAACTCCAAGAGGAATTGACAAGTCTATGATTACCTCTCTAATGAGCTGCAAGTACATATCACAGCACCTCAACTGCTTGATCTGTGGGCCTACCGGTATCGGCAAGACCTGGATAGCCTGTGCCCTCGCTCAAAAAGCCTGCCGGGAGGGGTATCGAGCTCGATATATTCGTCTGCCCCGTTTTCTACAGGAACTCAATATCTCCAAGGCCGACGGGCGTTACCCCAAACTCCTCGCAGAACTGGCAAGGACTGATCTTTTGATTCTTGATGACTGGGGGATTATGCCGCTTACTGCCGAGCATCGTCGCGATTTACTAGAAATTCTTGATGATCGATTCAACAGGCGATCAACCATTGTCACAAGTCAGCTGCCTGTTAAAAGTTGGCACGATTACATTGACGATCACACCATGGCGGACGCCATTCTTGATAGACTGGTTCACAGCGCATATCGAATCAACCTGGACGGAGATTCAATGAGAAAAATAATGTCTAAATTGACAACAACTGACATCATCGAGTAAGTGTAATTTTATCCTTCGTAAAGACTTGCGCAGGGGGGGCCGAATTCCGTTGGACTGACCGGCCGAATTAAATCGGATCAGGTGGCTGAATAACTTTGGAATGGGTGGCCGAATTCATTGGAATACGCAACCTGACTATATAGAGACAGAGCTAAAAATGGAAGCATCAATCAGTAAAATAGCCAAAGCTATGGACGCTCCCAAAGCTCTATTTCTCGAGAAATACGCCGCAATACTGGTCGGCGTGGCTATCGGCATAAGCAGGCTGACCGTTTTGCTGGAGAACGCCATTTAAACAAGCCAAAAGCCATCAAACTGACAGAAGAAATCAAATACCTGATTACAGCCTGCATTACTAGAGAATGGAGTCCTGAGCAAATAGCAGGTCGCTTCCATGATGACGGGTGGCTTTCATTACATCACGAAACAATTTACCAGTTCATTTTAAGCGATAAATTTTCAGGTGGACGACTCTATAAACATTTACGCCACCAGAACAAAACCTATCGCAAACGTTATGGATCGGCTCATAATCGTACAGGTATCCCCAATCGAACTGACATTGACGAAAGACCTCCTGAGGCTAACAACCGTGAACGTGTTGGCGACTGGGAAGCAGATACGATTATTGGTAAAAACCATAAAGGGGCAATAGTAACCCTTGATGACAGGAAATCTAAACTACGTCTTGCTGCGCCACTGGCCAGTAAAAAAGCAAGATATGTTAAAGACGCAATAGTGTCTCTCTTGTCACCTGTAAAAGAGTTCGTAGAAACGATGACTTTTAACAACGGAAAAGAATTTACTCTCCATGAAGAGATAGCAACTGATCTTGATTGTTCAACCTATTTTGCCAAGCCTTACCGCTCCTGGGAAAGAGGACAGAATGAGAATGCCAATGGCTTGCTACGTCAATACTTTCCAAAAGCTATAGAGCTTGTGGATATAACGATGAAACAAGTTCTTGACGCTGTGGACAAGTTGAACAACAGACCAAGAAAATGTCTTAACTTCAAAACGCCCTATGAAGCATTTGAAAACTTAACAGGCGTTAATGTTCAAAAAAAAATGGGTTATGCACTTATCACTTGAATTCAGGATGCATTCTTTTCTCTGAAAAGGCAAAAATATCGAGGTCAGGTTCTCTGAACTTTAGATTATTTTCTCTTCCTTCTTAATCCAGCAAGCCCAGCAAGGCCGGTACCAAAAAGAAGTATTGTTGCCGGTTCAGGTATTGGGTTAGGTACTTCATATTCTATAATATAAGCTCTGCTTGCTGTACTAGCTGCGACAGCGTCGTTCTTCATATCATTTAGATTCAGATTCCACCAATCTTTCCTCATTATTAGGAAATCCTCAAAGACTTGTGGCCCTACCAACCCCGTAGACGCTCCGTTATTTGGTGTATATGTATCCCAAAGATCAAACGCAGACCAAGATTCACCAGTAACCCAATTCCATTGGTTTTTAGCGGCTAAATAATAGTCAGCAAGAGTTCCTGATCCATTATAGTAATTTTCAAATGCGATTTTCTCGCCTTCATTTACTTCATAGGTGTTATTGCTGTAGTTCCAAGTATAATCACGAGTCTGGTACCCCCCCAACCAAATTATGTCTCCATACAAGCTAACACTTGCGCCTAGAAACGATGAATCAGATAAAAAATCGAGTTCACCTTGTGATGTTATAGTCGCCAAATGTCCTTGCCAGCCATTATAATAACTTGATTCAGCAGCGCTTTTAGCATCGAACCAATCAAGACTATTATCACGAATGATTTCATAAAAATGACCGTTTCCAGACCATTGTACAGGTATAGCTTGGGAGGATGAAACTATTCCAAAATTAATAAGACAAAAGATTGAGACCGATATTAGTTTTCTAGTTTGCATTTTCAACCTCCGTTTTTTTGGTAATAGGGTAGTATAAGGAGGGATATGAACTTGCTTTTTGCTAAAGAAAGTATCAAAAATCCCCAAAGTTCAAAATATTAGGTGATAAGTAATTGCTTTCCAGTCGGTGGTGTCGTGAGGGGAAATTAGACTATTTGCCGAGGATTCGGCGGAAAACAGAGGCCCCTGTATCATCTTCGGCTACACATTCTTTCGAAAATTTCCCTGTGGAATATGCCTGCCGATCCTGATCACCCACAACACCCCACAAGTAACAGAAATAAACCTATAATATAGGCAGATAACCTGCAAGCTTTTTCTGCAAAGATCGCTAACTGTTTGTCCTGTAATTGTTTTTTATGATCGCGGTGATTCAAATATGGGGCTGAATTGAGGATGTAGGAAGGTGTTGCATGAATCAGACTGTCAATCACGGGTAATATACGGTTCCTCGCAATTTGGCCAGCCATCATCAAAAAAATAAGAATCGTCCTGCCCGGTAGATACCGGACATGGATTACAGGGTGGTGGCGTAAACCTTTTTTCCGGTGGCGGGTGTGATTGTTCCTGCGTGTTCCAGAGGTCCAAGTGTCTTTCGGATTACATCCGGTTCATTGATAAAGCTGATGATCTTCATTTCTCTCTGGCAATGCTTACACTGCAGGAGATCGACCTCACACACCTTTTTTATGCACTCCTGCCAGGTCGGTGGCGGGATTTTCTTCATCTTGTATTTCAAGACATCGGTAATTTCGATTTCGTAATCAGTGTTGTCACTTACTCAAAGAGTGCCGGTGGCGGGCTCATGTACAAGCCTGGGAGAAAAGCGGTCTGCGTCAGAATGAATACTGCAGGCAGCATAAGATGAGCAGTAACCAATTCTGCTCCGGAAAAAGAAACTGAAACAGGCAGAAGTATCAGTGGTGAGCTTTGTGCCATTACAGGCGTGTATTACAAAACAGAACGCTAAAGAGACAAAAGACAATCTTTCAGGATTGACCATAGTCATTGGTGGCGGCATCAAGATCGAACTGAACAACCATTTCAACACCTAGGTTTTTGCTGATGCTGTAGTGGTGCTTAAATCATGATTCTTCCAGAGAGCTGCAGAGTTTATATAGCCGTTGGCCCTACCGATATGCGTAAATCCATCAATGAGTTGAGTCAGCAGGTTGCAGATAATTTCACAACGGATATTTTCTCTGGTAATCTATACGCATTTTGCAATCGCAACTAGGATATAATCAAGATTCTCTTCTGGGACCGTAAAGGGTTTTGTATCTGGCATAAAAGACTGGAAGAGGATCTGTTCAGATGGCCTGAATCCAGACGGGAGGTTATAAATATTGACAGTAAACAGCTGTCATGGCTATTGGCTGGACTTGATATTAACTCAGCCCATAAGCAGCTTTCATATGGTATGGATCGCTTGTAACAAATACGCAAAAGTAACTTCCTGGAGCTGACGAATTCTCAGACCATCGTAAGGTGAAGGAGTTAATGCAAACCAGTGAAATTCTCGATTGCAATCACAGCATATACGAGTTGGCCTCACAAAGTATTGGTTTTACAGACAGTAGTGTCTAGTAAAAGGCGTGATACTTTTAGTGCCTATCCTCATCATACTATTACTTCACTAGGGTGGCTTTGACATTTTGATCAAGGAGCTATTGCTGGTCGAGTAGATTGTGTTTCACGCCCGCCAGTTACCGCAAATTTGCGCCATGCCTTAGTCAATATCCTCGAAACGGTTTCCGGCAACATTTTTATGGCTGATCTGCGGGTCGAAAACCTTTCCATTCATCGTAACATAAACTCCTGGGGCCAGGAGTTGTACAGCTGCAACGGCGTAACCGATGTTGAAGAAGGCATCACTGATCCTTAGGCGGGCGGGTTGCATGGAACCAGTCAGTACGATTGTTTTGTCGGAGATACCCAAGAGGCATTTTGCTGTTTCGATCATAGTGTCGGTGCCGTGGGTGATAAGAATACGGGAGGTGGGTTCTGAGGCTACAGCGTTGCGGATGAGTTCTCGGTCATCCGCAGTAATTTCTAAGCTGTCTTTTCTAAGGAGCGAGGTGGTGCTGTAGTCAAAGTTCACATTTGCTTCAGCAAGAAGTGCGTTAACTTCCGGTTCACCAACCTGGTAAACATTTTTTGCGTCAAAATATATTTTATCGATTGTACCACCAGTGGTGAAAATTTTTACATTCATCTGTTCTGTTACCCATTGCGATGGTTGATCTTCTTCTGTGTTTTTGGTTTCTTGTACATAGCCAATCCCTGTGATGATGTCAAATGTTCAGGGAGTCAGAAGAGGGGAGGACGTAATTATGGACCAGCTGCACTGTATCAGAGCAGGGTGGCTGTTTGATGGGAGCGGTGGGATGGCGCGAGAAGATCGCCTGCTCACTGTGAAAGACGGCATTATTCAGTCCATCTCAAAAATTTCATATCGCGAGCGTTCTGCAGAGCTCACCTGCCCCACTACTAAGAAGGGAGCAGTTGACCGCGGCTTATGGTCAATGCCGCCTGCAGGCGTCTGAGAGTATCTTCGGCCATTTGCTCCACGGTGTTCTGGCTGTTCGAGATGGTGGTGACTCACTTAGTTATGGACTGCGTTTTAACAACGAGACAATGGCAGGGAGGAGGGAGGAGCGTACCTGTTATTGTGAAATTTCCTGGCTGGGGGTGGTGTCGGAAAAAACGTAACGGTCGCAATCCAGTTGTCCACTTTCTGGCCGTATGTGTACAAGCAGTTTGGAGAAGGAATGTTTGGGGGCGATTTGCTGTGCAGTACAACGATATTTCAGGTGAACTTGCTCAGCAAAACGAAAAAGAACTCTAAGGGAAAAGAGTGAAGGAAAGACTCTTCTTTTTGACTATGTGATGTGTTGCTTCCGAACCGGAAGCTTATTTCAGCGTCAGGCAGCGTCGTTACGGCCGATACTTGTGGATGACCAGCGGTAGAGATAGTCATTTACCATAAGGAGTTGGTCGTCGGAAAGCTTTGACCAGGAACCGTCTCTTGCACATTTTGCGCGTTTACTGGTAAAGGCCCTGTTCCATCCTTTTGAGGATTTTGACTCTTCCCATAGAAATGGGGCTCCTTCATCGTTATTACGGGTATGACAACTCTTGCAGACTTGCTTGAAACCTTTGCCGCCCTGGCCCCAGGGAAGGCTCTCCCACTCCAGAGGGCCTACGTTGAGAACCCTGCAGGTGCCTGTTGTTTCATCAAAACGTTTTTTGGGTCTGGCCGATACGGTGAGAGTGGTTGCTCCCACAGCAAAAACACATATCATAATAATAAAAAACTGTTTCATTTATAAACTCCCTAGGTAATGAGGTGTGTTGAAAAGTTTGTCAGGTAGTATAGCAGTACTTCTTACGATGTGTCGATATCTCCAATAATTAATAGTAGATTCCATTTTAACTGTGGCATGTTGTTGGTTGTTAGTCAAGGTGAAACTACAGGTGCAATAAGGGATACCGCAAATACTGAGAGAAGTAATTACAATTAGAAAGTAAAGAGACTCTTTCCTGGTAGGTGGGGGAGGGAGAGATAGTCTTGAAAAATTTTGACAGAAGTGAGGAGTTTTGTGTTGGCAGGTTTTAGGGGTAACCTCAAAAAATAACGCTGGTACCGCAATGTGGCGCGACAAAATGCCACTTGTGGAGGCGCGTAAGATGGGTATAGTCATAGATTGCTTGTAGTTATTTATCTGAATGGTGGTAGTCGCCCTGAGAACATTTGTGCGACAGAAAGAGTTCTGGTTTTTACTGCAAACTTGCTATTTAAGATGTTGTAGATGGGGAAACTTTTACAGGAAGGGGAGGGATGGATGAATACCACATTGAAGACGCATGTTTTAGCATGTTTTTTGATGGTTTGGTTTTGTGTGCCGACTTTGGCTTTTGCTGCTGATGAGGATGGCTGCGTAGTATGTCACAAGTATTCAGGACTTGCACGACTGGATCAGAAAACGGGACAACTTCGCCTGTTTTACGTTAATTATGACAAGTTTAATAATTCTGTTCACGGAAAGGTTCTCTGTAAAAATTGTCACTTGAATCTGGATGTGATCCCTCATAATAATGCGAAAAAGGTTGATTGCTCAACAAAGTGCCACGTCAAGGAGCCTTCTAAAGACGTGGAGTTCTCGCATGGTAATTTGTATGCCGAAATAAATATGAGTATCCACGGCAAAGGGACAAAAGACAATCCCAAAAAATTCAGTACTGATATGCCGGGGTGTACTGACTGCCACTTGAATACAGTATACAAACCCGTTCAGGGATTTGACCAGGATCCCGGAATATCACGCGATACACTGCGTCGTTGTATTGGTTGTCATACTGAGGAAGACTGGGCAACCCGTTATTATCAGCATTTTTCCCATCGTCTCCATAGGTCTAAAACTGCCCTGGAAACTGCCAAGCTTTGTCTTAACTGTCATCAGGACGAGCAGATGATGGCTCGGCACAATCTCCCTGCTACTGCAAATTATCGTGATACGTTTCACTGGAAAGGTGTTCTGTATGGCGACAAGAATGCCCCGGATTGTCTCAGCTGTCATGCCCCCATCGGGTATTCAGTTCATTCTCTTACAAGTATGCATGATCCACAATCGCCTGTCTACAGGACAAATCTACAAAGTACTTGCGCCAGTGTTGACAGCACACAGCAATGTCATCCAGGTGCTGTCGAGTCGTTTGCCACAGGAAAAATTCATCAGACAGAAGCAGGGTTCGATGAGAAGGTGGCTGCTTTTGTGAAAGGTGATCCCGTTCTCGATGGAGTAAATTTGTTGGAAAGGAAGAGAAGGTACGAGAGTCAGATTGAATCTGAGGGAATTGACACTGCAGCAATAGATGCCACAGAGCGTTTCCAGCGGAAGGTGTATCTGCTCGTGAAATATATATACACCCTTCTCATTACTGTTGTTATCGGTGGTATGCTGATACATCAGCTCATGGATTTCTATAGAACAATCAAAAACAGAAAAAACCATTGAGAGGGTGACTACTATGACTACTTTAGAATCAAAAGAACTTCCCAAAGAAATAGTCCGTCTCAATAAAAGTGAGCGGATACAGCACCTGTTGACTTTCGTTACCTTTGTTCTCCTGGTTATTACGGGTTATATGCTCCGAATGCCCGAGGAATGGGTTGTTAAACTTGGTAACTGGGGGGAACCCGTTTTTTATTATCGGGGGATTATCCATCGCGTTTGCGGTGTACTGATGATTGCCACAGGTGTGTACCATGTTGTTTATCTTGTCGCCAGCAAAGAAGGCAGGTCTTTTGGCAAAGATATGATCCCTGTCTGGAAGGATGTTAAGGATATCATCCATAATCTTGCGTACTATCTTGGTAGGAGACCAGAACCGCCAAAATTCAGAAGATTTGATTACCGTGAGAAGGCTGAGTATCTTGCTCTTGTTGCTGGCACTATAATCATCTCGGTGACTGGTGTATTGCTCTGGTCTGAGGGATATTGGAGTAAGTTTGTCCTTGATCTGTCCATCATGATCCATGGAATGGAGGCTATCCTTGCGACTCTTGCGATTATTGTATGGCATTTTTATGCTGTTCACTGGAAACCCGGGCAGTTCCCGATGAGTAAGGTTTGGATTGACGGCAAAATGTCGGCACACCACCTTCTCGAAGAACATCCATTGCAGTATGAACAACTGGTTGCAGAAGGAAAACTTGCCCCGGTGGATGAAACTGAGGATCCCAAGCATGGAGAAACAGGTCAGAGAAAAGGTTTTGGGAGAAGAATGGGGGAGTTAGTTTCACTCTGCTCCTTGCTTTTCTGTATCGTCGTCTCAGTGTTATTGCTGCGACTCCTGTATTTTTCTTCAACATCAACATCTGTTGATACTCCTGAGACACTTAAGACAAGCAGGTTTGCCGATTATGTGGCTCCTGGCGTGGCCAAAAAAACAGATACCCATTTTCATAATGTTGATGATACTGTCAAGTTGGTGATAGCTGAACAGCCAATCTGTGTTACATGTCATGGAACACTACCCCATGGTAAATCTCCAGATATCAGGTCATTTCTGAATATGCATAATTATTTTATGTCTTGTGAGGTCTGTCACGTTCGTCGAGCCGATGTGAAGGGAGAAATCGCATACTTCTGGTATGATAATATGACGGAGGAACAGGTGACGGAAATTGACGAAAGTAAAACCGGAAACTATGGTGCCAGGTTAGTGCCGGTAGCTACTGTGAATGGGGAAACACGTCGTCTGGATCAGCCAGCTAATCCGGAGTTTATCAAAGAGTATCTCAAACAAAAAGAACATCTCACTCCTGAGGAACAGGCAGAGGCCAAGGTTATTCTTCATAAAGATATGTCTAGAAAACCGATTCAATGTGTAGAATGTCACCGTCGTGATCCGTACATCGATTATGTTGCTGTCGGCTATTCGAAGAGACGTGCTGAAAGCCTCTACAGGACAGAAGCTGCAGACATGATAGAAAGGTATATGGAATTTTATCTGCCGACTATGTTTGATCCGAATTCTACGAAAAAACAGAAGATGAAAAAACTGGAGGTTGAAGATCGTTCAACCAATTAGGTGATTGTATGTACCACCATCCTGGATATTTGTATTCTATGTTTTTTTCTGTCAGTGCCGTAAACACAGGTCCCTCGAGATGGCAGAAGGTAGCGTGTTTGTCGGAACCTCTTTTAATAAAAGAGAGAGTACATTGTCTGGGATGGTGGTTAATGGTATTTTACTTTGTCTTTGGTTCTTTATTCCTGATAAACAACGTCCGGGCTGCCGAAAAAGTCTCAGCCCTGGCGTCCGATTCTGGAAGTGTTGAAGGGGGATTGAAAAAGGAAGATGAATATGGGGCACTTGATCTGGTGCCCTATCGGACACTATTTGTCATAGACGACGATCTCCTTCAGTTGCCCAGTGATGTTGCGGTTGACCGGAAAGGGAGAATATATATTCTAGATGGTACAGACAGTATTGTTAGGATTTATAGTAAAAGTGGTAAGCCTCTGTCCACATTAGGTGATCAGAGCACCTTGAATCTTCCCATGGGGCTGGATGTGTCCCCGGATGGGGGGGTGCTGGTTGCTGATTCTGGAAATCACCGGGTAGTTTTTTTCCCTGTAGCAGCTGCAAATCCAGTATTATTCGATCTTCCAATTCCAGTTGATGGCAATCCTGCCGATCCGACTGATGTGGTTTTCGGTCAACATTACGATACGTTTTTCGTGGTAGACAATGATAATCACAGGGTATTGGCTCTTGATATGGAGGGCAGGGTTCTCTGGAGCAGTGGCAGGATGGGGCGTAATCCTGGAGAGTTTCGGTTTCCTTTTATGCTGGATAGAAACAAAGAAGGAAATATTTTTATTGTTGAAGTGATCAATACCAGAGTGCAGGTATTGGATAAGGACGGGGAATATGTCAGGTTTATTGGCGACTGGGGGATCGAAGCGGGGCAGTTTTTCAGGCCAAAGGGTGTTACTGTGGAGAGCCTTGGTAAGCTTTTTGTTTCAGACAGCTATCTAGGTGTTATTCAGATTTTTACCACTGGGGGAGAGTTTGTCGGGGCTGTTGGTGACGAAACAGGCACACTGCGGAAATTTACAACACCAATGGGAATAACTGCTTCTGGAAAACGATTGCATGTGATTGAGATGTACAGTAATCGTTTGGTTGTCTTGGAGAGAGAGGGCCCTTGAATGATGTGTCAGAAACTGCCCATCGCACTGTGTGTCCTGTCCGGACTTTTTTTCTTCCTTGAGTGTGCGTCTGCGGCTGGAAATCTGACGCAGAATTCTTCCCGTGAATGCGCAGTATGTCACTATCGGTGGATTGAGCAGTTTGTGGAGGGGCGCGGTACTGCTCTAGCACATTATCAAGTTGAAGATGTTGCAGGTGACGAGCTGATGTGTTTCAGTTGTCATGACGGATCAATTGACGATTCTCGTACAAAAGTTTGGGTGGGGGGCATACATAAGACAGAGGTTAAACCTTCTGATAAAGTGAAAATACCCAAAATTTTTCCCCTCTCTCCGGAGGGAAAGATTGTCTGTTCCACTTGCCATTCAGCCCATTCAAATCCGACTGACACAACTATAGAGCGTAGTGTGTTTATGAGAGTCACTAATACTGACTCTATTCTGTGCGAGATGTGCCATGTGAATCAAGCGCTCAGGAAGACCAATCATCCTGTTCATGTCGGCAAAAAACCTCTCCCAGAGGTGCTTTTTGCTGAAGGTGCCAAGGCGTCGTTGATTGATCCTAATTATATTATCTGTGAAAGCTGTCATACTGCCCACGCCAGCGTTGAACGGACTCTGGTGCACACAATGGCGGAGTCATCTCTTTGTGTCCTCTGTCATACCAATAAAATTGATGCTGACCCGGAGAAGTCGGTTACAGGAAGTAATCACCCACTTAAAGTACAGTTCAAAACAGATTCTTCCCTGACACCGCCTTTGTATGGGGGGCCGGGAAATAGTCTTGAATGTTTGTCGTGTCATAAGGTGCATGAACATGTACCGGGGACCAAAGCGCTGGTGGCAGGTAGAGAATCTCTATGTTCGTTTTGTCATGCAGATAAAGATCCTCGTCTGTCTCCTGCTGCAGATGTTAAAGCAAACCATCCTCTGGCTGTAACCTTTAAATCTTCTCCAGAGAGTGCGGTACAGCTGGCTGCAGGTGAAAATAACACTGTTTATTGTTTTACCTGTCACCTTATGCATCAGCATGCCCCTGGGACAAAAGCACTTGCCGCAGGGCAGGATGTACTCTGCTCTTCTTGTCATGTCGCCCAGTCTATGGTGGGAAAAACAGATCATGATCTATCTGTTACTGCTCCAGCTGAGCGGAACAGTCTTGGGCAAGATGCTGGAAAAGATGGTGCCTGTGTTTCCTGTCATATTCCCCATAAGGCGCAGGGACCGTTTCTTTGGTCTCGTTCCGGACTAGGAGCAGATGCATCGCCATCCGATCTTTGTCTAACTTGTCACTCAACAGAAGGGCCTGGAGCTAAAAAAGGAGTTGGGGAGTATTCTCATCCGGTGGGAAGCAAGGTGGAAGGAGCTGAGTTACAGCTGCCTCTCTATACAACAAAGACTGGAGAAGCAGTCATGGAGTGTCACACCTGTCATAATCCACACCAGTGGCAGCCCGGGAATGGGAATACAGGGGAAGGACAGGGAGAAAATGCTGAAGGAGATGGGACCAACAGTTTTCTACGCCAACCTTCCACAGGGGAACGGTCACTTTGCCTGACCTGTCATCCCGGCGAAGGGAATGTCGAAAAGACAGACCATGATCTTCGTATAACCGGCAAGGCCCTCAAGAATGTACGTGGGGAGACTGTGGTAACTGGTGGTGTGTGCAGTGTCTGTCATATACCACACAATGGAACCGGACCGAAATTATGGGCTCAGCCCCTGTCAGAGAAGGAGCAATCTCCTTCGTCACTTTGTTTGAGTTGCCATAACAAGCAGGGGGTAGCTGCAGCCAAGACAGTTGGTGAAAATTCTCACCCTGTTGGAGTGTCAGTTGATGGTTCTCCTGAGCTTCCTCTTTACACGATGAGTGAAATCAGTCAGGTCATGGAGTGTTCTACCTGTCATAACCCACATAACTGGAGACCGGGTGAACACTATTCTGGCAGTAATGAAAATATAGAAGGGGATGGCCTGAGTAGTTTTTTACGAGAAAGCAGTGTGGATGAACCGAAACTTTGCGCCAAATGTCATGTTCGTCAGAGTAATGTGGCGGGTACGGACCATGATATGCGAGTGGTTGCCCCTGGGGTCCTGAAGTCGACAACAGAAGCTTCTCCTTCAGTTTCAATTTGCACACCCTGTCATGTTGTGCACAACGCTTTAAGCCAAACGGCGTTATGGGGCGGGACGCTGGCAGATGGAAAAAATGATTTCATGGCTCGTGCTTGTTATGGCTGTCATAACAAGAAAGGGATTGCCCGGAAGAAACTTATTGCGGTAGGTGCTCATCCACAGCGGATATATTTTGGATATAATAAACCGTATTCAATCGGCGCGAGTTCTAAGCATATTCAATATGAAGAAATACCACTATATGATGCTCAAGGGCATAAAAAAGTAACTGGTGAAATAAGCTGCCCAACGTGCCATGACCCCCATGTCTGGCGGGCTGGAATATATGAGAAAGGCATAGGGACTAAGGTTGAGGGGACATTGGTCAGTAGTTTTCTCCGAAAAGACCTGCGAAGAAGGTTCTGTTATGAGTGTCATGGGAGACAGACACTGTTTTTATACAGGTACTACCATAGCGCAGAAGAGAGAAAGGTACTGATGCAACCCCGAACTTCCAGGCCTCAAAGAGCGATTCCCTGGGACAGGATTCACCAGGACCGACCGGGAGGCAGGAGGCCATGACAGTGAATAAGGTGATGTTTCCTGGAAATGTTCTGGTACCGATTGTAACAAGTATTGTCTTTATTGTCGTGTATGGTTTTTTTTCGGGAGTATCATCTGCATCTGAAGGGTTACCAGGTTCCAGTCAGTCAGTACAATCCCAGGTTGTGGAAAAGGAGTTTCCTCACGGTACCGACGGGGAATCATGTCTTCTTTGCCATGCTGTCAGGCCTGCAGGGAAAGCACCCCAACAAGCTTTACCGGATAGCACGATGCAGACTGCCTGTGACCGTTGTCATATATCCCTGGCGGACTCTCACTACCAGGGGAGTGATCCTTTTCTTGATACTGAAATCAGGAAAGAGGCTATGGATTCCGGTATACTGCCGAAAAATGGACAACTGGCCTGTACGAGCTGCCATGATCCTCATGGGAAGACGGATGGGAAAGGAATACTTCGTGCCGAGTATCTTGGGTTTTGTAATAAATCAAGATCAATAGATCCTCACTGGAACAACCGGCACTGCCTGAGTTGTCATGAGCGGCAACCTGTTAAAGGAAATGTCTCGTTACAGAAGGGTGGTGATGGCATAGCCTTGTGTAATCGCTGCCATGCCTCTGTTTACGCCAGGGCTGATATTCACCCTGTGGGGGTTGAGCCCTCGTCTACGGTGCGTATTCCAGCGCACATGGTTTTGGAAAATGGGAAGCTTACCTGTCTTACTTGTCACGATCCGTTCTGTCAGATCGGAACTGTAAAAAAAGGAAAAAGGTTTAAAACAAATGTTGTTTTCCTGCGAGGCAAACAAAGATCGCGTAGCGGATTCTGTTTTCTCTGTCATGTCGGAGAAAATTATAACCGTTTAAATCCCCATGAACAACAAGTCGATGAACAGGGGCGGATCCAGGAGGAAACGTGTCTTTTCTGTCATTCAAGTGTACCGGATCAGCAAGTACCGGGAGTGGGAACTGTGCAGTTCGTTGTGAAAAATCCAAATGCTACCTGTATCGGTTGTCATCACGGGTTTACAAAAGCACATCCCGCTGGTACAGATCACCTGAAGGTGCCTTCCAGGACAATAATGAGAGTGTTAAAATCTTCAGAACAACGAATAGGTGTAGCTCTTCCTCTCTTCAAGGGGAAAATCGTCTGCACTACCTGCCATAACCCTCATCAGGCTGGAGTTATCAGATTTGCAGCTGCTGCAACGGGGGCAAAGCGGGGCCATAAACTACGTCTGATGCCCGGGATCATGCAATGCATCGGCTGTCATTGGGACAAACGGTAATGTGCTGTAAATGGCAGTCATGGTTTCCAGACAGCGTATCCAATATGAAATATGACAGATTGATTCTTCCTGGATAAATGAGGTAGTTTGAGATGAATCAGGAGAGATGGCGTCTCATTTCCTGCTCGATGGTGTCATTAAAAGGAACAAAGATAACTTTTGTGTCTGAGCTGTCACTTTTCTGAAGAAAGGTCTTTGTTTCATTTATGGCAATGGTGCATGCTGCTTGTGGAGGATAGCCGTATATACCGCAGCTTATTGCCGGAAAGGCGATGGAGGAGAGTCTGTGTTTCTTAAGTAATGAAAAACAGTTCCGATAGCATGACGCCAGTAGTTTGGCTTCGTTGCAGTTGCCGTTTTGCCAGACAGGGCCTACGGTGTGAATAACGTGACGGGCAGGAAGGTTATAGCCCTTCGTGATTCGTGCCTCTCCAGTGGGGCAGCCGCTAATAGCTTCACACTCTTGCAGTAAGCCAGGCCCGGCAGCATGGTGAATTGCACCATCAACCCCACCACCGCCAAGAAGTGAATTGTTGGCAGCGTTGACAATGGTGTCAACGGAAAGGAGTGTTATATCAGCGCGAACGACTTCTATCTCTGTCATGACTTGTTTAGTCGAGCCAGCTCTTTGTCAAGAATGGTGCCGAGGGTGAAGGCAAAGTCACCAACCAGCCTGATGCAATCTTCTCTAGTGGAGTCTGATCCTGAATAGTACTGCTTTACATCGTCCTTGTTTGTCCAGTCAACCCGGGCAATATCAGAGCAGTTCTTTCCTCCATAGGGTTGTGTTAATTGGTCAAACTGTTTGATGAGTTTCTGGCTGGCTCCCCACATCATGGGGTGTTCTTTCTCCTCAAGGTTTCCTCTGCTGTGCAGTGATGATATTGTCGCGATTGCTCCAAGCAGTGTGCCGCAGACTGATCCTGTGGCAGCAATTCCACCACCAAAGGCACCGGTAGATTTAATCACGTTTTCGTCATATTTTTCAATCTTTTCCAGGCCAACGGCCAGAATAGCCTGACTTCAGTGAAAACGTTTCTTGAAAAGATCCATTGCCTTCTCGCGCATATCTTGAGGTGTCATAGTGGTTATTTTCCGTTAAAAGTTGTTGTCTCTTCCTGAGAGAATACTGTATGGGTGTGAATTATACACCTTTCAATGGGGTTTGTCAGTGTCAGATTCGCATTGGCGATTATCAGCAGATTGCAGTTATTGTTAAATCAGGGGCTTTCGGGGGGGCTGTTTGTCCTCTTTGCATGACTATCCACAACACCTGATGATAAGCCGGTTATGGTGCATATCACTAGTGTCCCAACGTTTAATCAAATAATTTCAACTGGATACCGCTAGGAGGTTTCTCTTTTTT
>Ga0256840_1002252_pt1 | contig 17215 bp, 16 predicted proteins | sample 355202metaG_FD_185969 | JGI IMG/M metagenome (GOLD analysis project Ga0256840, IMG submission 185969) | Hydrothermal vent microbial communities from Mid Atlantic Ridge, Atlantic Ocean - 355-202 | ecosystem: Environmental > Aquatic > Marine > Hydrothermal vents | place: Atlantic Ocean: Mid... | reverse complement strand
AAATTAACAAGGAGTTTGGATGGCAGAAGAAACACAAGAGGCAATACAAAGTAAACCTCAAGAACAACGCAAACCAAATAATAACCGTAGACCAAATAATAATAATCGTAGACCAAATGGGAATCAAAATAAACCTGTTGGTGAAAAAAGTGCAAATGCAAATGCAAAACCAAGAACAAATAATAATAACAAAAATAAGAGTCGTGGTCGCCATAAAAGAGGTGCTTCGCCTATTGATGAGAAGCTAAAAGCATTTGTTGTAAAAAATCAAGAATCACAAAAGCAAAGATTAAATCCTCATTATAAGCTTGATTTGAATTCAAAAGCCAAAATTCGTGTCACTCCACTTGGTGGATTGGGTGAAATTGGCGGTAATATTATGGTGTTTGAAACTGAAAAAGAAGCGATTCTTGTCGATGTCGGTATGAGTTTTCCAGACGAAGATATGCATGGTGTTGATATTTTAATTCCAGATTTTTCATATCTTCGTGAAATTAAAGACAAAATTGTCGGTATTATTATAACGCATGCCCACGAAGACCACATTGGTGCAATACCTTACCTTTTTAAAGAAATGCAATTTCCTATCTTTGGAACACCGCTTCCTTTAGCGATGATTGGTAATAAATTTGATGAGCATCATTTAAAAGAGGCTAGAAAACATTTTAATCCTATTGAAAAAAGAAAAGTATATAAAATAGGAAACGATTTTGAAGTTGAGTGGATGCATATGACACACTCTATTTTAGATTCTTCATCGGTAGCCATTACAACAGAAGCCGGTACGGTTATTCATACAGGTGACTTTAAAATTGACTATACGCCGATTGATGGTTATCCTGCTGATTTACATCGTTTAGCACACTATGGAGAAAAAGGTGTTTTGTGTTTGTTAAGTGATTCAACAAACTCACACAATCCTAATCCAACACCATCAGAACTCAGTGTCGCACCAGCATTAGACCGTGTGTTTAGCAAGGCAGAAGGAAGAGTAATTCTTTCAACATTCAGCTCAAATATTCATCGTGTCTATCAAGCAATTCAATATGCTGTGAAGTATGGTCGTAAAATTTGTGTTATTGGGCGTTCTATGGAGCGTAATCTTGAAGTGGCTATGCAGTATGACTATATAAAATTCCCCAAAAATATATTTATAGAGCCTGATGAAGTTGCACATATGAATGATAAAGATGTTTTAATCGTGACAACAGGTTCGCAAGGTGAGGGTAATTCTGCACTGTTTAGAATGTCAATAGGTGAACATAGACATATTAAAATTAAACCGGGTGATTTAATTGTGCTTTCTTCTCGTGCTATTCCTGGAAATGAGGGTTCTATATCTCAAATGCTTAACCACTTACAAAAATGTGGGGCTAAAATAGCGTATGACAAAGATTTACATGTTTCAGGACATGCGTCTTTAGAAGAACAAAAACTAATGCTTCGCCTTGTTAATCCTAAATTCTTTTTACCAATTCATGGAGAATACAACCATGTTATGAAGCATAAAGAGACAGGCATGATGTGTGGTGTTCCTGAGAGAAATATTTTGCTTATGACAGATGGTGAACAGATAGAAATTGCACCAAAATATATGAGAAAAGTTAAAACTGTTAAGACAGGAAAAACTTATATTGATAATCAAAATAACCATGCAATTGAAGATGATATTGTGATGGATCGTCAAAAACTTGCAAATGACGGTGTTGTGATGATCGTTGCACAAGTGAGTGAGCAAACTGGAAAAATGATGGACAAACCACAAGTAACATCATTTGGATTAGTCGCAGATAAAAAAGACAAAGCATTTGCAAAAGAAATAGAAGAGATTTTAGAAAATTTCTTGTTGAACATGAAACCAGGGCTTATCGGCAGTCCTAGAACGCTAGAAGGTGATTTACGCCAAGTGATTAGAAAGCATATCTATCGTAAAATGAAAAGATATCCATTAATCGTTCCAAATATTTTTATACATTAAAACTTTAAAAGGCATAACTTTGTCAGAGCAAAAAAACAGTGAATTTGAAAACGCAGTAAAAGTAATGATACAACATGTTGGAGAAAATCCAAGTCGTGAGGGTTTGCTAGACACGCCCTTGCGTGTGAGAAAAGCATTTGAATTTATTTATGGTGGGTACAAAGAAGACCCAGCAGCAATTTTAAAAAAAGCTCTATTTACTACCTCAAATGATGAAATGGTGCTTGTTAAAGACATAGAATTTTATTCTACATGTGAACATCACCTTTTACCTATTATAGGGCGTGTACATGTAGCTTACATACCTGATGGTAAGGTTGTAGGACTTTCAAAAATTCCTCGTGTAGTCAATGTATTTGCTCGCCGTATGCAGATTCAAGAACAGTTAACAGAACAGATTGCTGATGCAATTATGGACACAATCGCCCCAAAAGGGGTGGCTGTCGTCATTGCTGCGCGTCATATGTGTATGGAAATGCGAGGTGTTGAGAAAATAAATTCAACAACAACATCTTCAGCACTTCGAGGACTTTTTAAAAAAGATGAAAAAACAAGAAGTGAATTTTTTTCTCTTATTAACTCCCCAACGGGAACAAGATACTAAAAAATGCCCTTATCATCGCTCAAAGAGAAACTTGCAAATAAAAATTATTCAGTAGCCTTTGGCGAAGTTGTAAAAATCAATGCAACGATTGTTACGGCGAAGGGTTTACATGTAAGCATTAGTGATATGGTTAAAATTATCTCTGAAACCACACAGCAAGAGACTATTGGCATGGTCACAGAAATAGATGCTGATACTTTTTTTATTACCCCTTTTTCTTTTGTAGAAGGATTTCGTTCTGGTGATAAAGTATTTTTGGATGCAACAGGATTAAATATTCCGGTAGGTCCTTCTTTATTAGGACGCGTCGTAGACCCTTTTATGCGCCCTATAGATGGTAAAGGAACGCTCAACGATATGAAACTTGCCCCAATTATAAAAGCACCAATAGCTGCTATGAAACGGGGTATGATAGATGAAGTTTTTTCTGTGGGTGTGAAGTCACTTGATGGACTGCTTACTTGTGGAAAAGGGCAAAAACTCGGTATTTTTGCAGGGAGTGGTGTCGGAAAATCAACCCTGATGGGTATGATCATCCGCGGAGCAGATGCACCCATAAAGGTAGTTGCCCTCATAGGTGAGCGGGGGCGTGAAGTTCCTGAATTTATAGAAAAAAACCTTGGTGGTGATTTAACAAATACCGTTATTGTAGTAGCAACTTCTGATGATTCGCCTTTGATGCGAAAATATGGTGCTTTTGCTGCTATGAGTGTAGCCGAATTTTTTAAAGATCAGGGTAAAGATGTCTTGTTTATTATGGACTCTGTCACTCGTTTTGCTATGGCACAGCGTGAAATAGGGCTAGCCCTTGGTGAACCACCGACTTCAAAAGGTTATCCGCCATCATCTTTGACACTTTTACCACAGCTCATGGAACGCGCAGGAAAAGAAGAAGGTAAAGGAAGCATTACGGCTTTTTTTACTGTTTTAATTGAGGGTGATGATATGAGTGACCCTATTGCTGATCAGTCTCGATCTATTTTAGACGGGCATATTGTCCTCTCTCGAGAAATGACGGACTTTGGTATTTATCCGCCTGTGCATATTTTAAATTCGGCTTCGAGGGTTATGAATGATATTATTACACCGGAGCATCTGCAAGCCGTTATGAAGTTTAGACGACTCTATACTTTGCTCAAAGAAAATGAAACATTGATAAGAATCGGGGCTTATACTAAAGGAAGTGATGCCGAACTAGACGAGGCAATAGATAAAAAAGAGGCTATGGAAAGCTTTATCACGCAAAAAGCAGATGAAAAGGTTGAATTTTCTCAAACAAGGGAAGAACTTGTTACTCTTATGAATTCATAAATACTTGTGAATTAAGCCAACTATCGCGTTCTATTCGTTTTTCTTTTGTCTGGGTTATTGCAAGGGCATGGGGTACATATTTTTTATAACTATTCATAAGTATGCTTAATTCTTTGTCCATACCAAATATATCTATGTAAGAGTAGATAATATTTTCAGCATTTTTAAATTTTTTATGTGCAATAAGCTGTTTTATTTTTATTTGAAAACTTAAACGCAGTAAATCACCTACTCTTGAAGTGCGTGTTTTGATGAGTATGAGTTCTTGCAGTGTCTCTTTAAGGCTTCTTATATCACCTTTAAGAGCAAAAGATTCGCATTCCTCCATTAGTTTTTGCCAATGTTTTTCCAAAAGTATTGTTATATGAAGTTTTTGGAGTATTTCATTGGCATCAATTAATTCATAACATGCCTTAAAATTATTTTGTTCATATTCATAAAGCAGTTCCTTGGCAAGATGTGCCTTAGTATATACATCTTTGAGTGCTTCTTGCGTACATGTAGAATGGTGAAGTGCTGTAATACCGGTTATTGCATTGTCTATTTGCCCGTTATCTATGAGTAAATCAATCTTTTGTAACTCTTTTTTCTGAGATTCTTTTAAGCCTATATAACTTGGTATTTCTTGAAATACTTCATATTTTGCAGCGAGCATATTTATGGTACTGTAATCTTTTGTTTGTAGCGCTTTTAAAAATTGTAAAAATTCTTTGTTCTGTTTTAAAAGCAAATCAATAATGGCACGCTTTGAAAAAACTGTTATATAAGGAGTAAGAACATCTGCTGCTATATCTTTTCTGCCTATTAGTATCTGTTTTTGGGCAAAAGTAAAATTTTCTTTAAATGTCTCTTCCATTTTTGTGTACTGATGTGTATGCTTAAGCGCAGGAAATTTTTCACTTAAAGTATAGGCTAACGCATATTTTTTATCAATATAAAAATTTTTAAATTTGGGGTACTGTTCATATGCCTGATACATTAAATCAATTTCTTGCGATTTTGTATCAAGAATACTTAGTAGTTTTATGATGGGTTCTAGCTCTTTTTTGTTGGATTTTATAAGTGCCTGCATAGCTTTAATATAGAGATTTTCATGAAGCTGTTCAAACTTTTTATATATATGAGTCTCTTGTAGTTTCGGGTTATCATGCACCATTTCAAAGGCTTGTGAAAGCTTTTTATTTTGTAGAGCATTTTGTAAATCTTGAGCCTTTGGAAGCTTTACATGTAAGATTTGATTATTACACAAAACCACTATAATGTTTTGTTCTTGGGTAAGGACTATTTTGTCGATTTTATCTTCAAAGCTGATATACTTACTACATATGATTTTTGCAGTACGAATATTAATGAGAACAAGAGAATTGCTATCTCCGCTAATAACAACAAAATCACTATTTTTAAAATGAAGTATATTCTTTATATTCAGAAAAGGCATCGTAATCGTTTTTGCTTTTTTTCTAAAATTTAGGGGTTGAATGAATACTGTTGCATTGATATTTCCATACAAAAGTAAATTTTCATCAATAAAGCATATTGAATTGACGCGTGCTTTTGAATCGCAAAAGTCTCTTTTATTGGAGTACGAGTTTAAATGAATGAGGGTGACACAAGAGCCATATCCACTTGAAGCTACAAGATGATTATAGCTTTCAATGGCACTCACATAATTTTTTACTGCATTGTGCTTCGTTTTTGCATGTAAAAAAGAGTGTAAGCGTGAAATTTCTGAGCTTCCGTCATAACGGTAGAGCATGACTCTGCCCTCTGTTGTCCCTGCAATCAAGTAAGGTGTTTTTTCAACAAAGGAGAGAACATCAATACTTCCGTTATGGGTGTAAATGGTTTGGAGTATCTCTTTATTGAGCAGTGAAACAATGTATATCACCTGCTCATTGGCAAAAGCACAAATATTTTGTTGTGAGTGAAAATCAATAGCGGTAGTCTTATGCCCGAGTAGCATAATGGAGAGAATATTTTTGTTCTTACAATCATCAAGAGAAAAAATTCTAATGCCATGAGACTGGGTACTTATGGCTACAAGATTATTCTGTAGGACTTTTATAGATGTTACTGCAGAACGGGCTTTTTGACACTCTATAATTTCGAGCATAGTAGCTTCTTAGAAGATCTTATTGACAAGCAGCTGAGGAGATATTCTGCCGTTAAATTCATTTTTTGCCACTGAGTAGCTACATGTAAGCTTTTTATTTTCAGGCATTTCAAATACTCGTCGAAAAGCAATGAGTTCTATAGTAGTTCTTTGGTGAGGATATTGTCTGACTTCTATTCTCGAATGTGATTTGTCTGCACCCATGAGCTTTATGCTGACTACCTCTGCATCTTTTATGAGAAAAGTTGGGCGTAAATTGGCTTCGCCATAAGGTTCAAACTGTTCAAGTAGACTGAGTAGCTCAGCATCTATATCTTCACTTTGGAGTATGCCGCTTATTTGTTCTTTTGGTATAAAATCATCTTCTGGAATTTTTTGTGCACTTTGGTTAATAGCCTTTGTAAAAGCTTCTATATCCTTTACATGTAAACCCAAGCCTGCTGCCATTTTATGCCCACCAAACTTAGTTAACAAGCGTTCATTTTCTTTTATCAGTTCATATATATTGACTTCGCCTATACTTCTGGCACTCCCTTTTGCCTCTTCACCTTTTATACTTAACACAATAGTAGGAAGTCCAAATTTATCAACCAGACGAGCGCACACAATGCCTACAACACCTTCATGCCAGCCTTTTCCTGCGACAACTATTATTTTGTCATTTTCATTGACTGAACGGATGGCTTCTTGTGTCGTTTGCGCCTCTGTTTCTTTTCGTAAATTATTGAGTTGCCCTAGTAGTTCAAACTGTTTATACGCTGTTTGCGTATCTTGTGCGGTATAAAAATCAAGGGCAATAGAAGCATCTTCGAGTCGTCCCGCAGAGTTAATACGGGGGGCAATATTAAAGGCAATATCTTCACTGCTAATATTTGATTTATTTAAAAAATCACGAATTATAATGCTTGATGGTCTAGAGGAGTGCATTAAGAGTTTCAAACCCTCTTTTACAAGCGTTCTGTTGATGTCTACAAGGGGCATGATGTCCGCTATGATGGCAATGGCTAAAATATCTAAAAACTGTTTCATGTCGATAGATAAGGAGAGTTCTTTTTTGAGTAGTCCAAGGAGAAGCCAAGCAACCTCTGCACCACATATCTCTTTAAAAGGGTAGTTACATGTAACACGCTTGGGGTCAACTATGGCATAGGCATCTGGTAAAATTTCAGAGGGGGTATGATGATCGGTAATAATCAAGTCAATTTCTTTCTCTTTACAAATTTTAGCTGCTTCAATGGCAGATATACCGTTGTCAACAGTTATAACCAAGTCGGCATGAACTCTTTGTAAAACGCTAGGGCTAACACCGTAACCGTCAGTAAAACGATTTGGAATAACAGCTTCAAGAGGGTAAGGTATCTGCTTGAAAAAATCCACCACAATTGCTGTTGAGCTGACACCATCAACATCATAATCACCTACTAAAGTTATCCGTTCATTATTTCGTATTGCTTGTGCAATTCTTTGTGCCGCTTTATTCGCATCTTGCAACAACTCAGGATTTGGAATTTGGGAAAGTTTTTTAGCTTCAGTCTCAAACCTCCCTGAAAGGAGTTTAAAAAGGTCTGATTTATTTAAGTGTGGTGTGTTATTGGGCATTTAAACTGGCATTTACAAATGCAAGTATTGACGGATTTGGCGTTTGCAAGCGTGATGTGAATTCTGGATGAAACTGGACACCTAAAAACCAAGGATGCCCTTGTATTTCTACTGTTTCTATAAGCCCGTTTGATTCACCGGTTACTATCATCCCCGCATCTTCAAGCTGTTGTCTATATGCAGGATTGGCTTCATAACGATGGCGGTGTCTTTCATATATAGTTTTTTGACCATCATAAGCTTGGCGTAACAGGGAACCCTCTTTTGTGTCACAAGGGTATTCTCCAAGACGCAGTGTGCCGCCCATAGGTGACTGGTGTGTTCTGAGTTGCATACCACCGCTTTGGTCTAAAAAGTTGTCTATAAGATAAATCATTGGGCTTGTTGTGTTTTCATCAAATTCTACTGAATTTGCATTCTCAAGCCCTAACACATTTCGGGCATACTCAACAAGTGCAAGTTGCATTCCCAAACAGATTCCTAAGTAAGGCACTTTGCTAACACGCGCATACTCAATTGCCTGAATTTTCCCCTCAACACCACGATTTCCAAAACCGCCTGCTACTAAAATCCCATCACAGTCACTTAGAAGTGCCTCAGCCCCTCTTTCTTCAATCTCTTCAGAGTCAACCCAACAAATTTCAACTCTGCTGTCAAGGTGTGCTCCTGCATGTATCAGTGCCTCTGTGAGTGATTTGTAAGATTCCTTGAGTGCCAGATACTTCCCTACAAAACCAATAACGACCTTCCCTTTTGGCTGTACTATTTTTTTGACAAGATTATCCCACTCTTCCATGTCGGGAATAACTTCGCCAAGCTCTAGTTCTTTTGCTATAGGCTTTAAAATATTTTGTCTTAAAAATGACATAGGAACATCATATATGCTTGCCGCATCAAGCGCTTCTATGACACTGTCAGGAGTAACATCACAACTCATTGCAAGCTTTTTCTTAAATGTTTTTGGTAGTGGATTTTCACTTCTTGCGATTATCATCTGAGGGGTGATACCAATACGGCGAAGTTCTTGAACAGAATGCTGTGTCGGCTTTGACTTCATCTCTCCGGCCGCTTTAATGTAAGGAATGAGTGTTACATGTACGAAGAATGTACCGGCAACTTCATCATCATGCTTCATTTGACGAATAGCTTCCATAAAAGGAAGTCCCTCTATGTCCCCGACCGTTCCGCCGAGTTCCACAACGAGAATATCATGCCCTTCTCCTGCTTCTTTAATACGCTTGACAATTTCACCGACAATATGAGGAACAACCTGTATAGTCTGCCCAAGATAGCCACCCGCTCGTTCACGCTCAATAACACTTAAATACACCTGCCCTGTTGTAAAATTGGATGCTTTTAAAAAAGATTTATCTAAAAAGCGTTCATAATTCCCTATGTCAAGGTCAGTCTCTGCCCCATCTTTTGTAACAAAAACTTCACCATGCTCCAGCGGACTCATAGTACCAGGGTCAACATTGATATACGGATCAATTTTTAACATACCTACATTTTTACCGGCATGTTTAAGTAAAGTGCCAACACTCGCAGCTGTAATCCCTTTTCCAAGGGAGCTTAAAACTCCACCGGTAACAAAAATGTATTTAGTCATTAAAAAATCTCCATATATTTATTATAAACGCGATTATAGTATATAATGTCTTATTAAATTATGAAAGTGAGTGTATGCAAAATATTTTAGTTTATATCATTATTGCTTTGGGTCTCTCAATAGTGATTAATATTTTTTTAAAAAAAATAGGGATTTCACAAATTATTGGTTATATTCTTACCGGTACGATTATAGCCTATGGGTTTGATTTACATGAAGCAAGTCACTCGCATGCACTAGAGATGGCTGGAGAATTCGGCATTGTCTTTTTGATGTTTACTATAGGGCTTGAAATATCTTTGGCAAAAATGGGTTCCATGAAAAAAGAGATATTTGCCAATGGATTGATGCAAGTAGGGTTTACTACAATTATGACCTATTTGTTAGCCTTTTATATTTTTTCTTTAGATGCAAAGTCGTCTATTATTATTGCACTTGCTTTTTCACTTTCCTCAACCGCAATTGTGCTTACTTATCTTAAAAACTCTAAAGAGATTTATACTCCTTATGGACAAAATGCAACGGGTATATTGATATTTCAAGATATTGCGGTTATTCCTATTTTGATTCTTATCAGTTTTTTAACCAAAGAGGGAAATCAAGATATTGTAGTTATTTTATGGCATACCTTTTTGAGTGTGACGGTTGTTATTGTCGTATTATTCACTGTTGGCAAAAAAGTGGTTACATGGTTACTTCATTTTTCATCTTCTTCTGAAGTAGATGAACTATTTATGGGTTCCGTATTATTTATTGTCATGGCAGCATCTTTATTTGCTTTTTATATGGGGTTTACCTATTCTTTAGGGGCATTTGTAGCAGGAATGATTATCGCTGAGACAAAGTATTATCATAAAGTTGAAGCAGATATTGCCCCTTTTAAAGATATTCTTTTAGGGACTTTTTTTGTGATAGTGGGGATGAAAATAGATGTACTGCTTTTTGTTCATAACCTTGGCTTAATTGTCGGTTTATTTTTATTGATTTTTATTGTAAAATCAACCTTTATGTTTTTACTTTTACGCCTAAACTCAAGCCGTGCAACTTCTTTAAAAACAGCACTATTTTTATCGCAGGTTGGTGAGTTTTCATTTGTTATTTTTGCACTTGCCGCATCGGGGCATATTCTTGATGAGAAGCTTGCTTCTTTACTGGTTCTTGTTGTCATATTTTCTATGATTATTACGCCATTTTTTGTCCCGTACATTAATATGATAACAGAAAAACTAATACAAGAAAAAGATGTGGTAACAGACATGTCTGCACTTGTAGGCAGAGAACATCATGTGATTGTTTGCGGGTATAGTGTGGTTGGGAAGTTTGTTACACAGTATTTAGAGGAACTTGATGCCCCTTATGTGATTATTGACAATTCAAATAAACATGTCAAAGAAGCTTTGAGCGAAGAGAAAGAGGCATATCTTGGGGATGCTTCAAAGACCGCTATTCTTGAAGCACTTAACATTAAAAAAGCTGCTGCAGTTATAGTAACACTAGATAATGTCCAAAAGAAACGCTTAATATGTGAAGCAATACTGAAACATACAAAAGATGTGAATGTGATTGTAAAAGTCATTTCTTTGGAAGAAAAAGAGAAGCTTTCAGATTTAAATATAACGGCTATTGTAGACGGTAAAGTTGAAGTAGCACGGGTACTTGTCGAAAGGATGCTTACCTGTCAACTAAAATGGCATTGAACGAGCCATTATTAGTTTCCGCGTGACCCAGGCTTAATGGCTTCACTCCCATCTTTACAAAGTGGACATACATCAGGTGCATACATCTCAAATGTAAAATCGGCAAGTGCAAAAAATGGAATATCTTGTGGGAGTTTACAGTTTGGCTGTGTTTGTATATCACTGCTCTCTCTGTGGCAAAAGCCACGATTGGCTAATGCTGCAACACCGACGATTTTTCCGCCGAGTTCTTTGACAACAGCTGCAGCTTCCATGGCACTTCCACCGGTTGTAATAATATCTTCACACATTAAAACTTTTTCGCCTTTACTGATTTCAAAACCACGACGAATATTCATTGCTCCATTGACGCGTTCAGCAAATATAAAACGAACATCAAGCGCAGTTGCAAGTGCAAAACCGGCAATCAAACCACCAAGAGCAGGAGCACAAACAGTGTCGATTTCAAGATTACTTGCTTTAATCTGATGTGCGAGTTCCTCTGCTAAAAGTTTTGCAGTTTTAGGGTCTTCCAAAACTTTTGCAGATTGCAAATAAAATTGTGAATGGTTTCCCGAGCTAAGTTTAAAATGCCCTTCTAAAAGGGCATCAGCATCCATATATATTTTTTTTACATCCATATTTATACTTTTAATATTTCAGCTTCTTTATCTTTTAAGATGCTGTCAACTTTAGTAATATACTTGTCTGTAATTTTTTGTACATTCTCTTGAGAAGATTTTGATTCATCTTGTGTGACTTCTTTATCTTTTTCAAGCTTTTTGATTTTGTCGTTCGCATCGCGTCTGTCATTTCTTATAGACACTTTTGCATTTTCGCCCATTGTTTTCATCTTTTTTACAGATTCCTGCCGTTGCTCAACTGTCATAGCCGGAAAGAAAAGTTTAATCTGCTCACCATCATTATTTGGATTGACACCAATATTTGCGGCATTTATAGCAGACTCTACCTCAGACAAAAGATTCTTTTCCCAAGGGTTAATGACAATTGTTGTTGCATCAGAGGCTATAACAGAACCAATTTGATCAAGAGGGGTGGGTGTTCCATAGTAGTCAATTTTTACATTGTCTAGTACAGAGGTTGTTACCTTTCCTGTTCTAAGTGTTTTGAAATCTCTTTGCATATGTTCAATGCTACCTTGCATCTTTGTTTCACATTCATTAAATATTTCGTTTAACATTCTGTTTTCTCCTTTGAAAGATTATTTTTTTGGTGTTGCTGGTGTTGTTGTAGCAGCCGGTGCTACAGGAGCAGCAACATTTGTTGTGGGAACCATTTCATCAACAACAGAAGATTGTGCAGATTGTGAATACATGTAACCTAGTGTTATTGTATTTACAATGAACAAAAAGCCTATAGTAAAGGTAGCTTTTGCCAAGAAACCACTTGGACCTTTGGCACCAAAAACGGACTCATTTGAACCACTGTAAGCTCCAAGACCGATGCTTGAGCTTTTTTGTAAAAGTACAGCTATAACTAAAATGATAACTAATACGATTTGGATTATAAGTAAAAGACTGGTAGTCATATATTTTCCTAAATTAAAGTGGCGAATTATATCTAAAAAAAGCTATATTATCAAACCTTTAAAAAAAGGGTATAATTGCATAAAATATATTAAAACTGTTTTGAAGGGTAAAAATGAAAAATTTAAAGATTATCGTCTTAATTCTGATTCTATTTTTGGCAGGTCTATTTTTTCTGATACAAAATGAGGGAAAATCCGATGTTGTAGAAAAACCTATAGTCGGTGTCACAACTTTTGCTCTGTATGACATCACAAAACATATTGCAGGGGATACAATCATTGTTGTTAATATCTTGCCTTTTGGTGTGGATCCGCATAGTTTTGAACCGACGCCTAGACTTATGACGAGTATAGAAAAAAGTGCACTAATCTTTTACAGCGGAGCAGGGCTTGAACCATGGATACATGGCTTTACATTCAAACACAAAGCAGTAAATATCAGTAAATATGTTAAATTGAGAAAGCTCTCAAACGCTGAGATGCAACAAGACCGTGAAGCTCATCATAGTAGCATAGACCCCCATTACTGGCTTGATTTTGATAACATGAAAAGAGCTACAGAGGTAATTACCAAAGAGCTGATTGTCTTACAACCTCAAAACAAAGCGCTTTATATGAAAAACAAAGACAAATATATACAAATGCTGAGCAAATTAGATGCAAAGTATAAAAAAACACTCTCAATTTGTCTAAAAAAGAGTGTTGTTGTTAGTCATAATGCGCTTGGCTATGTGGCAAAAAAATACGGCTTTCATGTAGAATCACTGACAGGATTATCTCCTGAAGCTGAACCGAGTGCCAAAGCTATCAAAAGAATTTTTCGAGATATTCACAACAAAGGTATTCAGACAATTTTTTATGAAAACTTCGTAAATGACAAAATGATAAAAACAATTGCTAGAGATGCAAACATTACCGTGGATGTTTTTCAGCCTTTGGGTAACATTACAGCAGATGAGGCAAAAGCTAAAATGACATACGAAGAGATTATGCGTACTAATCTTAAAAAACTTGCAAAGGCTCTTATGTGCAAATGAAGTTCAAAGTACCCATCTTTGATGTAAAAAATCTTCATTTTACAGTTCGAGGACAAAAAATTCTCTCAGATGTTTCATTTGAAATTTATGAGGGTGAATATATTGCCATTATCGGACCAAATGGCGGTGGCAAAACAACACTCATCCGTATGCTTTTAGGACTTACACAACCTACATCAGGGGATATAAAAATATTTGGAAAAAAGCTAAAAGAATTTAAAGAGTGGCATAAAATAGGCTATGTTCCGCAAAGAGCCACTCTTGTAGATGAAAGTTTTCCGGCAACTGTTGAAGATATAGTAAAAATGGGGCGTATTGCAAAAAGAGGTATTTTTGCAGGAGCGAGCAGGCAAGACAAAGCAATGGTGGAAGATGCTATGATAAAGATGGACATACTCAACTTAAAAGATAAAATGGTCGGTACACTCTCAGGTGGTCAGCGTCAGCGTGTGATGATAGCACGGGCATTGGCATCTGCTCCTAAAATTCTTATTTTAGATGAGCCAAACACCGGTGTCGATATGCTATCTCAGAAAAGATTTTATACACTGCTTGCGAAACTCAATAAAGAAGAAAATATTACAATTTTATTTATCACACATGACATTGGTGTCATTGCCGATGATATTGGACGACTCTTTACCATTAATCAAAAAGCGACGATTTGTAATGATCCTAAAAAAATGCTGAGTTGTGAAGAAGTGAGTGACCTATATGGCATAGATGCTCACGCACTGCATAACCATAAGCACGAGCATTAAGGATAATTATGTTTGAAATGATATCTCAAATAAATAATAAATGGAGGGAATGTAATGACTGAAATGCTCTCCTATGATTTTATGCAAAGAGCGTTTATAGCAGGTCTTTTCATCGCAGTACTCGCTTCAGTTAGCGGTACTTTTGTCGTACTTCGCCGTTATTCACTTATGAGTGAAACATTGGCACACTCTGCACTTGTGGGTGTAGCAGTAGGACTCGTAGCCGGATATAACCCTTTATGGATTGCTGTTATTGCTGCTATTGGGGCTGCTTGGCTTATAGAGTATCTTAGGAGTGCATTCTCACTTTATAGTGATGCTATTTTGGCAATTATGCTCTCAGGTTCACTCGCCATTGCTGTTATTATCGTTTCACTGGGGGGCGCTTTTAACAATTCACTTTTTTCTTATTTGTTTGGTTCTATTTTATCCGTAACCAATGAAGATGTCCTGACAATAATGATTTTTGGAAGTTTCTCCTTAGTCTTTTTACTACTCTTTTCTAAAGAACTCTACTTTATCGCCTATGATGAAGAAGTGGCAAAGACAAGCGGAATAAAAGTAAGATTTTTAAATTTTTTACTTGTGACAGTCGTTGCTATTATTATAGCTCTTTCAATTCGTGTGGTTGGAAGTTTGCTTATTGGGGCATTAATGGTCATTCCAACTGTGGCAGCACTGCAGTATAGAGTCGGCTTCAGAAATACTATGCTTATTTCACTCTTCTTTGCCGTTTTTAGCGTTATTTTTGGTATGAGTCTCTCTTATTATTATTCGTTGCCCTCAGGTGCTACAATCGTACTTTCAATCATAATTATTTTCATTATTTCTCTTATTATAAACAAAAAATAAAAGCAAACAGATGAAAGTAAGTTCCGAATTCTCCAAGTATGCATCGCATTATGACTCTTATAATAGTATTCAGCAAAAAGTAGCGGACAAGTTACTCTCTTTTGTAAGGACAAAGCCTAAAAATATTTTAGATTTAGGATGCGGTAGCGGTGCCTTGGCAAAAAAAATAACATGGAAATATGACAAGCTTATGGCTGTTGATTTTGCCCCAGGAATGTTGGAACTCCATCCCAAAGCAAAAAACATAGAGTGTATTTATGGAAATTTTAATGATACAAATCTTTTTGAATCACTCAAAGAATACAATTTTGACTATATTCTCTCTGCCTCGGCTTTGCAATGGGCAGATGATTTAGAAAAAACATTTCAGCAGATACGAGCGTTACATGTACCTGTAGCTCTTGCAATTTTTACGGCAAATACATTTAAAACCTTACATGTAACAGCAGGGCTAGAACCATTGCTTATAGATACATGTAAACTCAATACATTGCAACAAAAGTATTTTAATGCTAATTTTGAAGTAGTACAGTATAAGCTAGAATTCGATAATGTTAGAGATATGTTTCGTTATATAAAAAAGAGCGGAGTAAGCGGTTCGCGAAATATTTTAAGCTATAAAGAGATGAAAAAGCTCATGCAAGAGTATCCTCATAATTATTTAGAATTTGAAGTGGCTTTTATTTATTAAGCATAACCTCTTTCTCTATATTATAGAGTTCGTAGCGTAGTGTTTTAAAGTTCTCACTATATGCTATGTTTTCTAATTTATACAACTCTTCTAACACTCGAGCTGATTCCTGTGCGCGTTTAAAATTAGCAGTCAATATATCTTCAAGACTTGAGCGATTTTGTTCACTTTTTGTAGAGGAACGGAGTACATCATTGATGCTGTCTCTGTGTTGTAAGAGCTTTTGCGTCTCTTTAATCTGTGCTTTATGTCTTAGTGATTTTAATTTTGAGGAGAGTTCTTTGTTATTGTACTTATAGCGAAGGATGTCTTCAACAACACGCACACCTTCTTTGAAGCGGTTTATGTTAGCGTCAATCACCCGAAAGAGTTCGGGTGAAAGAGAGTTAGTCTTCATTTCCAAAGATGCCAAAAAGTTGTAAAAGTGCTATGAAAATATTTAGAAAGTCTAAATAAAGCGCAATCGCACCATCAATTGGAGTTTGATACGCTCCTTTCATAATATTTTGAGTATCAAAGATAACTAATATACTAAAAAGTATTACCACCGCACCAGCAATGATGATTTGAAACATTGGATTGCCAAGGAACATATTTACTATTGAAAATCCGATGATTACAAAAAGTGCAATCATTAAAGGTTTTGTATATCCTGTAAAATCTTTTGTACTTTTTATAGCAAAAAAGCTCATAGCACCAAATACAACTGCCGTCATAGCAAAAGCATTCCCGACAATAGTTCCCCCACCAGTCATTCCAAGTGTGCTCGCAAGCAAAGGTGATATTGTAAGCCCTGTAACAAATACAAAGGCAAACATGACTAAAAGGTTTATCCCTGGTTTGTTCTTAACAAATTGTAAACCGATTAAAAGCCCAATTTCCAAGAAGAACAACGGCCACATGTAACCTGCAATGGTGGCAGCTAAAGGCACACCTACATAAGCACCGGCAGCTCCTGCCATCATTGATGCAGCAAAAAGCTTATAAGTCTCTTTTACGAAAGAGACTATCTGCGTTTCACTACGACTGTTTGTTTGAGAAGCATAAGAGTTCCCTCTTGCGTAATCACGATCATAAAGTCCCATATTTTTTCCTTTTAGAATAATCTTGTTTAAGATATATTTTATTGATTGAATTCTATAGATAAAAAGTTAATGGAAGGCAACGCAGGGAGAAACAATATGCTTACATATATAATATATAAGTAGAAATAGAGAATAAAAATAAGTAAAACTAATTCTAAATGAAACAGGCTAAAAAGAAATCTGAAATTCTTTTCAAATACTATTGACATTAAAGTTGAAATCTCCTATAATTCCCATCCACAAACAGAGAGACCTTGTTAAAAAGGCCTAGAGAGACTTCGAGTTGAAGCCACTTGAAATTGTTTGAGATCATTGAAAACTAAGCAAGTAAGAGAGCTAGATGTAGTAAC
>Ga0256840_1002251_pt1 | contig 17219 bp, 9 predicted proteins | sample 355202metaG_FD_185969 | JGI IMG/M metagenome (GOLD analysis project Ga0256840, IMG submission 185969) | Hydrothermal vent microbial communities from Mid Atlantic Ridge, Atlantic Ocean - 355-202 | ecosystem: Environmental > Aquatic > Marine > Hydrothermal vents | place: Atlantic Ocean: Mid... | reverse complement strand
TAAAAAAATGCGGCTTCTGTCATACTAAAAAAACCATGAAAACACTTAAATTCATTAACCTAAAAAAATCAAACCTAAGAATTTTTTGACAGAAAGCCGCATATCATCCTCTATTTATTAACTGAAACCTATAAAGCTACTCCTTCCATAGATTTTTCCAGTTCACGCGCATGTGAAAGGAAATAATCTACATTCATCTCTTTAAAATACAGTAATCCATGACTAACACGTACCATAGGACTTTTATTCAAATAAAAATAATCTTTACCCAACAATAACTGAATATCTTTTAATTGCTCAACCCATATTTTTTGGGTAAGCGTACTGAATTTGCCATCAAGCATATAGCTAGGAAACGATGCATTTACCTGACTGATATAACAGTTGGTAAATGCATTATCCAAGACCGCCATTGCGTTTAATGAAACCGGAACAATCACCTCAGCTTCTGCCGGATGAAAGCGATACCAAACATTACGGTATCCCCAGATTCTTAAATTTGATAAATCTTCTTCCTTGCTCCACAAGCGTACTGCTTCGGCAATAGCTTGCAGTACTTTATAATGAGTATCCGGTCCGCTACCTTCCGGATCAAGTGCTAAACTAATTACGGTGGGTTTAATTTTCCGTAGCATATCCAAAATAGGAATTACATCGCGTGTACGCTCAGGTTGTTCGGTAAAAATATCGCCTGTATAAAAGCCTAAACGTAAATGATGTACATTTTTTACTTGTACGCCAAAATGAGCCCAAACCAACTCTTCTTCAAACTCACGAATCATTCCTTTTAGTTTTTGCACCTTAACAGGATTTTTTTGACCGTCGTAACTTCTTTTCAGTATGGCAATTACATCATTTATAGTATAGCGTAATTCGTCTTTATCTTTTACTTCGTAAATTTCAACAATAGCTCTAACTACACGATGGCATAAGCCTCTCCTCTGCCCTATTGAGTCTTGTGCTGCAACTTTATTCAAATAATGATAAACATCTTTATCCCATTTGTATTTATATCCGGTTTCAAAAAAATCGCTATAGTTCACCATTTCAATTTTCCCTATATCGAGGAAATGCTTGGTATCGCGTAAAACATCTATCACAAAATGATTGGTAACTGCAGTAAAACCTGAAGTTAATACCGTAAAATGAAATTTATTGGTAGCTTCGCGTAGCTGGCGATTTATGTGTGGCATCATTCCCAACATAATATCGTCATGATGCGGACCGGTATGATAATAAGTTTGTTCTTTTTCTTTTTGCATTCCTTTTTGCAATTTTGCCGATATGGAGTCGATTACCGATTGAACGGTTTCGTCATTTAGTCCGGGAATTAATTTGCAATAAGGATCCGATTTTAAATCGTTTAAAACCAAATGATGTCCGTATTTATCTAATTTTTTACAAAGATTAATTACTGCCCTTTCGGTTTTTTCATGCGTCCATTCGCCTTCTTTATAATATCTTTCTACACTATCGTTTAAAAAAGCTGCTGCACTTTTGGTGGTATAAAAGCGTGCAAAAGGTAATTTATGCAGTACCGTAGCCGGATAAACATTACTCGGAGCATTTTCTAAAGCATCTTTTACAACATTTGCTTTTGCCTCGCCCGCAGCAATAATTATTGCCGTGGCATCTTCTTTATAAGTAATGGTTTCTAAGCCAATGGTAATAACCAAACGATTTTTTGATATTTCAATACCGCCTAAATCGCCGGCTGCAACCGCTTGTGTTTCAAAATTTGTTGAAGTTAGGCGTGTTGTAGAGTAATGGTCGGAACCACGCGTATTAAAAGCAATGTGTCCATCAGGTCCTATCCCGCCAAGGAAAAAACCAATACCGCCTAAATCTCTGATTTTTTGTTCGTATTGTGTGCACCAGTCATCAATTAAAAAAATTGATTTTTGCTGCAGGCACTCTTGGGGTGATTTACAATCGCGGTATCTTAAAGATAAATCAACGATTGAATCGGGAAAAATTTCCGAAAAATGTTTTCCTTCGGCAAGAGGAATTTCATCAGAATTAATTAATAAGGCTTTGTTACGGTCTAAGCCGAAACCATCGATATAAAAATTATTTACATAATTAAAAAAACTATTTGCTTGCTCGGATTTAATGGGGTAAAACTCATCGATTTGAACAAAATGCAAACCCGATAAATCCGGTTTTTTTTCAATAATTAAGCCGTATTTGGCTCTTACTTCTTTAGCTTTTTTAGTACTCCAATTTTGGAGCATAAACTGAGTCCACTTAATAAAGTGTTCAGGAGTTTTTCCGGTAGGAAGACTAATTACACCATTAGGGTTTTCGGCTACCCATTCTAAAAACCTAAGGGCTGTAAAAAGTCCTAATTTAGGAAAGTTCTCAACGGTTATATAGGGCATTTTTGTACTTATTTTTTTCATGCCCGATAAGTCAAAGAATTTTTTTTCTACTGATGAAAAGTTTGAAATATTCATAATTAATGCTACTAAATAAATGATTATTTAAATTTGGGCAGGCTTAAGCCTGCCCTTAAAAATGTTAATACTACCATTGATTGTAACCTAAATCCCACCATAAACGTGTACCTCCTGTATCTGGTCCTTTCAGTGTTTCAACTGCCTTTAATGTTTCAGCATTGTTGGTTTCGTATTCAGAAGCCGGCAAATTAACTCTACGAATAAATTCTTCGGTACTGATTTTTCCTCCACTGTTATTAACCATAACTGTAAACAGTTTAGGATAGCCAGTGCGTCTAAATTCGCTCCATGCTTCCTGTCCATCAGGATACATGGCTATCCATTTCTGGGTAATAATTTTTTCCAATTTGGTTTCGTTATCATCAGCATTGTTCCAAGCTATTGTTACTTGGCTTAAACCTGCACCGGTAACATTATTTGCCGAATTATTTGGGTCAATATAATCAGCTGCCGTACTGGTATTATCTGCAATATAAGCATCTACGCCACCAATACCGTACTGATTAAAAGATAAACGAATTCCATTTTCATAGAATGATTGTGCAGTACCGCCCATATTCCATCCACGCAATGCGCCTTCAGCTCTTAAAAAGCTTACCTCGGCAGCGGTCATAAGTTGCACCTTGGTTGTTTCTATAACCGGACCTAATTTTGAAAATCCATCATAAGTATCTTTTGTTTGAATATCAATACCGTTACGTATTCCTTTATAATCATCGGGATAATCTGCTGATTTTAAGAAGTATTGTTCTATACGTTGATCATTGTATCCTTTTAAAATACTTTCCATTGGAGCTCCCATTCTAATATCATTCCATGCTGAATTAATAGTACTTAAAGGGTGCAACAAGCCTGCATCAATAACAAAGTTCTCATCATTCGATTCAATTAAACCAAACGAATTGTTAATTGCTTTTTCAGCTTCTACTTGAGCTTTTGCAGGATCAACATTAGATATTCTAATGGCTAATCTAAGCCTAAGTGAGTTTGCAAATTTTATCCATTGCGTAACATCACCTCCGTATGTAGAAATATCAAAATTTGAAAATGCAGTATTATCAGTATAATCAGCTAATGTTTCTACGGCAAAATCCAAATCCTTGAAAAAATTATCATAAGCTTCTTTTTGCGAATCATAGGCTGCAGAAGTTGGGTTTTCTCCGAAATGAGAATACACAATTGGCCCGAACATATCAGATACACGGTGCATTGCCTCAACTTTAATAATCAAAGACCATGCGTAAAAGTTAGGTAAATCTTCTTCTGCACGAGACTTTATGGTTAAAGCATTGTTCATAATATTTGTATAAGCAACGCTCCAAGGAAATCCATTCCAGCCATCTACTAAATCGTAAGTAGTATTGTTGGAGTTACCTCTAAAAGGTGTTGGAATCATCATATAACCGGAATAAACATCTCCAAGAAGATTTTGCTGTAATTGAAATACCCAAACAGGGTCGTATGTGTAAATATTCATTAGCATTGGCTTATATAATGCACCAACAATATTATAATCCTGCTTTAGTGACTCTTTCGTTATTCCGTAAGGATCGGTATTTATATCTTCAAAATTTTTTGTGCAGGCAGTTCCTAAACCAATTAGCATCAGGAGTGCCAGTATTTTTATATTCTTCATTGTTATAATTTTAAATTTTTAAATAAATAAATATTCATACATAAAAATGCTAGAACGATACTTTAAGGTTAAGACCAAAGCTTCTTGTAGTAGGAATTGCAAATACATCCACACCTTGAAGTCCATTTCCTGTACTAAGTGAAATATCCGGATCGTAAGGAGCTTTTTTATATATAAAGAATAAATTACGAGCAATGAACGATAAATTTAATGCTTTAAATACATTACTGTTAGCCAGTTTGAAATTATATCCTAAAGAAAATTCTCTTAAACGAACATTGGTCGCATCATAAACATATTCTCCGGTAAATCCGTCGCGCCCACCAACGGCAGTATAATATGCTTCGGCATCTAATTTTCCGCTAACAGGAGTACCGTCTTCATAAACAGCAGCAATATCAACACCGCCATTATTTCTTGCATCAGCTGAACGCTGAGAAACCCCATGCTCATCCAGCATTGCTTCTGTTATACTCATTACCTCACCACCAAATCTACCATCAATTAAGAAATATAGTGTAAGGTTTTTATAAGTTAAGGTATTACTCCAACCTGAGGTAAAATCTGGTTCCGGATTACCAACAGGTTCTAATACATTACTATTTGCAATAGGATTTCCGTTTGCATCAACAACAATTCTTCCTTGCTCGTCTCTTTTAATAACTTTACCTCTTATTTGTCCAAAAGGCTCACCTTCGGCAATATAAAATGTATAGTTATTAACACTGGTTGGGGTTAGCGGATATTCTCCACCTAAATCTTCGTGTAAAGAAATAACCGTATTTTTATTACGCGCAAAATTTAAAGAAGTATTCCAGCTAAAGTTTCCACTTTGCAAAACAGTAGCATAAATAGAAAACTCTATTCCTTTATTTTCAATATCACCTGCGTTAACAGAATAATAAGTATAACCAGATGAAGGAGGTGCAGAAATTAGAAAATACTGGTTTGTTGTATTGGTTTTATACCAAGAAAAGTCAAAACCAAGTTTATTGTTAAAAAATTTCCAATCAGTTCCTATTTCCCAAGATTTTTGTTGTTCCGGCTCTAATGTTGTTAAAACCGTACGGTTAGGCGCCACTAAACTACCGCTTGTAGATGAAGTTGCCAAGATATTAGTTTCAAAAGAAGGCACATCATTACCTACCTGAGCATAAGAAACTCTTACTTTAGCAAAATTAATTGCTTCGGGAAAACTTAGCATTTCAGTAAGTATGCCCGTTAAACCTATAGATGGATAAAAATAAGAGTAATTATCGGTAAAAGCGAGTGTAGATGACCAATCGTTACGACCTGACAAATCTAAATATAACATATTTTTATATCCAAGAGATGCGCTGGCAAAAACAGATTGTACTTGTTTTCTTTGTGCCATACTTTGATACATCGTCATGCTAGGCGATGCTACAAAGTTTTGTAAAAAGAATTCATTGGTAAAAGTTAAACCTCCTGCTATACCCGAATCATGATAGGTTTTGTCTCCAAGGGTATAATCGGTAATACTTGTACCAATATTAGCGGAGAAGCTTAAATCCTCATTAAAGCTTTTGTTAATTGTTGCAATTAAATCAGCATATAATTGTGTGTCTTCGGTTTTAGATAAAATATACCGACCGGTACTATGCGATAAGGTACCTTGGGTGGTTGCATATATTTTTTTATCAAAAGAATTGTATGCTTTATTTACATTTCCTCTTGCTTGAATAGATAACCAATCGGTAACAGTCCACCCTAAAGTAATAGAAGCAATTGCACGTAAATTATTATCTTCACTAGGATTTCTATAAATTGCCCAATAAGGATTTTGCTCATAATCTTTATCAACAGGCCACTGCTGAGCCATAATATTTCTTACAGGATCAAATAATTCAAAATTATCTTTGTAATATTGAAAATCTTCACCGCGAGGAAATAAATACAAACCGGTTAAAGGGTTGAAATACAAACCTGCTGTAGGTTTATTATGAATTGTTTGCGAAGTTAAAATAATGTTCGCATCCACTTTTAGTTTATCATCAAAAAACTTAGTGGTTTGTCTTAAATTCAAATTATGTTTTACTAAATCATTTTCAGGAATTATACCTATTGTTTTTGTATTTGCATAAGATAAATAAGTAGTCGATTTTTCATTACCTCCGGTTAAGGTAATTGCATTAATAAAAGTTTGTCCGGTTTGGTAAAAATCATTAATAAAATCAGGACTGCTTTTTTTAGCTCCCCAACTGTAAAGTGCACCCGGGTCACTACCATATTCTGATTGAAATTCAGGCAAATAAGCTACCTTATCAATAGTAAAATTAGAAGAAAAGTCTATTCTGGTTTTACCTGCTTTCCCTGATTTTGTAGTTATCAAAATTACCCCATTGGCACCTTGACTACCATATAAAACCGACGCAGAAGCACCTTTTAAAACCGTAATACTTTCAATATCATCGGGATTAATCATAGAAATACCATCACCGCCATCGCCTTGCCCGTCAGTTGAACCCCAAACGTCATTTTGTTGATTTGGTGAATAATTTAACATGGGCATTCCGTCAATAACATATAATGGTTGATTATTAGTTGTTGAAGAATTACCTCTTAGCAAAACTTTTACAGAACCACCGGTTCCTGCGGCACTTCTATTGATAGTTAAACCGGCAACTTTCCCTGATAAACTATTCATTGGATTGGCGTCTTTAACCTTTGTAAGTTCATCACCTTTTACATCCTCAGCCGAATAGGTTAGCGCCTTTTTCTCCCGCTTAATACCTAAAGCCGTAACCACCACATCATCTAACGCAACATCTGAGGTATTTAGAGCTACATTAATTACTGTTTGACTACCCACTTTCACAGTTTTGGTTTCGTATCCTAAAAAAGAAAAGCTTATAGAAGCGTTGTTGTCCGGTACTTTTAAAGAATAGTTACCGTCTAAATCAGTAATGGTTCCTTGCGAAGTACCCACAACTGCAATATTAACACCCGGTAAAGGCGAACCATCGGAAGCATCGGTTACCTTTCCCGTAATTGTACGCTCTTGTGCGTACAAACTACCACTTAATGCAAATAAAAGCATTAAAGCAGAAATCACGATTTTTTTCATAAAGTTAAAGTTAGATTAATAATTACAATTAATAGAAAAAACAATAAACGCATGATTTTATCTTAATCATTGCGTTTAAAATTCTTTTTTATTTTTCAAATATATTTTCACTAACCATTGCAACAGCTCCTAAAATATTTGCATTAGTACCTAATTTTGATATTTTAATTTTGCTTTGATTTCTTAATTTAGGAATACTATAATGGTTTAAAGCTTGCTCAATGGGTGTTAAAAGGTATTGATTAGCCTCGGCAACTCTACCTCCCAGAATAATCAACTCAGGATTAAAGAGTTGAATAAGTGCAGCAATTCCTTTACCCAATTCAAATCCTACTTTTGCAATAATTGAAATTGCAAATTGATCTCCTTCATTTGCAGCTTCAATGATTGTTTTAGGAATTAATTCTTGCCCTTTTTCAATTTTTTCAGATAATGTTGAATGTTTGCCCTGATGAATGCCTTCTTTTGCCAAACGCACCAATGCAGTACCTGAGGCAACAGTTTCTAAACAACCTTGTTTACCACATTTACAAAGTAAACCATTTTCAACCAAAGGAATATGACTAAACTCACCGGCAAAACCGGAAGAACCACGGTAAAGCTCTTTATTAATAATCATTCCCAACCCAACGCCCCAACCTACATGAAGCACTAATGTATTTTTTGTTCCTTTTGCCAAACCATACCTGTATTCGGCTAATGTACGTGCATTTGCATCATTCTCAATAAAAACAGGTAGTTCAAACAAGTCTTCAAAACGTTTTGCTAATGTATTTTCTTCATCATAAAAATAAGTGTAATTAATACCTTTTTCAGCATCAATTAAACCGGGCATATCTATTCCTACTCCAATTAATTTGTTTCGGTCAATACCGGATTTGTCAATAAGTTTATTCGCCAAATCATAAATTTCATGTATGAGTCTGTTATCGTCTTTTAACAGAAGAGGATGATTAATAAACTCTGAAACGCTTTCAAGTTTCGTATTAAATATAGCAATTTTGGTAGTAAACCAACCTATATCAATTCCCAATATATAAAATACATCATCCTGTAAGCCATAAAGGTTAGGTCTTCTTCCACCGCTGGAATTACCTTGACCTTGTTCAATAATAACATCCAAGCTCAACAACTCATTGATAATAGAGCTTATGGTAGGAATACTTGATTTAAGTTTTTTACTGATTTCGGCAGCCGATTTAGGACCGTGGAAATAAAGATATCGCACAATACGTCTTTTCAGCAAATGTTTCTTTTTTTCAACATTGCTTAAAGTTTTCAGCCTATTTTTGGGTTCAATTAAAAAATTCATAATGGTTCAGGTCAAAAAATCGGTTCAAATCGATATCAAAAACAGAACAAAGATAAAATGAAAATTTTAAAAAAACAATAAAACTTAATAAAAATTTTTAAAAAGTGTTTTGATAATTATAATAATTTAACATAAGTTAATTATTATTTAAAAAAAAGCAAGCTGTTTTAAAACAACTTGCTTTAATTAGGCGATAACAAGGAAATTTACCCTATTATATCCACTTTATTTTTTAGAAAGTTCTTCGGCTAATTTTAGCGCTTTATAAGCGTTAATAATTCCACCAGTTTGAGAGAGGTTTTTAAACTGTGTTTTTTTATCACGTGTACCCGGAAGAATTACTTCGGCATCGCCATAATTTTCAACCGATTTTAATAAAACATCTTTTAATTGAAGCGCTGATAAATCCGGATAATAAGATAAAACCAAAGCAGCTACACCTGCAACAACCGGTGATGCCATACTGGTGCCTTGCAAATTTTTGTATTTATTATCAGGTACTGTTGAATAAATCTTCATTCCGGGAGCAAAAACATCTACCGAATTTTTCCCGTAGTTAGAAAAAGGTGCTACAAAATTACCTTCGTTTTGCCATGATGAAGCACCTACTTCAATCCAATTTTTAGCAACTTTACCGTTCAAATAACGTGCATTCGGAAAATTAGGAAGTTCATCATTGTTTTGACCATCGTTACCGGCTGCATGAATTAGTAAAACACCTTTTTTCTCAGCATATTTTACGGCTTTATCAACATATTTTTTATAAGGAGAATATGCTTTTCCAAAACTCATATTAATTATTTGAGCACCATTATTAACCGCATAGTAAATTGAATTTGCAACATCTTTATCACGCTCATCACCGTTAGGCACACAACGTATAACCATGATTTTAACATCGGCAGCAATTCCATTCATTCCCAAATTATTATTACGAATAGCACCAATAATTCCTGCAACATGTGTTCCATGCATAGCATCAGGTCCTTCAACTTTATTATTACCGTAATCTCTTTGCTTTTTATTATCATAATCATCACCTACAATGTGGCGAGCATCAAAATCCGGATTTAAGTTATATTCTAACTGTTCTTTATAATAGTCAACTCCCTCTTGCATGTCTTCAAGGGTAATTCCATTAGTTTTTGCATAAATTAGCATTCCTTTTGCCTGATTTACATTTTGTTTATCACTTTGAAAGTTTTGTAAATCTTCAATAGTATAATCATCTTTAGCTAATTCAGCTTTCATTGTGGAATCGGCAAGAGTCAACATTTTAGCAAAACCCTCTATGTTTTGCAATGTTTGTTTTGCTTCCTGCACTTTTGCTTCAAAAGCTTTTTTGTATTCAAGGTATTGATTAAACTCTTTCAATTTTTTACCTTTAAAATCTGAGGCACTTTTCCCTTCGTATATCTTTTTATATTTAACATACAAGCGGGTAAGCTCCAAATTTTCCTGATTAACCATTTTGCCATCTGCACCACCTATAAAGTTCCATCCGTAAACATCATCAACATAGCCGTTTTTATCGTCATCAATACCGTTTCCGGCAATTTCATCGGTATTAATCCAGATATTGTCTTTTAAATCTTCATGTTCAATATCAATACCTGAATCAATAATGGCAACAATTACGGTTTTTGTTTTTTTAGCTTTTAAAATTTGTTCATACGCTTTTTGATCGCTTACTCCTTTATAGTGATCTGCTTGCGGATCAAGATGAAACCAATTTTGGGGTACTTCATCTTCCAATATCAACTGCTTGTTAACAGCGGTTGCATCAACTACATGACTGCTTTGTGCATTCGCAAAAACAATCGATGCGAATAAAATAAATGTTACTAAGATTTTTTTTGTTATCATTTTTTTAAGAATTATAATTTAATTGTCAAAAATAGCGTTTTTTAAAGAATAATAATCGATTTTTTTCAATAATTATCCGAAATGCATCAAACATATTCATATAGCTGTAAAATATTTTATAATTTTGAATTTTATTTAGCTGTAAAGTTTTTCCCAATAAATTAGCTGCAATATGTTTAAAAGTAAAACAAGTATATTCATTACTGTTGGTGTATTGCTTGCAATAGCAATAGGTTTACAATTTATCAATAATCAGGAAAAAACAGTTCCTGCAGGAATCAACGCAGTTCCATTGGATGCTGCTTTGATTTTTGAAAGCAATAATTTCCCGGAGCTAATAAATAAGCTCAATAAGTCAAATAAGTTTACCCAAGAGTTTTCAAATATTGAAGAATGGACAAATTTTTTTAAACAACTGGAATTTCTGGATACACTGTTTGAGCAAAACCGTGATGTCCGAAAAATTTTCTCCAATGGCAGAACGCTTTGTGCAGGACATTTAATGGGGAAAGACAAGATGCAGTTTTTGTACGTTTTGCCCTTAAATTCAAGTAATGATGAAGATATTTTACGGAACTTTATTGCACAATTCACCGAAGGAGCTAAGGGAGAGGAACGTGCTAAAATAATGCAAAGAAGCTATGAGGGCTTTTATGTGTATAATATGTTTTATTTCGATGAAAATGATAAAGACTTGAGCTTTAATTATACATTTGCCAAGGGGCTTTTTATTTTTAGTTTTTCAAAAATTCTTTTTGAGGAATCTGTACGTATGTTAAATTCAAAAGAATCCCTTTTGGATGATAGCGGATACCAAAAAGTAGTACAAATTGCCGGAAAAAATGTAGATGCCAATTTATTTATTAATTATAAAAATTTCCCCAACAGTTTAAACAAACTAATTAATAGATCAAACACTAAATTTTACGATTTTGCCGGTCATTTTGCATCCTGGTCTGTTTTAGATATTAAGCTGAAAAACGATGCTCTTTTAATGAGTGGTTTTACGCATTCAAACGACTCATTAAACAACTACCTTAATGTATTTAAAAATCAAGAAAATATAGAAAATAATTTTTTGGACATTTTACCTGAAAACACTGCCGGATTTTTGGCGATTAATTTATCCGATATTTCATCTTTTCGTCAAAAATATATACAATACTTAAAAGGCAATAGACAATATCAACGAAAAAAACGCAAACTCGACCAATTAAAGTCAAGATTCAAATATAATTTTTCGGAAGATTTTTATGAGTATATTGAAGGTACTGTTTGCGTAGCCTACCTTCCGGATAAAATACTTACAAATAAACCTGTTGCCCTTGGTATTTTACAAATTAACGATACCGAACAATTAAGCGAAAAACTTGAAGAACTTTCAAAAATAAGAATACAAAAGGATACCTCAATATCCTTTGGTGCAATGGCTCCCGTAACTTTAGATGCAAAAGAAAAAATTATCGCAAACATATTTCCTGCCCCTGAATTATTTCCGCTTTTATTTGGTAATGCTTTTAGGGATATTAATGCGCAATATTATATAATTCTTGGAGATTATCTAATTGCAGCAAAATCAGTAAAAAATTTAAAAGATTACTATAAAAAATATAAACTGAACCTGCTTATTCGAAGAAATAAAAACTTTGTAGAATTTTCAAATACGCTTTCGTCCGAATCGAATATATTTTTATACATAGATTTCTTTTACGGAAAATCATTAATAAGTCCTTTTTTAAGTAAAGGGTTTGGACGAATTTACCGGAATAATATTGAAAGTTTTGATAAGCTGCAAGCTGCAGCATTGCAATTTGGAGTAGAAAAAGATGTATTTTTTACCGGTTTATCTTTAAAGTTTAATCCTGCTTATAACGAAAAACCAAAAAATTTATGGCAAATTCAAATGGATGCTGCTCTGAACATGAAACCACAACTTGTTGTAAACCATTATACAGGTAACAAAGAGGTAATTGTTCAAGATGCCGAAAATAACCTAATTTTATACGGCACGGATGGTAATTTACTATGGAAGCGACATTTACCGGGAAAAATTTTAGGAAAAGTACATCAAATTGATTTTTATAAAAACAATAAACTGCAACTTTTGTTTAATACACGTGAATATATATTTGTTATTGATAGAAAAGGACGGGATGTAGAAAACTTTCCGATAAAATTCAAATCGCCTGCAACAAACGGTTTAGCAGTATTTGATTATGAAAACAAAAAAAACTACCGTATTTTTGTTGCTTGTGAAAATAGAAGTGTTTATTTATTAGATAAATATGCAACAAAAGTAAGCGGCTGGGAGTTTGACAAAACTTTGAGCAAAGTTAGCCTTCCTTTAAAGCATTTTGCCTATCAGGGTAAAGATTATATTGTATTTTCTGATGAGCAAAATATTTATATACTAAATCGCCGAGGACAAAAACGTATTGAATTAAAAGCACAATTTGAAAAGGCAAAAAATTCAGAAATTTATTTCGACCAAGTTAATGGACCGGAAACCGCTACCTTTATAACTACCGGAAAAACAGGAATTGTTTACTTTATCTTTTTAGATGGAACCATTAAAAAAATGACCTTAGGCACTTTCTCACCAAATCACTACTTCAAATATGGAGAACTTTTGGGTAATGATAAAAAGTTTTTTATTTTTACTGATGATACAAAACTTTCAGTATTTAAAGGTGATAAGTCCCTATCTTTCGAGAAAAATTTTGAATACCCGATAAATAACACACTTAATTTGTATAAAATAGGAAAAGTACAATTAATCGGTTTATCAATAAAAAATGAGAATAAAGTATATCTATTTACACCTCAAGGAAAAATACTTAAAGGATTCCCCATGGAGGGCTCCGGATTGTTTAGCATCGGAAAACTAAAAACAAAATCGGATAAATTAAATTTAATTACCGGAAGCAGTGATAATATTTTGTATAATTATACTTTAAAATGAGATAATCCTTAAATCCGCAGCTATGTTTGTAGTAGAAGATAGTTGCGGATTTAAGAATAATTAGATTTCACGCACATCAAGCAATACTTCATCATATTTATCCGGATTTTGCAGTATTTTACATAATAATTCAGCTGTTTTTTCCGGCGAACTCAGTTGTTTGTTGTTTTTATAATCAATAAACTTATCAACCGACGAAAAGTTTGATTTATCGGTATTGCGGATTTGTGTCTGCATTTGGGTATCAACAATTCCGGGAGCTACCGAGAATATTTTAAAAGGATATCCGGCAGATAATATTTTTTGCTCTACATCGGCAACTAAACTAAACATATCAATGGCTGCTTTTGACGCACAATAAGCTGCCCACGATTCAATAGCATGTCTGCCTGCTCCGGAACTTATCGTTAAAACTATTTTTTCAAGCGAGTAGTTCCGGTATGCTTTTATAAAATTATTCATTAAAATTGCCGGAGCAATACTATTAACCATAAAAGTGTTATAAATGGATACATTATCAATACTCCCCACATGATTTATTTGCCCAATCATTCCAGCATTATTGATTAAAACAATTTTATCTGCATCGCGAATATCAATAAATTGAAACATATTAAGCTCATCAAAATGGTTTAAATCTACTCTTATAAATTCAAATCGCTCATGCTTAATCGCATTATTTCTTGACAAACCAACTACATAATTCTCTTTATCCTCTAATAAATGTAAAGCTAAAGCTTTACCGATGCCTTTTCCCGTACCCGTTATATAATAATAGTTCATAGTCATAAATTATTTGTTGATGCTAAAATAAGATAAACTCATCAAAAACAAAAGTAATCCTTTGAGTGGTTTTTGTTTATTTATGTAAATCGCTTATCTTTACATATCTAAATAGACTCAATATGGTAAAAACTCCAAAGCTGAAATATTTCTTTACAGCTGCATTTATCGTATGGACAATTATTATTTTATCTTTTTCTTTTACAGCAAACTACGAAATCAGCACTATCTTTGCAGATAATTTTCTTAAAGAAAATCTGAATATCAATACCCTGAGTTCTGCACATAAATCTATTGAAAAACATTCCACACACCTTTTAATTATATTTTTTATTTTTTGGATATCCGGCAATATTTTAATGATAATTAGCTATTTATACATAAAAAAACGAATAGAAAAAATAAAAGAAAAAGAACAACTATTAATTCATAATGAAGAAAAATTCAGAAAATACTTTCAAGATAATCTTGCAGTAATGATGCTTGTTGACCCGCAAACAAAAAAAATAGTAGATGCAAATGCCGCTGCCGTAAAATTTTACAAGTACCCAAAACAAGAATTACTCCAAAAAAGCATGTACGATATTAATTTACTCCCTCCCGAAGAGATTGATAAAAAAATGAAAGAGGCTATAATTAATAAATCAAACTATTTAAGTTTCCGGCATAAAATAGCCTCAGGAATTATCAAAGACGTAGAAGTTTATGCATCTCCTTTTACATTTAAAGATAAAAAACTCATGTCAATTATTGTGCATGATATAACCGATAAAACACGCATAGAAAAAGCCCTAAAAAAAAGCCGGAAAAAATATAAAAATACAACAAAACTTCTAGAAACTCTATTTAATGCAGTACCGGATGTGATTAGTATTCTTGATTTAGACTATAATGTAATAAGTTATAATAAAGCCGGTTATGAGTTTTTCAACAAATCACAGGAAGAAGTGATTGGTAAAAAATGTTACGAACTCTTAGGATGTTCCAATGTTTGCGATAAATGCGTAACAAAAATAGTTTATCAAACAAAAAAAGCGGCTATCGTTGAAAGCTTTGATGAAAAATCAAAAAAATGGTTAGAGTTAAGAGGATATCCCGTTTTTGACGAGAAAGGTAAACTATATCAAGTAATTGAGCATTTACGCGATATTACCGAACGGAAAAAATTCATTGACGAACTAAAAAGCGCAAAAGAAAAAGCCGAAGAAAGCGAACGTTTAAAATCAGCTTTTTTGGCAAATATGAGTCATGAAATCCGTACCCCTATGAATGCCATTCTGGGTTTTGCACAACTATTAATGCAAGAAGAACTTTCGCCAAAAGAAATGGAAAAATACATCAACATTATTACCAATAGTGGAAATCATCTATTAAATATCATTAACGATATTATTGATATATCAAAAATTGATGCCAAACAGTTAAATATTTATCCAACAAGATTTGACCTTAACGCTTTGCTTAATGAGTTAAACATATTCTTTCAGTCAGCTTTAAGAAGTAATAAAAAATCAAAGCTTAAATTAAATATCATTAAAGAAAATAAAGCTTTTTATATCCATACAGACAAAACGCGCCTTAATCAGATATTAATCAACTTAGTGGGAAATGCAATTAAATTTACCGAAAAAGGAACAGTAAGCCTATCCTATAAAATAGAAAATAATGAAATCATCTTTTCAGTTAAAGATACCGGTATCGGAATGACGCAAGAAGAACTACACTTTGTTTTTGACCGCTTTAGGCAAGGAGATGAAACCAACAAACGCCAATACGGAGGCACAGGCTTAGGATTATCTATATCAAAAGAATTTGTAGAATTACTTGGTGGAAAAATCTTTGTAGAATCAGAAAAAGGAAAAGGTTCCACATTTTATTTTACACTACCCTACAATAATAAGATAGAAGAAAGCCCCATTTCAACCATTAAAGAACAAAAGCCTACAAATACCACATTCAAAAGTAAAACAATCCTTATAGTAGAAGACGATTTATACAGCGAACAAGTTCTTGTAGAACTCCTAAAAACCAAAGGCGCAAATATTATAACAGCACACAATGGTTTGGAAGCACTCCAAGCATGTAAAAATAATCCTGAGATTGATATAGTACTCATGGATATTCAACTACCAAAACTCGATGGGCTTGAAGCTACCAAAAGAATAAGAAAATTCAGTCCCGATTTAGCAATAATAGCCCAAACCGCTAACGCAATGTCCGAAGACAAAGATAAAGCATTGGCTGCAGGCTGCAACGATTACATAGCCAAGCCTATTGATACTCAAAAATTAATCGATACGCTTCAAAAATATCTTTAATAACTAACTTTTTACCCGAATTAAACGATAAGCATCCATTACCAAGCAAGAGCTCAGCTCAGCTTCCAAATGCTTTTTCCAATATTCAAAAAGCTTTTTTCCGGCAAACTGCCCACCAAAAAAAGCACCCACCATTACAGGATAAGTTTCCCACGAAAAGCCCAAATCACCATAAATCCGTAATAAAATAACAAAGGGCACCGGAATATGAATTGCTAAAGCCCACTGAAGTGAAAATTTACGTACATTAGCACGCCAATAGCCAAAAGGCACATTCATTAAAAATACAATTAAAGCAACAATAAATAGTTTCATATGCAAATATCTTTTATATAATAAATTTTTAGGGCGGACGAACGGGCTTTCCGCTTATAGTCCCGATTATGAAAAATAACAAAACCTTAAACGGCAAAGGAGCTTCCGTTGGTCGCTCTTTCCCCTTTGGTTTTGTATATTTTTCATTATCAGGAGCTATCGCTGCAATCCCTGCCGCAGTCACTAAACCTGTCTGCATGTGCAAACACCCGACAGTATTCTTCAACCAATAGTTTCAAAACAAAATCTCTGCAAAGATATTATTAAAATTTCTATATTTTATCAATTATATTAATTTTGCTTTAATTATTTATACCCAATCGTTCAATTTAGTTTTCAAAAAAATGTATATACTTAATTTTTTTCGCTCATTATTTGAAAAATCATTGCGCCTGCCCAAAGTGCTACGCGGAAAAGATGTGTATATAAAAACAGATACTGTTTGCAATTATCTCACTTATGGAAATACAGGTGCTGCAT
>Ga0256840_1002250_pt1 | contig 17219 bp, 17 predicted proteins | sample 355202metaG_FD_185969 | JGI IMG/M metagenome (GOLD analysis project Ga0256840, IMG submission 185969) | Hydrothermal vent microbial communities from Mid Atlantic Ridge, Atlantic Ocean - 355-202 | ecosystem: Environmental > Aquatic > Marine > Hydrothermal vents | place: Atlantic Ocean: Mid... | reverse complement strand
TAACTTATCTTTTAATATATTTATTTTTTCTTTTAATTCTTCGTTCGTAAATTGCAAAATTTGTCCTCATTCTGATAATTTCGTAATTATATCGAAAAATAATAACTTGTTATGCCCCTTACTAAAACCCAAATAATTCCATAACAATCATCATACCTCCAAATTCATAAAATTTCATCTTTTTTTGAAGCCAGAAACACCTAAAAAGGCTAATAAATCATCTTTTATATATTTTCAACTCCATTGTTTTCGAATTTTCTATAATAAACCTCCAAATATCTATTTTGGGGATTACAAAATTGTAACCATTTAAAAATTTATCTGCTTATTAACATATATAAAGTAGAATGTCACCAATATTTTATCAAGGTACTTATATATGGAATTTTTATTTAACACAAATGTTCAGTTTTTTATCCTAGCCTATTTAGTTGGAGGGATACCATTTGGCCTTTTAATAGCTAAACAATTTGCTGGTGTTGATGTAAAGGCGAGTGGCTCAGGAAGTATAGGGGCTACAAATGTTCTTAGAGTTGTAAAAGAGAGTGATCCAGCACTAGCAAAAAAACTAGGTGCAGCAACTTTAGTGATGGATGCTCTTAAAGGTATCTTAATATTAGCTCTTGCTTATTTAGTGGGACTCAGTGAAGCGACACTTTGGGGGATAGCGGTTTTAGCTGTAATTGGACATTGTTACAGTCCTTATCTTGGTTTTGAGGGTGGAAAGGGGATTGCAACAGGGATGGGTGTAACTATGTTTATGCTTCCAATTGAAACGATAATTGCATTAGTGGTATGGTTCATTGCGGCAAAGACAATACGAATATCTTCTATATCTTCATTAACAGGGCTTAGTGCACTAGTAATCGCTAGCTTCATTCTCCATCCAGAGATGCCTCACGCCCCACTTTTACTGATAGCATTTATTTTATTTTACAAACATGTGCCAAATATAATACGCGTTTTCAAAGGTGAAGAAAAACGCATAGTATAAACAAAACAAAGGACTCTTCAATGATTATTCAAATAGAAGATCTAAAATTTCAATGCATTATTGGCATTTTAGATTTTGAAAGAGTAACACCTCAAGATGTGATAATAAATCTTCATATAGATTATAAATATAAAGATAAATATATTAACTATGTGGATGTAACCAATACAATAAAATCTCATATGATTAAGAGTAAATTTTTACTTATTGAAAATGCACTAGAGAGTTTACCTAAAACTCTGATAAATAAATTTCCGCTAATAAACACACTAGACTTAAAAATCACTAAACCATCAATATTGTCCGATTGCAAGGTGAGTGTTAGCACTTTTCATCGTTTCCAATCTTAATCCAAAGTTAATTTTTTTTTAAAAAAAAATAAAAAAAACTTTAAAGTAACCTAAAATTATGCTATCATTCCACAAATATTTAACTTATAGGAAAATGAATGCGTATTCTAATTATAGAAGATGAAGTTACATTAAATAAAATGCTAGCAGAGGGACTAAAAGAGTTTGGTTACCAAAGTGATGTTGTTGAGACTCTTAAAGATGGTGAGTATTACTTAGATATTCGTAATTACGATTTAGTTCTTATGGACTGGATGCTTCCAGATGGAAACAGTATCGATATTATTGGTGATATTAAAGCAAATACCCCTAAAACAGTTGTAGTTGTTTTATCAGCAAGAGATGATAATGAAAGTGAAATTGAAGCTCTTAGAGCTGGTGCTGATGATTATATCCGCAAACCATTTGATTTTGATGTTTTAATTGCTCGTATTGAAGCTCGCCTTCGTTTTGGTGGCACCAACATCATTGAGATTGAAGATTTGACTATCAACCCTGAAGAGGAAAAAATCACTTACAAAGAAAATGAGATTGAACTTAAAGGGAAACCTTTTGAAGTGCTTACTCACTTAGCTCGCCACCGTGATCAAATCGTTTCTAAAGAGCAACTTCTTGACGCAATCTGGGAAGAACCAGAGTTAGTGACTCCAAATGTTATTGAAGTTGCAATCAATCAAATTAGACAAAAAATGGATAAGCCATTAGGAATTACAACTATCGAGACTGTTCGTCGTCGTGGCTATAGATTTTGTTTTCCTAAAGAGATAAACTAACACTCTCCTTCCAGCCCTTCAAAGGGCTGAAACTTTCAAATTTTTTTATATTTTTATATTTATCTAGTTATAATTGCAATAATTATTATTAAGGTAAAAAAATGTTCTCAAAAAGAAGTATTAGAAGAAATTTCCTATTCCAACTTATAATCGCTTCGGCTTCGTTAATATTTATATTTTCAAGTATTTTATATTTTTACATAGAAAATTCCATCTATGATGATAAGCGTTTGGAGTTACTCCAACATGCACAAAACATCGCAAACAATAAATCAATTGCTCAAAGAGATACAGGGGCAACCGACATTTTTCTCAACCTTGACATTGAAGTTATATTTTTGCAAAAAAAACATTCTAATATTGACTTATATGAAACAACTCATAAAAGGCACACCTATTTAACACTTCTATACCCCTATAACCTTGATGACTTAAGCTACCTAAAAGTAACAAAAGATATAACACAAACAAAAATACTTTTAGATAAGATTTTGCATTATATATTTATGATAAATATTGCTGGATTTTTACTTGTTATAATATATGCTATTGCTTTATCTAAAATGCTAGTAAGTCCTGTAAAGACATTAAGTACCAAACTCTCTAATATGAACGAGAATCTTATTAGACCCATAAAGACAGAGGAACTCCCTGAGGAGTTTGAGCCACTGGGTCTTACCATCAACCACCTCATTGCAAGGATTCAAAACTTTGTAAAATATCAAAAAGAACTCTTTATCGGGACTGCTCATGAACTTAAAACTCCTTTAGCAGTTATAAAACTAAAAAACCAAGTAACACTTATTAAAAGGAGAACACCTGAAGAGTATATAGAAGCTCTAAAAATCACCAATAAGACTATTGATGAGATGAATATTATTGTCTCAAATATACTCAATGTTGGTCGCCAAGAGGGGGCACAACTTGAAAAATCTGCACAAGTTGATGTCATTGCAATCCTTAAACAAAAAGCTGATGATTTTAAACTTTTAGCAGAAAATGAAAATAAAAAACTTCTTATAGATCTTGAGCCAAATGCCTTTATGGCCACTTTACAAGTTAGTCTGCTAAATCAAATCATACAAAATTTTTTGCAAAATGCTTTAAAATTTACACCTCAAGACAAAAGTGTAACTTTAAAAAGTTCTCAAGATGATATTGGATTACTTATTGAAGTTATTGATGAGGGATGTGGGATTGATGATAGTATAGATCTCTTTGCACCCTTTAAAAGACAAGGGAACAAATCAGGCGTTGGACTTGGTTTATTTTTAGCTAAAAGTGCTGCAGATGCACTAGGTGCAAAAATTAAACTTAAAAATAGAAAAGATGGTATTAGTGGCACAATTGCTTCACTTCAATTAAACTCGAAACTCTCTTGTATTTTACCTAGAAAATAGTCTTTGTATTTCTTAATAAATGGGTAAATACTCTCATTTAAAAAATACTAAAGCTTTATTTTGATATAAATCGAATACGCATAATTTAAGAGAAATAATCTTCAAAAAAGAAAAATAATAATATAGGGTTTTTTAATGGCTTTAATAATAAATGATGAATGCATAGCATGTGATGCATGTCGTGAAGAGTGTCCGACAACAGCGATAGAAGAGGGAGACCCAATCTACTTTATTGATCCAGATCGCTGTACAGAGTGTGTAAGTGTTTATGATGAGCCAGCATGTATCTCAGTATGTCCTGTTGATTGTATCGTTCCAGATAAAGATAATGTTGAATCAATAGCGGAGCTTCAATTTAAGCGTAAAAACTTAGAAGCAGAAGAGTAAAGTTTGGCAAAGCGAGTAGCGATCATAGATATAGGTTCTAACTCTATTAGAATGGTCATCTATGAGAAAACATCTCGTTTTGCATTCCATCTACTCCATGAAGCAAAAAGCAAAGTAAGGCTATCTGAACATGCCTACCAAAACGATGGCAATCTTCAAGAGATTCCGATGCAAAGAACATTCAATGCTTTGCGTGACTTTCTAAGCATAGCAAACTCCTTTAGTGCAAGAAAAACACTTTGTGTTGCAACCTCTGCACTTAGAGATGCTCCAAATAAAAATGAATTTTTACACAAAGTCAAAGAAAAACTAAAGCTCAATATAAAAATAATAGATGGTCCAAAAGAAGCCTATCTTGGTGGTATTGCATGTGCCAATTTACTGTGTGAGCAAAAAAAAGCACTAACACTTGACATTGGCGGCGGTTCAACAGAATTCTCTATCATCAATAAAAAAAATGTAATAAACACAATTTCTCTTAAACTTGGAACCGTAAGACTCAAAGAGCTTTTCTTTGATGAGGGTAAAATAGATGAAGCTATTATATATATAGACTCTAAACTCGAAGAACTTGATCATCTACAAGCATCAACTATAATTGGAATCGGAGGGACATTTAGAGCAATTTCGACAGCTATTATGGAGAATAAAAACTACCCTTTAAATAAAATACACGGTTTTGAGTGTAGTGGCTTAGAATTTAAAGAATTTATAAATAAAATATTACTAGCAGATGATTTAAAACTTAAAGAACTTGGTATAAAACAAGATAGACTTGATGTTATAAAACCAGGGGCATTAATATTAGAGCGCATATTACAAAAAGTGGATGTAGGTAAGCTCATTGCAAGTGGTGTTGGGGTTAGAGAGGGAGTCTATCTAGCAGACCTCCTAAGAGGCTCTAAAGATAAGTTTCCACATAATTATAACACTTCAGTTAGGTATCTATTAGATGCGCATATACAAGACTCATCTTACTCAAATCAACTCAATCAACTGAGTAAAAAAATCTTTGATTTAACATATGATTATTTTGATTTAGATCTCTCCTATAGATATGAGCTAGCAATTGCAGCAAAATTATATCCAATTGGAAACAACATCCATTTCTACTCTAAAAATAAACATAGCTACTATCTTGTACGAAGTGCTTTAGAATATGGGTTTACACATGAGCAGATAACGCTAATTGCAACTCTAGTAAAGTATGCTAAAAGAAAACTACCATCATCAAGTCATATAGACAAGTACGCCCTTTTACTTCCTTGTGTGAAAGAGATTGAAATTTTAAGCTACATACTTTCACTCAGTATTGCTCTACTGAGTCATAGACCGAGAAATATTGATTTTGATATTAACTTTAAAAATGGAGAGTTATCTGTTAGTTCTAAAAAAACTCTTTATCTCAGTAGAGATGCTGTAAAGAAACTCATAGGTATCAAAGATTTTAAAGTAACTTTTTAAAATCTTTGTCCCATTGTAAATTCAAAGGTAGAAATCTTATCACCCGTTTCTTGTGCTAATGGTCTTGAGAACATTAATTGTATCGGTCCAACAGGGGAGAACCACTCTAAACCTGCTCCATATCCACCACGAGAGATCTCATTTAAAGAATTATCCCCTATAAATCCCCAGTCCACATATGTCACAAGACGCATCTTTGCTTTTGGGATAAGAGGCAAACTCAATTCAAAATTATTTGAGAATGTTTGTTGGGCGCCAACTCGTCTGTTATACTCTGTACCTGTAGAGCTAATCTCAGTAATAATTGGAGATAAAGAGTAAGATTCATAGCCTCTAACACTACCTATTCCACCCATATAAAACCTATCTGCTATCGGTAAAAATCCTGTGTTTGCAACAAAATACAATCTTGCTTTATATCTAAAAATAGCGTCAAAACCTAAGTAGTCTTTCAAACCAAAGTATTTTGCAAATTTTGTTCTACTTTTAAAAAAGTTTGCATTTGCACCTAAGCCTGATTTTTCAAAACTTTGGTTGATAGTGAAACCTTGACGAGGAAGATAATAGTCATCTGTATTATCAAAATTTGAACTGATGGTGATTGAACTTTTTGAATAATCTTCAAATCTATATGTATCAATAGTCGCTTCATCATCCACTTCGTAACTATTACTAGAATAGCCGTAACTAAGATAACCACTTATAAATCTTGAAAATCTATGACCAATACCAACTCTCACACCATCTGTAAATACACTATAGTCGTTATATGCGTACATAGATTGATAAATCGAAAAATTACCGCTAAAGTCACTATCGTTAAGTCTAGGATTTGAGATATTAAAAGAGTAGTTTCTTGTCATCTCTGATTTTTCAGCTTTTACACCTACATTTATCCCTGAACCCCAAATATTTCTATCGTTAACTGCTAGATTAAGTAAAAAGCCACCATAACTTCCATATCCACCACCAAGCTGGATATTTCCTGTTGGTGTTTCTTTTACTTTCACAATCAGGTCAATATTTGCATTGTCGATACGCTTTTCCTCTATAGTATTTCCCTCAAAAAAGCCAAGCCGACCTAAAGCGTTACGAGAATCTCTTAAATCTGTTGCTGAGTACATATCACCTGCGCCTAAATAAAGCTCTCTGCGGATGATTCTATCAAGTGTTCTACTGTTTCCAGATATAAGCACATTTCTAATTCTTACTTTTTCACCTGGAATAATTTTAAATACAACCTCAACCGTTTTCTTTTCTTTGTTTTTTTTCAAATCAGGAATAACCTGAACAAAGGCATAACTTAAATCAGAGATAAGCGTTTTTATTTTTTGTGCATCATTTCTAAACTTTTCAATATTAAAGGCTTTGTTATCTTCTAAACTGATAACTTCTCTAATCAACTCTTCATCAATAACATTTTTTGATTGACTTATTGAAATTTTATCTATAGTATATACATCACCCTCTTCAATCTGGTAACTCATATGTGCTGAATAGTGGTCAAAGTTCACACGAACAAAAGGTTCATGTACCTTTGCATCCAAATAACCATGTTGCATATATATATCTCGTATTCTAAGGGGATCATATTCTAAATCTAAAAGACTCATCTCACCATCATTTCGTCCCCACAACCAGCCCATAAATTCGTGTTCTTTATTGGCAATCATATCTTCAAACAGCTCACTGTCTAAACTTAAAGCACCATTATACTCCAGCTTCTCAATAACTATTGTTTCACCCTCGTTGACTATAAATATTATTTTAACACTTCCGTTATCAAGATACTCCTCTTCTATCTCAACAACACTATCAATCTTTCCATCTTGGCTTATAGCATCAATAATTCTTCTCTTAGCAGCTTCTATCTTTTTTATATTATATAAAGAACCTTTTTTAATTGCTATAACACTATCTTTTATCTCTTTATCATTCTCTTTCCAGCCTTTGAGTTCTACTTTAGAGATAATTGGCTTCTCTTTAAAATAAAATGTTAAATTACCATCTTTAATCTCTGCCCATGCATCATTAAAATAACCTTGATTAAAATAGGTCTTAATCGAGTCATCAATCACCTTTTTATCAATAGTGTCACCAACTTCAAAATCAAGCATTCTCAGTGCAACTGACTCTGAAATATGCACCATTCCATTATAATTAATCTCTTTTATTGTATAAGCAAAGGAGTTTACTGTTAGTAGGGTTAGCATTATTGCTAAAAAAATTCTCATCAATATTCCAGTTTGTAAAATAAGAAGAGATTTTACCTAGTATGAGGTTAATATCATGTTAACTTTGTATAATTTGGTAATTAATTTAAAACTAAAGAAAATATATGAATATTGCTATTGTAGGATTAGGTCTCATGGGTGGCTCTTTGGCACTTAGTCTGAAAAAATTGGATTTTGTAAAGAGTGTTGTTGGTAGTGACCATAACAAACAGCATCAGCGAGATGCTATACAATTAGAACTTGTTGAGAAAATCATAGAGTTTGAAGATGTAAAAAAATATGATGTAATTTTTCTAGCTATACCAGTAGATGGGGTTATATCTGCTTTAAATAATTTAACAGATATTGATGAACATGCAACTATCATCGATTTAGGCAGCACTAAAGAGAAAATAGTTACAAGTGTTCCATCCTCAATAAGAAAAAACTTCGTTGCTTCACACCCAATGACAGGAACAGAAAACTTCGGACCCCATGCTGCCGTTGAAGAGCTCTACACCAACAAGGCCGTTGTATTGTGTGACCTAGAAGATAGTGGTGAATTGCAACAAAAAGTGGCTAGAAAAATATTTAAAGCGCTAAAAATGAACAAATACTTTATGAAGTCACATGAACATGATCGCCATGCAGCTTTTATATCGCATATGCCCCATGCTATCTCTTACTCCATCGCAAATACAGTGATGAAGCAAGAAAATAAAGACAATATTTTAGCACTTGCAGCTGGTGGTTTTCGTTCTATGAGTAGGTTAGCAAAAAGCTCTCCAAATATGTGGGAAGATATTTTTAGACAAAACAAAAAGAACCTAATAGAAGCGATAGAACTTTTTGAAGAAGAGCTCACCTCATTAAAACAAAGTATCAATGATGAAGAGTGGGAAGCAGTAAATAAGACTATGGAAGATGGAAATAAACTCCACGATATTTTAGATTAATCAAATATTTTTTTGATGATTAAATTCAGGAACTATCATTTTTAATTTAGCTAATTTCTCTTTAGTTTTTAGTAGCTCTTGTATATCTTCATTGAGAGTATCTATATTATACTCTGTTCTTTTTGCAACTGTTATAGACTTATAATCAGTTGTAGCATCACTCTCGTTAATGAGCAGCTCTTCATAAAGCTTCTCACCAGGGCGAAGACCAATAAACTCTACCTCAATAGTGTCATCACCATTTAACTCTATCATCTTTGTTGCTAAATCAACTATCTTGATAGGTTCACCCATATCGAGGATAAATATCTCCCCTCCACTCCCGATAGCACCAGCTTGTAAAACAAGTTCACAGGCCTCAGGGATAAGCATAAAATACCTTGTGATATCTGGATGTGTAACTGTGAGATTTTGCTTATTGAGTAATTGTTCTTTAAACTTAGGGATTACGCTTCCACTGCTATCAAGAACATTCCCAAATCTTACGACCACTATATCTGTACCCTTTCCATTGGAATTTTGCGCATATAGTTCACATATCCTTTTCGTTGCTCCCATAACATTTGTAGGTCTTACAGCCTTATCTGTAGAGATCATTACAAACTTTTCAACTCCATACTTAATAGATAAGTCGATAACATTTTTAGTTCCTACAACATTATTTACAATACCTTCATATATGTTTGATTCAACAAGAGGCACATGTTTATATGCAGCGGCATGGATAACTATTTGAGGCTGATGCTCTCTAAAGAGTTCCCCTAATAAATCTCTATCTACTACATTTTTCATAGCTACAACTGTTTGCGCCTCTTGTATCTCTTCACCAATTTTATAAAGGTTATATTCGCTATTGTCTAAAAGTATAAGTTTTTTAGCGCCAAATTTTTCACACTGCTTACAGATTTCACTACCGATACTCCCACCAGCACCAGTTACTAAAATAGTTTTACCATTTACAAATGAGCTTATTTTTTCTTTATCTAAATCTTTTGGATACCTTGCTAGTAAATCTTCAACACTTATATCTTTTAGCTGCCTAGAAAAGTCTTTGCTTTGCAAAATATTCTCAGCAGAAGGAAGAACTTTTATCTCATTAAAATATGCCCCTAAGGTTTCATATACCTCTTTTATTTTATCTTTTTTAATCGACGCTATAGCTATAACAAGTAAATCCAACTTAGTATCTGAAAGTTTTTGTTTTAATACTTTGCTAGATATAACTTCGATGGAATCGATAGAGCGATTTTGAACAGACACTGCATCATCGACAAAGTATTTTACCTTATAGATGGAATTAGCAAATTCACTTTCTATTTTTAAACCTGCTTTTCCAGCACCATAAATAACTACTGATTTTGTTTTTTTAATTGTACTTCTATTCATAACATAATAATAAAGATACATCATGAAGTTAATACTAAAGAGGTATAAAAATAGTTCAGATGCCATGAAATGGATTCTAATCTCTGTGTAAAAGAATGGCATATATGCGAAAAAAGCACCAATATACACTATACTTTTTAACAAAAATGTTTTTTGAGAAACCTTTGACCAACTTAGAGAAAAATCTTTAAATATTAAAACTGAAGCTACAATACGAAAAGCGATAACTGTTACAACTATATTTATATCAAATGGCAAATGAAAAATGAAAAATGTCCACCAAAAAGTTACCGTTGTTAGAGTAATTATCACTAAAAAATTAAGAAGTCGTTTATCTATTTGAAACACTAAAAAGCCTTTTTATAATCTATGAATTTTACAATTGCATACAAAAGCAACATTGAGATAAAAAATGCCACCAATAGATTTTCTATATAATAAACAATCAAAAATAATATAATGTTTACAAATATCAAAAATAGCGCTACTTTATCATGAGAAAACCCTATCTGTGTTAACCTTTGATACGCATGTTTTTTATGTGCCTGAGTCAACTTTTCACCATTTTTAAACCTTCTAAAGAGTGTTATACTTGCATCAAAGAAAAAAAGACCAAATAAAACCAGCCAAACAAGTAATGATGTTCCCTCATTTTGGTAGTATATGGTAAAAATTGCGACATTATACCCAAGAAGTGTACTACCCACATCTCCCATAAATATTTTCGCCTTATGCCAATTAAAAACTAAAAATCCAGCAACTGCTACAATCAAAACTAAAAAGTGAGTTCCGCTAAAAAGTAAAAATCCAGCCAAAGCTAAAAATATCGCTTCACTTCCTGCATAACCATCAATGCCATCTAAAAAGTTATATAAATTTATGAACCATACTATAATTAAAAAACCTAAAATATTTGTGAGTATTTGATTTTCGATGCTAAAAACTACTAAGTCTATTTTTTCTAAGCCACCTAAGAAATACAATCCTAAAATAGCTACCAATGCTTGAGCAAATAATCTTACTTTGGCACTGAGGTCATACAAATCATCGAAGTAGGATACAACAGAGATAATCACTCCAACAACAAGAGCAAAATATAATGAGCTATTTATATCATCTGTAAAATAAAGATATGTAATGCCAACAAACCAAGTCAAAGCAATAGCGATACCTCCACCATGAGGTGTCGGGATGCTATGGGAACTTCTCTCATTAGGGATGTCAACTAAGGAGTTTTTAATAGCTATATTTTTGATGAGATATGTCGAGAGTAACGATAAAAGAAATAAAAATATATATATCATTTGTATTTTTTCACCCCATGATAAATGTAAAAACAAAAGTAATATATGGATTTAAAAATATTGAGTTTTTCAACATCCCTAAAAATCTTCCAAAGATACCTTGCCGCTTTTAGCTTGTTGCTAGAAACTGATTTTTTTCTGATTCTGTAAATTGCCAAAGGCTCTAAGATGCCCTTGGTTGTTTTTATATCTTTTAAGATTTGAAGCCATAAACCATAGTCTTGCTTTTGGCGAATATCTGGCATAAATATTTTTCCAATCTTTTGAGTATCATAGATAGCTGTTAAACATCCAATACTATTTGTCTTAAGTAAATCACTATAAGTAACTCGCTCTTTTGTGATAAACTCACCTAAACCATTATCCTCTTCATCGATTAAATTATAAGAGCTATATGTTAAAGCTAAATCATTTTCTTGCATAAATGAGAGCTGAATTTGCAGTTTTTCTTCCATCCAAACATCATCAGAATCTAAAAATGCAATATAACGCCCTTTTGACTCTTTTATAGCTCTGTTTCTAGCCACAGCTGGTCCAGAATTTTTCTCAAGTTCAATAAGCCTAATCCTAGAATCTTTTTTGATATAGCTTTGAATTATCTCATTAGAATTATCAGGTGACCTATCATCAACAACAATCATCTCCCAATTTTTATAGGTTTGAGATAGAACTGATTCTATACATTTGGCTATAAATTTTGAAGAATTATATGAGGGTGTTATAATTGAGACCATTAAAACTTACCAACTAACAAAATAAACCTTTATCTTTTAATAAACTATAATTATTAATATCTCTATATTTAAAAACTTGAGCTGGATTTCCACCTGCAATAGCAAAAGGTGGTATATCTTTTACGACAACAGAACCAGCTTGAATGATAGAACCCTCACCCAAGGTTACTCCACCCAAAATCAAAACCCTATCCCCTATCCAAACATTATCTTTTACTATAATATTTTTATCTACCTTAATCTTTGTGTCATATGGTATAGCATTTGCAGAGTCATATTTATGATATGAATTAATAAATAAACACTCTTTACCAGAATGAAAATTATCACCTATGATGATTTCTCCATTTCCTCTAATTATTAGTCCATTAAAGTTGCAATTTTTACCTAGATGTGTGTATTTTGTAAATCTAGTGTAAAAATTGACAACTGGTTTATCTTTATAAGTACCAATCACCCTACAAGCTAGAGTTGTAAAGAAAAAAGTTATAATTTTTTTTATAATTTTTCTCATTTTATATACCTCTTTTTAATTATATCCATATCTATAAACAGCACAAAAACAAAAAAAACAAGCCATGTTATTGCTGTAGCGTATGCTACACCAATTGTTCCATATAATTGTATTAGAACATAGTTTAGAGCTATATTCAACAAGGCACCAAAAACAGTAATTTTTGCTAACAATGCTGTCTTTTTCTCAAAAAATAAAATATTTGTAACTAAAAAATAGAATGATTGAAAAGTAAAACCTAAGAGTAGATAGAAGAAATAACTTTTAGCTTGAATATAATCATCATCAACAAATATATTAAATAGTAAATCTTTAGATAAATATATAACAATAGCACTTAAAATAAAAAATATAAATAAGCTTATTGTATATATGAAAACTTTATCTATCTCTTTAGTTTTTAGCATTCTAAATAAGATTGGTGTCCATGCTTGATTTACCGACATTGATACAAGTAACATAAGTGCTGATAATTGGTACGCTACAGTATATAGCCCCACATCTGTATTCCCAATAAAATAAGATATAAAAAACCTATCTGACATCGCTATTACTGTAGCACCTACAGCATGTGGAATCAATGGTAGTCCAAATTTCAATATATCTTTAGTATAGCTAAATGAAATTCTACCAATATAATTCATCTTAAAAAGTAGATAAACACCTACAATAGAAAATATAAAAAAAGATATATAGACCCCATCTAATCTTCCTAAGTAACCAGCAGCAAAAAATACTACAAATATATAAGAAAGAGAAAAGTCTAATATTGTTTGAGCTAGCGTGAAGATAGCAAATTTATTTACCTGTTCACTTACTTGAAATAGACCAAGTATTACACTATTTACAACCCTTAAAAATGAAAACACAACTAACAACAGCACTATATCTTGTTCAATATCAAATATATTGGCGATACTCTCTTTAAAGATAAAAAATAATATATAAAATAAAATAAATGAAAAGATACAAAGCAACAATGCATTTGTGATATAAAAAGAGAGCTCTTTTTTTTCTAGTTTAAAATATTCCACTTTTATGGCTGCATTGATATTTAAAAGGATAAAAGGTGTTAAAAATAAAATTGATGTTTCAATAAGTGAGAGTAAACCGAACTCTTGTGCAGTTAAATGCATAGTAAGTATTGGTAGCATTAACAATGGAACTAATGATTTAACAACATTAGTCATCCCATATATCATTATATTTTTAGAAAATACTTTCAACATTTATGAATCTTCATCCAACGAAATAAGATTTATCGGGTTCTTATCATGAGCTATCATCTCATAAAGTTTTTCAATATCTTCTTCCCTCTCATTTTTATTGAACTCAGGCTTATACGCAATAACATTAGCCTCTTCAAAGATTATCGATAAAGAAAAAAGTGCGGTCGATAGAATAGAATAAATATTTTTAGGTTTTATACCAGCTTTTAAAAGATAAAACTCTATAGCCGTATCAGGGAAGGCTATTTCAAGATTTTCTATAGCTGAGAGCTCTTTTAGTACTTCTTTGGATGTTCTTCTATGAGGAAAATATATAACTTTATTTTCTTTAGAGTTGTTAATTGCTAGTTTCACTATATCTATATATGCACTTAATGATAAAATATCTAAATCAACTAATTGTGCTCCTATAAATATATCATGTGATCTATCTACGGTAGGATATAATTTTTTCAAGTTTTCAAATTTATTAACATATATTTTTTGATTATTAAAGTTTTCTATTTTAAACATACTAAATAGTGTGAGTGGAAGGGGTATCTCTTTTAACTCTCTTTGAATCTTATAAGTCGCAACACCATCATCTAATAAGATTATTTTATCATTCGAGTTTATTTTTACAAATTGTTTCATAAGATTTGATAGATAATCACCTAAAATGTAGTAATCATAATTTTGCAGTTTGTTTTTTATAAGGAATTTTAACATTTTTAATTTTGTAAAAATATCTTTTTTTACTGGTAAATCAATATAATATACATTGTTCATTCCCAGCTCTTCAATAATATTTTTCACCTGATGATTATTTAACTCATAGCGATTCAATCTAACATATAAATCATAATCTACATCAAAAAAATTCACTGCCTCATATGCGCAAAGAAGTTGAAACGGTGACTCTATAAAAACAAAAGCTTTTTTCCTTGAAATATTTTTTATAGATACAATTATTTCTTTCACAATAAATCCTACAGTGATAATTTTACTTATCTTTATAGTAAAATATAAAATAAAGATAAGTTATATTAACATTAATAGTTAACATTCTAGTATCAATACTCTTAAAAGAGTCTATAGCTCTATATTTTATATTGTTACTTTACTTAGCACCAACTTTAGAAAGAACAACTTTTATAGTCTTCATAAATATTACAAAATCCATCCATAAAGACCAGTTTTGTATATACCATGTATCTAAATCAACTCTTTGCTTAAAGCTTAGCTCATTTCTACCACTAACCTGCCATAGTCCTGTAATGCCAGGACTTACAGTTAAAATCACTTCCTCATTTAATTGTCCAATTTTTTCTTTCTCACTAATCATATATGGTCTTGGACCTATTAAGTTCATTTTCCCCTGAAGTATGTTGTAAAACTGTGGAAATTCATCTAAAGATGTTTGCCTTAAAAACTTTCCAACTCTAGTTATCCTAGGGTCATTTTCAAACTTATGGTAAAGCTTATGGTTATTTATCTCTTGTGGATGTTTGGCTAAATATCTATCTAAAATCTCATCACCATCTACATACATTGTTCTATATTTATAGCAACTAAATGCCTTAGAATCTTTTCCAAGTCTTTTTTGCTTAAAAATGACACTACCTTTAGAGTCTATTTTTATGAGAAGTGAAATAAAAATATGCAAGAGCAATACAAAAGGAAAGATAAGAAGAACTATAGTTTTTTCAAAAATACACTTTATCAAAATATTTTTATAGTTTAAGAGGCGATTCTCTATGTGTATTGCAGATAATCGTATGTTTGAGTAGTCAATGATACTTGTATGTGAAAAATCTAAATGATCCATATATGGTATAACATATATATCTTTTGTTTTATTCGCATACTTTTTGATAATTTTTTGCAGTTCATCTATCTTGAAATTTTTAGATACTATTATAAGCATCTCATAATTAGTTTTAGAGTTTTTATATCCAAAGTACCAATTCTTTTGCATCTCTTCATATAGAGTATCGTATTGATCACCTTTTGCTAATACTTTTACCCTTATCTTAAATATATCAAAATTAAATAATGCTCTTTTAAATAAACGCTTTGAAAAAGGTACCATAAAGATTGCTATCATAAAAAATATAGTTATATATGCTCTTGAGTAATCATCTGATACTTTTGTAAGAGTGAGGACAGTAAAAACTGCCAAGATAGAGAAAAACAAACCCTTAAAAACTCTTTTTGTATCACCCCAAAAATCATGCCTTATAAAGTATATCTTTTCAAACATAAACATAAATAAGATAATAACGACAATCCAATAATATTTTTGAATATCTGCATCTAAAAAAGTAGGCAAAACATCAACAAAAAAGTTTGTTCTTATGAAAAATGCTAACTCTAACGAAAATAGCAATACAAGAAAATCCATACCTAACAACAATAAAAAAAGTATATATGCTGAAAAATGGGTTTTATATGTTTTCATAAAATGGATTATACTTGAAAGTATTGTTATTATTTATTAATCTTCTTTAAATATTTCAATAACTCAAAATATTATTTTCTAAATCTCTGAAAAATTTTGTCAAAATCTATACTTACTTTACATAAGGTGTCTTCAAAATTGTAAATTTCTTTAGAAAAATCTCCTTGTTTGTCATACTTAGCATTTACAAGTTTATATACTTTAGCGATCAAATCATCAGGATATACTATGATGTAATATTTTACTTTCTCCTCTTCATATTTTAAAAATTTATATTGTTCATCATTTCTTGCGGTAGATTTTGAAATAATTTCTATAATAATCTCTGGGGCTTTCGTTATATATACCTCATTTGGTTCATCACATATCAAAACCACATCAGGACGCAGGACAGTATCATCACTTAGTTTGTAATCTTCTTCTCCCAAGACTAAACATCTATCACAATTGTCTAGTTTATGATCAAGTTGCGCAATAAATTTTGTAGCTATTGCCTGATGGTTTATCATAGGAGCTGGAGACATAGAAACAGGATGACCTTCAAAAAGTTCCCATTCACCTTTCCAAAGCTTATAGTCATCATATGTATAATGCTTTATGTAGTCTATTGCACCCATAACTCACCCTTTTATTTCAAAATATTTAATAATTATATCCAAAATAAATCAAGTAATTGTTCTTTATTTCAGCACTACACTGTTTGTATTGATTACCCAAAAGATTTATGGCTTAGGTTTACACTCACTAGCAGTTAAATTATCTCTATTTTTTTCAAGGAAACTTTCACCAATCCCTTTTACATCTGTGATAGCTTCAACACTCTCAAAGCAATTACTTTTTCTATACTCTATAATTGCACTAGCTTTTTTACTTCCAATGCCATTTAAAGAACTTAACTCATCAGTGTTAGCTGTATTTATATCAACAGCACCAAATAACAAGCTCATACCCAATGTAATCAAAACTAAAATTTTCATCTCAACTTCCTTTATCAAATTAGGTATAGTTTATTATAAATTATTAATTTAAAATATTAATTTTGTTATTTTACATAAAAAATATTTAAAATTGTTAC
>Ga0256840_1002249_pt1 | contig 17226 bp, 13 predicted proteins | sample 355202metaG_FD_185969 | JGI IMG/M metagenome (GOLD analysis project Ga0256840, IMG submission 185969) | Hydrothermal vent microbial communities from Mid Atlantic Ridge, Atlantic Ocean - 355-202 | ecosystem: Environmental > Aquatic > Marine > Hydrothermal vents | place: Atlantic Ocean: Mid... | reverse complement strand
AAACCCCACCCTGAAATGCTTCAGATGATAGTAGGCGAGCGAAAAAAAGATCTATGCTGGATGGTAGGTGACAGCATGAAAGATATGATCGCGGCAAAAGGTGCAGGGGTACAGGGTATTCTTGCCGGATGGGGCTTCGATACTTGCATTGTCAAAGGAAAAGAGATCAATTTTAGAGTTGGTGAACCTATGGAACTCTTGAACGTTATATTTTGAAACAAAATTAACGGTTAACTATTTATCTATAAAATGGTTAAAGAGGGGTCACCTTGGACTACCACACCTCCATGGGCTGTCGCACTTCCTTGAATTGCTACGGGTATTCCGTTAATTGTCAGAGCAGGCGAGCCTGTAGTTATTGTATCAGGACCACCGGCTTCACAAGCACATTGAGATCCAACGGTAGCGACCGGGATACCATTTACGGTGCAGGCGCTATTCCCAGTTAAAATAGGCCCTCCTTTATGAGGAGTTTTTCCCGAATATGCGGGGCAAGAGTGGTAGTGCCCAATAAGAGATATGGCCGGCATTTTTTTACTCCTTCTCTTTTTCGATTTTAGTGATATTATTTTCATTAATTAACAATGTTATATCGTTTACGCTCTCTGGAATTATTTCCTGAATATAGCGCCAATTGTCATTTATATCTACGTTTGAAAATCCAACAGCTACAGCGTAGTATTGTACATCTTTTCCTAGCTTTAGCCTTTTTTTAAACATTTTTTGAGGAGAGAGTGTTATTTTCGTTCTTTTAATAATCCCGTTTTTACTTTTTTGCAAATATTTTTTTGCAATTTCGTAATAATCTAACTTTTTAAATCTATCTACTTTCTTAAGTGATAAAAAATAAACTGCTAGCGGTTTTTGCGTTCCCGTCGCTATGATTGACAAGTCAAGAATTGTTTCTTGTGGTTTATCGACGGGTATCTCCGGCTTTTTTTGAAAACAACCGCTTAATAAAATAGCAGTTATTATATAAACCATAATTTTGAACTTCATACTTACCCACCTAGCTTGATTAAACTTTATAAATTATACCCAATTTTTAGTGTATCGAGCAATTTTAAATACTCTTTTTTTAGCTCACTATAGTCTAAATCGTTTTCATCTATAGAGTCAAGACGTTCGAACATTTTACAATAATTTTCCCAAGCTATAGCTTTTTTGTTTGTGAATTTTTTATTAAAAAGGTTCTCTTTTTCAAACTTCATTTGTAATTTATAAGGAGAGTATTTAGATTCGGTATTGAAAATAGTTTTTTTAGCTGCCCCGGCAAGTGCAGCGTTATGTAAATCGATCTCTTTAAACACCTCTTTAGCTAATTGAGGCAAAGGTGTTATTCTTGATAATAGTGATTGAGTAATGCTATCAGACATACTGGTTTTTTCTGCAAAGTTGAAAAAGTTATCTACTTTAGCATTGCTACTTTGGATGATTTCTAACTGTTTTTTTATCTTTTCTATAGATTTTATTGTGCTGTTTAACGAGTTTAAAGTAATCAAAATAAATTCACTTAAATCTTGAGCACACTTCTCTTTTTCTTTGTTGCTCATATTCTCAAAATCAATACCAAGTTTATACGATAATATTTTAATAAATGATGTTTCACTTTTATCTATAACTGTTTGATTGTTTTTTTCTCCTTCTTCAACAAAGTTAGGCTGGTCGATATGAACGGCAAGAGTATCACCTTCTTCATATTCATCCGTATTGATCGAACTTAAAATCTCATCTATATCATTTAAAGAAGCAATTTCTTCTTCAGGAAAGGAACCGGTTGCTACCGAAACAATGTCATCTTCACTTAATGGAGAAGTAATGATGTCACTTACATCTTTGTTTAATTTATCAATCAAATTCTCATCAGCTATTTCATTTGTATTAAACTTGTCTTCGATATTAAAGACTTCTTTATCAGGTATCATTTTTATTTCTTTCACCAAAATCTCATAATTCCCCAATGAAAGAATATTATCTTTTTGTAATATGGTAGGTGTTCCCTTTGACAATCTCTTCTTAGGAGGGGAGATAAAAGTGCCGTTACTACTAATATCCGTTACATAAAAATGTCCGTCATCGTAGGATATTTTCACATGAAAGTTTGACAGGTATCTACTTGGGTCCGGTAAACACCAAGTAGACTTTTTATTTCTTCCTATCGTCCCGCCTTCCTCACTAAATATCATTCTTTGAACTTCAGCTTCGTTGCTTGGCTGGTTTACAATTTCTAACACAATCTCCATTTTTTACCTCACTAGATTATTTGAATTCATAAAACATACGACAAATTAATCAGATATTTGTTGCCTTACTTTTGCTATCTCTTCTTTATAGTTGATATTTAAAATATCACCGTTTTTCAAAGAGAAATAGGGGATGTCCGGGAACTTTTTATTTCTCCAGAAAAACTGAACTTTATATTTATTATGGGATGGTAGCTCAATATAGTATCTTCTATTTTTGTAGAATAAAGAATAGTATTCTACATATTTTTGCGTACCGCTTTCATCCAATTGAAAAAAAACAATTTTTGTTGATTTTGGCAACCCTTCTATGATTAACTTTCCTTTACCTACCGTAGGAACGATTTCGAGCTCCCTTATTCTATTAAGCTCATCGAAACTATAACTTTCATTAAAATCGATATAGTATGGATTTGAAATTAAAATATTATAGTCATTGTTATAGACTGCCGTAAATCTACTTCTGTCTATTAGTTTATTATTAACAAAAATTTTTGTCAAATCATTTGCAAAGTTCGTTTTGATATTTAAGATTATCTCTTTTTTTATGGGTTCAAAAGAGAAGAATATTTCAAAGTTTTCGTTAAATAGGTCTAAATAAGTAAATCTCTTTTCAATAGTCTCCATATTTGGAGCTAATGCTATTATATTAAAATCATTACTGCCCATAGCATTAAACTCTCCGTTTTTGACTAATTTACCGTTAACAATAAATGTAGCACTATCGTGATTTGAAAATAATTTTACTTTATGCTCCAATGGAATAAACGTTCCAGTTAGAGTATTTATTGACGTATCAGAAACATATACGCTCTTTTTTATCGGCAAATACCCTTCTTTTACTAAAACAACCTCATGTTCTCCAATGGGCAAAGAGATGCTTTTTTCTTCGTTAAGTTTTATCGGATGGCCATCGATATACAACATGAACTCTTTGTCTGGGATAATGAACTGTACAATCCCTTTCGATATAGGAATATTCAAGTATACGAAATATGAAACTATTGAAGTTAAGATAATAATCGATAAAATAAGTAAGGTCGGCTTTTTACTTTTTCTTGCGTTAAATTTGTTTCTAAATTCAAGAGCATTTTGAAACCTCTTTTCAGGTTTAAGATTTAATGATTTGTCGATTGCCTCTAAAAAATCTTTTTTATATCCTTTCATCTTTTTATTAACCAGCGGAATGTAAGGGTCGCCTTTTCCCATCTCAATACTTTTTACCCTCTCGGATGAAGTCGGAGGAAAAGTCCCTGTTATTATTCTATACAATAGGACTCCAAGAGAGTAAATATCACTTCTTTGATCAATTTTAGGAGGTTGCTCAAGTATCGCCTGTTCGGGAGATGCATATTTTGGAGTAATCGCGTTAAAGTATTTTTTTCTTTTTTCATCATACATCAATTTGCTTGCACCAAAATCCAAAAGCAAAGGAGACCCGTCATTCCTAATTAGTATATTTTCAAGCTTTATATCTTGATGATATATTTCAAAAGAGTGTATATGATGAAGAGCATCGATAATTCCAGATGCAATTTTTTCCGCAAATGCTTGATTTATATTTTCACTCTCCTCTTTTTCCATTTTGTTTAGCAGATTTTTAAGTGTAGTACCGTTTTCATAGCTTGTGATTAAATACAGAGTGTTATTGGCTTCAGTTTCTAAGGAGAAAAAATTGAGTACATTACTATGAGCCTTTGAAGAGATCTTTGATAGGTTTTCGGCCTCTCCAAGAAAATTTTTTTTCATAAATTCAAATGTCTCTTTTTCTCTATCGGAGAGAGAGGTTTTAATCACGACATTTCCATCGCTATCTCTTTTTACGAGCCCTTTAGGAAAGAACTCTTTAGCAACTAAAAGTTTCTTGCTAATATCCATAGCTTCCAAAAGATAAATGATTGAAAAACTTCCTTCACCTAAAACTTCTAAAATCTTATATTTCCCTATAAATATTGACCCAACTTTCAATGCACGACTTTCAAGCGACTCTTCTAAGTCGGGGTTAACTAGTATTGTCAAATTGCTCTCTTGCACGTAGGTAAACTTCGTCTCTTCAGTATTCAATTTTTACTTCTTGTAAATAGATTTTTAGAATTATATCAAATTGTAAAAGATTATTTTTTATTGCTTTTAAAAAAGATGAATTTTTTGTATAATTGTTATCAACTTTAAAATAAAAAAAGGGTTTTTTATAGTTATGTTATTTACTGAAGCAATAGACTCACAAAATATCGTTGGTAATGAATATAAGTATGAGGATGAGTATATTGAGGTTGAAGTTGAAATAGAGAAGAGTTTTAATGTTGCAAGTGAAAATGTGACGTCATGGGATCTTATAATAGAAAAATGTGAAAAAATACTTATAGAAAAGTCAAAAGATTTAAAGATAGCTTCGTATTGGCTTTATGCGACCTGGATGGTGGAAGGGTGGGGAGTATTTGAAAAGAATCTTTTAATTTACACAGAGTTTATTGAAAAATTTTCCAAAAATCTCTTTCCTAAGGCGGCAAAAAGAAAATTAAAAATATTTCAGTGGACCGAAAAAATATTTGAACCTCATATATTGAAAAAATTAGAAGAACTAGATAAAGAGAGATTGATAAAATTAAAAGATTTATTAGAGAGATTTACTGGTGCAGTAGAAGATTCTCTCTCTCCAGAGATTGAAAAAGTGGAGATTTTTAAAGATGTTAAAAAAGAGATACTTAGCAAGATTGATTTTTTAGAGAGAGAAGAGGAAGAGCTCAAAAGGGCTCAAGAACTTAAGTTACAGGAAGAAGAGAAGCGCTTGGCGCAAGAAAAAGCTCTTCAGGAAGAGAAGTTAAAAAGACGTTCGGAAGAGGAGGAGATTCTCTCTAAATTTATGCCCTCAAATACATTTCCACAAACTCCTTCATCAAATCTAAAAAATGAGAAAAAATTAGAAATAGAAACGGTTATAAAACTGAAAGATAGATGGGTTGAATTTACAAAAGAGCTATATCGTAACTCTGCAGTAGATTACATGACGTATATGTCGCTACTCTCTTTTTCCGAGATATTGTTAGAAAATGATATATTTTGGAGTGAATCATATATAGACTTTCTTTTACCGAGCGAGGATGTCGTTGAAGTGGCAAGACAACTTATTTCCACAGATACAATTTCAAAAGAGCAGCTTGATGCAGTTGTTGAACAGTTATATACTAGGCCGGCATGGCTTGAAGGCTACTACATTGTTTTTAACATATTATATAAAAATGGTTTTTCCGACGATGCAGCAAGATTAGAAAAAGCACTGATATACTTAATTCATAAAAAAAAAGAGCTTATAGATTTAGATATTGCTTCCAGACAATTTATGTCAAACGATATGAAAATGTGGTCAAATAAAAAAATATTGACAATTTGCGCTGAGAGCAGTGGAAATTTCGAATATCAAATTGTATATCAAGAAGTATTAAGAATAAAAAATGAGAAAGGTATAAAAAGTGCCATAGGGTTCTTGGAAGATAACTTTCATAAGTCAAGATCTGAAGAAAAGAGATTTAGATGGAAGCTCCTTTTTGTTGAATTTGCACTTGAAATTGGCGAAAAGATGCTTGCTCTATCTTTATTGCTTGATCTTGAAGAGTTAATAGAGAAATTTGGACTAGACAAATGGCAGCCGGACTTGGCAATTGCGACATATGAAATGATGTTGAGGCCAATTATTTCACAAGAGTTAGGTCAAGTTGGTAAAGATAGAATTTATAAAAAATTGTGTATACTTGATGTTAAAAAAGTTGTAAACTGTTAAAAAAAACAAAAGGAGCAGAGTATGAGCAACCAGTCAGAGTCACCTAGGGAAAGAATTAATGTAACGTATAAACCAAGTACCGGTAACCAGCAAGAGGAAATTGAAATCCCATATAAGGTTTTAGTAATGGGGGAGTTTAACCCCGATGAAGAATTCACTACCGTTGAAGAGAAGAAAACGGTCAGCGTAAACAAGTCAAATTTTAATGATGTTTTGAAGAAGCAGAATATCTCACTTAACATATGTGTAGATAATAAACTTACTGACGAAGAGGATGCCAAACTTGAAGCAACATTGAAATTTTCAAGTATGAAGGACTTTACGCCTGAAAATATAATCGATCAGGTAGAAGAGTTAAAAAAACTTCAGGAGCTAAGAGAAGCACTCCTGTCTCTAAAGGGGCCGTTGGGGAATATACCAGCCTTTAGAAAAGCTATCAGCAGTGTATTGGAAAATCCTGAAGAGGCAAAAAAAATTTTAGCCGAACTGGGTATTGAAGATTCTGAAGAGAGGAGTAAGTAATGACGGAAGTAAAAAAAGAGAGTGCTACTACTCAAAACGGGAATATCCTTGACGCAATAATATCTCAAACAAAAATCACACAAAAAGATGAAGGTTATGAAGCTATCAGGGTAGGAGTCGGAGAGTTAATTAAGCAACTCATAAAAAAAGGGACTAAAGAGACTATTAATAAAGATGTAGTTAATAGTATGATCGCCGAGATTGACAGAAAAATGAGTGCGCAGATGGATGAAATCTTGCACGATAAAAAATTTCAACACCTTGAAGCCAGATGGAGAGGGCTGCATACACTTGTCAGTCAAACAGACTTTAGTCAGAATATAATTATAGAAATCTTAAATGTTTCTAAAGAGCAGTTGATGGAAGACTTTGACGACAATCCAGACACTACTCAAACAGGGCTCTATAAGCATGTTTATGCCTCTGGATATGGGCAATTTGGTGGAAAGCCAACAGGAACTGTTGTCGCAGACTTCGAATTTTCACCGAGTAACGCCGATATTAAATTTCTGCATAAGGTGGCAGCAATTTCAGCTATGTCTCACGCGCCATTTATAGCGGCAGCGGGACCTAAGTTTTTTGGTCTTGACAATTTTGAAGGTCTGCCGGATTTAAAAGATATGGATGACTTGCACACTGGACCGCAGTTTGCCGGTTGGCGAGCACTTAGAGAAAGTGAAGATTCGAAGTATATAGGTCTTACACTGCCAAGATTTTTGCTTAGAGCTCCGTATGACCCTGAGGATAATCCGGTAAAAAAGTTTCAATATAAAGAGAGTATTGACGGCAATCATGAGAACTACTTATGGGGAAATACGGCATACGCTTTTGCAACAAGGCTTGTGGATAGTTTTGCCAAGCATAGGTGGTGTACAAATATTATAGGGCCAAAAGGCGGCGGTACTGTTAAAAACCTTCCAGTTCATACTTTCGAAAGCATGGGAGATATAGAGATGAAGATCCCAACGGAAGTACTAATTTCCGATAGAAGAGAATTTGAGCTCTCAGAGCTCGGTTTTATACCTTTGACTATGAGAAAAGATAGCGACAATGCCGCTTTTTTTGCTGCCAATTCAATTCAGGTACCTAAAAAGTTTCCAAATACGCCTGAAGGTCAACAAGCGGAATTGAATTATAAGCTTGGAACTCAGCTTCCATACCTATTTGCAGCTACCAGGATGGCTCACTATATTAAAGTAATCCAACGTGAGCATATTGGTTCATGGAGAGAAAGAGGAGATTTGGAGGCTGAATTAAATAAGTGGATTAGGCAATATGTGGCCGACCAGGAGAATCCATCTGCAGAAATACGTAGTCAAAGACCGTTTAAAGGTGCAACTATAGAGGTCTCCGATGTCTCTAATGATCCAGGCTGGTATAGGGTGAAGATTGGTCTTAGGCCTCACTTCAAATATATGGGCGCCGACTTTGAGTTATCTTTGGTTGGAAAACTTGAGAAAGAGTAGACTGAACTCTGTTTATGTATGAGGGAAGTCTTTTTGAAAAACTAAGTAGAGAGCTTTCCGCTGTTAAATACAGTGATAAGGAAGCTCTTTACATCTCCGTAGCTAATAACTTATCCAACATATTTTCTACGAATGTTGGAAGTAGTCCTTCTTCACCAGATTATGGAAAACCTGAGCTTAATGATATAAACTTGGGTCTTGAAGAGTCACTTTTTAGTATTAGTGAGAACTTCAAAAAAAGTATACTCAAATATGAGCCACGTTTGCACGATGTTACCGTAAAAGCTTTTGCAGATCCTAAAAACCTAAGTAAAATCTATATTACTATAGTCGGTTTTCTGAATGTAAATCATCAGGATCATAGAGTAATTTATAAAGCTTATATTTCAGGTGATGGACATATTGAGGTAAAAAAATGAGTTTAAATGATTATTATTTAAAAGAGTTACAGGCATTAAGAACCCTTGGGGTAGAGTTTTCTCATAAAAACCCGGCGTTATCTACTTTTCTTGCCAGAAAAGGCCAAGATCCCGATGTAGAACGGTTACTGGAAGGTTTCTCATTTTTAACCGGCAGGTTAAGACAGTACATCGATGAAGAGTTACCAGAGGTTTCACATACGTTAGCTCAGCTTTTATGGCCAAACTTTTTAAGGACAGTACCATCCTACTCAATTTTAGAATTTGAGCCATTGACAGGCGAAGGCGTTATAGATGTACCTAATGGTGAAGAGGTGATGGCGATCCACAAGGAACAAAATGAGCAAGCTATATTTACCACTTGTTATAAGACTGAAGTTTTGCCACTCTCTATAGAAGATGTAAGATACCATACACACGGTTCAAAAAGTTTTTTTGAAATAGATTTTAAAACTATAGGGAAAAAACCACTTTCGGACTTAGAAATAGATAAACTACGTTTGTATGTCGGTAATAATGGACATTTGAGTGAAAATATCTATTTATATTTTTCAAATTATGTCGAGACCATTGAAGTCGATGTCGGTCGGCAAAATGAGTTTAGAGAAATTACTGATTTCAAGTTAAAGCCTGTCGGCTTTAGTGACGATGAAAATATATTGCCTCACACAAAAAACGTATTTAGAGGCTATATACTACTTCAAGAGTTTTTTTGCTTTAGGGAAAAGTTTTACTTTTTTGATTTAGAGAATTTTTCTCTTAAAAAACGGTTTCCAGATAAGCGACTTTCAAAAAGTGATGACTTTACATTAAGAATAGTTTTATCTGAAAAAATCAAAATTACCGATAAGATAAATAAAAATAACATAAGAATTAATTGCACTCCAGTAGTTAATATCTTTGAATCGGAAGCCGAGCCTATTAGAAAAAAATTTGATGATGAATTTGAAGTTATTCCTGCTAGCTACAGCTATGAAAATTGTGAAGTTTATTCTATTTTAAAAGCTCAGGCATGGGACAGTAGGTTAAATAAGTATCACAAATATTTGCCTTTTGAGTCGTTTGAGCATGTTGGTAACGATGTTGAATATTATTATACGCGCGTTAAGTTATCTAGTGATGAAAGCAGAACCAAAACATATGTCGGTTTTATTAGCAACGATTTGTATATTCAAGAGGAGGATATAACTGTCTCTTTCGATATATTAGCCACAAATAGAAATTTGCCTTCAACGTTATCTTTAGGTGATATCTGTAATCAGACAGCGCGCTCAAAAGTTTCAAAAGTAAAATTCAAAAATATAACAATTCCTACAAAAAGTCACATTCCTCCACTTAAAAAAGATTTCATGTGGCGTATAGTTTCGAGCATGTCACTAAACTATCTTGCTATAAAAGATATAGAGTCTTTAAGAAATTTAATAGAGACATATGACTTTATTGGCATAAATGATTTATTGCAAAAAAAACATACAGAGTCGCTTCTGCAAGGGTTGACAAGAATCGCTCATAAGCCTGACTCAATGATTTTAAACGGTCTTCCTGTAAGGGGTGTAAATACTATATTAAATATGGATTATAAAAGATTTGGAACTGCCGGAGAGGCATATCTTTTTGCAAGTGTATTGAGTGAGTTTTTTTCAATGTGGACTACTGCCAATTCTTATAATAAACTAGATGTAATACTAGATCAAAAAGCTCACTTTTCTTTTAGACCAAAAACAAAAATAGTTTCCAAAATATTTTAAGGTTATATAGGCTATCACAACTCTATTTGGCTGAGTTGTAGCAAACCCAGCCAAAGGAGGCTATTAAGCTCCTATTCCTTTTCTCCAGTCATCCTCTCCTGAAGTAGAAGCTATCTCATGTCTCCAAGAGATTTTTCTATAAGAGAATGAGACTTTTTCGAGTGGTGCCACATCAGCTACACCACCGTTGTCAAGAGAGTGTGGCGCATCTGTTTGAATATCAACAATTACTGCATCTTCAAGAATTGTTGTAAAGTAGTGCTCAAGTTTACCTTCGTAGTTAGTTCTATATTTTTTTATCTCTATCTTCTTTAGTGTCTCTCCCGTAACGAGAGCATTCATAAGAAGAGGAGATGATTTGTCAAGAAGCTTAGTTACTACGAACGGGCTATGAACTCTTTGTCCGGAAGGTTGCCCGGAAAGAGGATCTCTCGGGATCGTTATGTTGTGAGTATAGCCTTTAATAACAGCTTCTTTTTCATGCCCTGACTGATAGGAGTTACCAACTGATTCCTTAGTGTAGGCACCCTCTGTAATTAGGCCTTGTCTTGAGCCTTCAACCGACATGAAGATTGGATTGTTCATGTGTTCCCCTTATTGAGTTTTTTGATGTGCTTCTTTGTTTTGAAGCGCTAAAGTTTAGCATAAATATTAAAAAATCAAAAAGTGTCAGGTAACAACTTCAAAAAGAATTTTCATAACTCCGCTATAATGCACATTCCGCAATATTGTTTATTATATTTTTAACAACCGCAATTGGAACTTGAAGATAATTTATTTTATGCTAAAATGCACCCGAATAAACTTTTAATATCAGGAATATAATATGCCAAAGTCAGTTGCTTGGAGAGAAGGTCTCTTTTTAAAGCCTCAACATTTCCAACAGATGAATTTTAATTTTCAAAGAGAGTTTATACTGCGGTCAATATTAACAGGTGCTACAAATTGGGGATTAATAGATTTTGAAGTAAACGAGCATGTTTTGATTAACGGTAAATTTTCTTTATTGCATGCCACTGGTTTTTTGCCTGACGGAACTCTTTTTATAAAAGAGGATTTTGTAGAACCTTTAACTATCGATATTACAAAAAGCGATGAAGGAAAAGGGATCTTTTTAGGTTTACCCCTACTTTTCGAAAACGAGCAAAATACTTTTTTTGAAGAGCAACAATTTCAGCCTACAAGATATTATGCTAAAACAGTAGAAAATATTCCAAATTTAAATTCCGGAGAAGATAGTTTTGCGGATATTGCATATATGTATCCAAACTTCATTTTGATCAAAGAAGATATGATGTCGGAATATAAAGGTTATTCAACAATTCAAATAGCCAGGATTGCTTCAGTAGGTACAAATAACGAAGTTAGTTTAGACTCAAGTTTTGCTCCGGTTTATCTACATTTAGATAAAGCAGAAAAAATTGTTTCTAAACTGAAAGAGTTGCAAGGTATTATAAGGTATAGAGCAGAGAAGATAACTGAAAAAATTTCAGGTGGAAGCATGCACTCTACTGAGCTTGGAGACTATTTAGTATTACAGATTTTAAATAAAAGTGAGATCAGACTAAACTATTTTATCACTCAGCAAGGGATTCACCCCTCTGAACTCTTTTTGGAGTTAACGTCGATAATAGGTGAGCTTACTCTTTTCCTTACAAAAGAGAAAAGAGTAAAAAATCAATTTACTTACGTTCATGCAGATCAAAATGAGATATTTAATGAATTATACATTGAGCTTAAAAAACTTCTTGGTAAAACTCTTGAGAGTAAAAGTCTGCTTATCCCGCTAGATAAGCATAAACATGGTTTATATATTGGTCTTTTAAAAGACAAGGGTCTACTTTCCGGCTCAACATTTATCCTCGCGGTAACGGGTAATATTGAAGAGAATAGGCTTAAAAAAATGATATTGGATAATTTGAAAATAGGAAGCATAGAGGAGATTAGTAATTTAGTAAATTATCACCTTCCAGGTTTTAAACTTCTTCCACTCTCTACGGTTCCAAGAGAGATTCCATTTAGGGTTAACAACCTCTACTTTAAAATTTCTATTGGAGCATCCGAAAGAGAGAAGTTACTAAAATCCACAGGCTTGGCAGTTCATTTTCCGGTAGCTAAGAAATATTCGCTTGAATTCTCGCTATGGGCGATAAGAAAGTAGAGATAGGAATTAAATATGGATAACGATAAAACTATTATCATATATCCGGGAAACGATACAAGCGACATGACCAAAATAAATGATACGGTTTTCGCTTTCCCCGATAAGCCAAGAAATCTTGTAGACCCCAACAGCGAGTTTTTCGATATATATAAAAATCAACCATTTATTAGCTGTTTAAGAGCACTTTACTCCGAAATAGTTCCTGTGCTAACGGGGGATAAATCCATCAAAAATCTTGAAGAGTTTAGAAACAAGCTTATAAGTATAATGGATTATCAAATGCAACTTTTATCCGAGCATGGGTATGAAAACTCTCATATTATGATTGTAAGGTATATTTTATCTACTTTTATTGATGAAAATTTAAATAGCGTCGGTTTTAGTAATTCAGATACCTGGGCAAATCATAGCCTACTTAGTTACTACTATAAAGAGACATATGGAGGCGAAAAATTTTTTATTCTTCTCGATCATTTTATGCGCGAGCCGGCAAGATATATCAACCATTTAAAATTAGTATACGTAACTCTTTCATTGGGCTATATGGGGAAATACTCCCTTGTGGAAAATGGAACTGTTAATATAGAAAACATAAGAAAAAATCTAATAGATAGAATAAAACTATACGACAGGGAAAATAAAAAGTTTTATGAGCCTCATCCAACCTCTAAAATAAAACATAAATTAATCTTCAATGTACCCTATAAACTTTTCATTGTAAGCTGGTTCATTTTAATAGCGGCTATCTATTTTGTTTTTACCGGTATGGTTAGTGAAAATGAAAAAGGGCTAATGGAGACTTTAGATAAGAGTAGCTTAGTAGCAACAAACGGGAGTAATAATGGAGAGTAGTATAGGTAGAACAATTTTTAAAAGCTGGATTTTTTGGATAATTATTATATCTTTATTAGTCTCAATATCATTTCTCTTTTTAGGTGATAAATTAGAGATTGAAAATCTAATGGATTTTAAAAATAGGCTATTTTACTCTACTCTGTTTTTTTTAGGGGTGGTGATAGTAATATTGCTTTATATAGTTTTTACAAAACCCGAGGAGCGTGAAGCAAGAAAAGAAGCGATACGGCGACTTATGGAGGATAGAAGGAGGCGAAGAGAGCTAAGAAAAATAAAAAAAAGTGCTATTAATGAATTGAAAAAAAAGTTTTATGAAGCATTAGGGATAATAAAAAAATCTGACTTATATAAAAAACGTTTATCATATAACTATGAGCTTCCTTGGTACCTCGTACTGGGCGGCAACGAAAATGAACAAAGAAGTTTATTGCTCTCTTCGGGACTTCACTTTCCCATTAACATTGAGTACAAAGAAGATTCCGGTATTGATAGAGGAAAGTTCCAGTGGTTTTTTGCCGAAGAGGGAGTTTTCGTAACGGTACCGAAAGAGTATATAACTTTGGATAAAAACAGCTCTACTCATCCCGTCTGGATAGCTTTTTTAAAACTCTTTAAAAAGGAGAGGTGGAGAAGACCTGTCAATGGCATAATTTTCACTATAAATACTTCAGAACTTTTAAACAAAAGCGAGCTTGAGCTAACGGAGTATTCAAAAGTAGTTCGTGAAAAGTTGGATGAGATCAATAAAACATTTTCTTCAAAAATACCAATTTACTTAATCGTTACCGGGATGAAAAGTTTGACATCTTTTGAGATATTCTTTTCGTCATTAACTTCTGAAGAGAAAAAAGAGGTTTTAGGTATAACTTTGGAAGATAACATCGAGGATGTTACGGAAGATATATTAAAAGAGAAGTTTTCTGCACTTGTAAGTAGTTTGGAAGAAGAGATGTTGACTGCCCTGCAAGATTCCTGGAGCGAAAATGAACGTAAAAAGATTTTTCTGTTTATCGATTCATTTAAAAATCTTTTAGCAAACGTAAAAGATTTTTCACTAAATGTTTTTTCAAACAACAGATATTTTTCCCCTTTAATGCTAAGGGGTATATATTTTACTGCTTTTAACAATATCGACTTTAACAATAAAGCATTGACGGTAGTTGAAGAAAATAGGACTTCTGGATCTAAAACATTTTTCACTCCGAGAGTATTTAACAGAATTATTCTTTCAGAACAAGAGCTTGTAACCGTTAACGAGAGTTATAGAAGAAAGCTGGCATTAATGTGGGGCGGAATATTTCTAGTATTGACTTTGTCGTTTGCCGCATTGGTTGCTTATTGGTCCGATTTTGTAAAAAAAGAGAATCAAGAGGTTAAAGCTATAGAAGAAGTTTTTACGCAGTATAAAGATTTACTGGCTAAATCTAAACCGAAAATTGTTCTAAAAAGAAAGGCGAAAAAACTTGAAACTATAATAGAGATTGGGAAACTGGGTGGAAATGTTGATGCCGGCGTGAGTTTTGGAGAAGGAAATGCAAATCTTACGTCATATGCCAGAACTAAATTGTATGATATTGCAAACGATATTCTCTCTTTAGACCCCTCTACTAAAATTAAAATAGTCGGACATACGGATAGTATAGGCGATGAAGAGTATAATTTAAATCTTTCGCTAATGCGCGCAGCAGCCGTAAAGCAGTTTTTTATTGACTTTGGGATCGATAGTGACAGAATTACGGTTGAAGGGGCTGGAGAGAGTTCGCCGGTGGCAAGTAACGATACCGTTGAAGGTAGAAGCTTAAATAGAAGAGTCGAAATATATGCATATGGGCTTAAGATTCAAAAAGATGAAGAGCCATATGAAGAGATATATACAATAGAAAATAGACTATCGGATCTACAAAGAGTCTTGGCAATGTTGGATGCCTTATCATCGATGAGAAGAGATGCAAACGATTCAATCGATAAGCAGTATTGGAAGCCCGGATACTACGTAATAGCTCAAAGAGATAAAAAGGTGCATGAATTATATAACGAAAGTTTAAAAACTCTGCTTTTACCGAGGGTTGCTACTATTATTGAGAGCGAGATATTGAAAAACCTTAGCAATATCCTATCTACTCAAACCAATCTAAAAGCCTATTTAATGCTTTCCGATAAAAAACACAGAGATACAGAGTTTTTAAGAAGTTATATGCTTAATAGGTGGGGAGAAGATCTTGACGAGTCCGAGATTAAGAGACTCAATATTCACTTTGCATCTTTGCTGAAGACAAACTTCAGTGTTGATAAACTGAATCATAAGACTATCTTTAGAGCAAGGAAAAAACTTCTTTCTGAAGCAGGTATAGCCGGTTTGATATATAAAAATCTTCAAGAGGAGGCTCTCAGAAGAGGTCTAAAAGATTTTCAGTTTTTATCTTCTCTAGACTCTTATCCGGATACATTTACCGGTGCTGAATATAGAATTCCGGGCTTCTTTACAAAAGAGGGATATGAAAAAATCATTCTTTTGGAGGCCAAAAAAATCATAAAAAAATATCTTGAAAAAAGCTGGATTCTTGGCGACGATGATGAAGTTAACAGAAGTGAAATCAATAGAGTTTATGAAAAAGTTTTAAGCCTTTACTTTTTAGACTATAGAAGATATTGGACCAAAGCGATTACCAAGTTGGAAGTATCTAAGTATAAAACCATTGATGAGTTGGTCGAGCAGTTGGAACTCTTAAGCTCCGGCGTTTCACCGGTAGTAATGGTATTAAGAGCAATTAAAAAGAATACTTACCTTCTTACTCCAAAGGAGAGAGCCGAAGAGATAATGCGTAAAAAAAGAGAATCCGGTATATCCGCATCGGAAGTTTTAGGAAGTGTAGGTAGTAAAATAGATCGTGCACAAAGGCTTACTACTGTTAATATGGGAAAATTTTCCGGGGATAGTTTGGTTTTTGATTTAAGAAATATATTTAAACCTTACCATGAATTGATTGACGAAAATGGAATGCCCTCAGGAAAGTTGAAAGTAGTTATAAGGCATATAGAGAAAGCTTATCAAAAAATGTTGGATGTAGAGTCGGCACCTAACTCTAAAGAGGCTGCTTTTGAGATTGTTAAAAAAAGAGGCGCTACATCGCATAAAAACTTTGTTCTTAAAAGCGGTCTTCTCCCGCCAAAGCTTGTCGACTGGTATAGTAGTGCTCTTGAAGAGAGCTGGCGATATTTAGTAAAACTGATAGATGGACATATAGACCAAACTTATAATAACGAGATATGGAGTTTTTACGTCAATCGCATAAAAGGAAGATTTCCTATAAATATAAACAGTGCAAGTGAGATTGATATAGATGACTTTAAAATCTTTTTCAAAAAAAATGGTTTGCTGGATGAATACTTTAATACTTATGTTCTGCCGTTTGTAGATATAGATTTTAATACGGGGAGATATAGGCTAAAAAAGAGAGATGAAGCTTTTGTAACTATCGACAGAAGGACCATAATGTCTATAGTCAGGTTTAAAAAAATACAAAAACTATTTTTCCACCCCAATGGTGTCAATCTTCAAGTTAAGTTTAAAGTCTATCCAAAAAGCTTAAATAACAAGTTGGGCGCTATGGATTTTATATACGGCGACAAAGAGGTTGTATATGAGCATGGCCCTAAAGATAGCAGCGAGTTTCTCTGGCCCGCTAAGTATCCTGATATTTTGGCAAAATTTACACTTTATGACCAAAATAGTAATAGAGTCGTTAAAGTAAGAGGCAAAGGGCCTTGGGCGCCATTTAGATTATTTGAGAAATTGGACAAACAAATAATTTCTTCAAATAAGATGGAGATCGGTTATTACGGGAAATCAAATAGCGGAGCTTTTATTGTAGAAGGAGATATAGTCTCTATTTTTTCTCCATTAAGCCCGTTGCAAAGATTTAGGCTAATAAAAAAGTAGCAATTTTACTTTATCTAATAAGAGTTTAAGAGAAAACAACATAGAATGGTATAAAAATGCAAAAAGGAACTACAATGCACACCGACACACC
>Ga0256840_1002248_pt1 | contig 17236 bp, 18 predicted proteins | sample 355202metaG_FD_185969 | JGI IMG/M metagenome (GOLD analysis project Ga0256840, IMG submission 185969) | Hydrothermal vent microbial communities from Mid Atlantic Ridge, Atlantic Ocean - 355-202 | ecosystem: Environmental > Aquatic > Marine > Hydrothermal vents | place: Atlantic Ocean: Mid... | reverse complement strand
CTCACGGTTGGGGACACATCTTCACCGATATGAAAATCAGCACCGCCCAAGCCAATGCAGGTGTCAACATCAATATTCTTATGGATGAAAATCAAATCGATGAAATATCAGGCAATGCGGTATTGTCGGGAGTGCCAATAAAAATAAAAAAGCAAGAAACCCCTAGCCCGAATGTTTCATAGAAAAGCAGTAATTATAAAGTGTCGATACCCATTTTAATGTTAAATGCTTAAATTATTCTGTGCTACAATACCTATTTTGACAGGTATAAATATGACAAAAAAAAGCATTAAGGGTACTGCCCCCTTTAACTTTATTTTGACAGGTATAAATATGACAAGAAAAAGCATTAAGGGTACTGACCCCTTTAACTTGTTACAGATTATATTAAGATGTATAAAATAGGAAGTTGTGAATTAGAAGTATTAGATATAATGTGTTAGAAATATACTTGGACACCCGTTGTAAATCGATAATGGACAAAGACCTAAATATAATAAAACAGATTATTGAGAATGTAGAATGAAATTGTGGATGAGCGGTGAAGTAGAAGCTGATATTTTTGAAAAATTTAGAAAATCAATTGTAGAAATTGAAAGAAATATTAATTCAATCATTGAACTAAAAAAATATTTTGACAAACTAGATGATTGGGATGTAATCGCAATCATACGAGATGATGATACTTTTAGTGAAATAACCAAGTACTCAAAGAAAAATAAAGAGATGGATTTTAGGCTGAAAATTGATTACTCAGAATTTAAATCAGCGGATGATACTAGAGCTAAAGAATTGATATTTTGTATATTAAATAGGTCTTTAGTTATACTAAGGGAAAAAGGTCTTTGTAGTAAAAGCATCCAATTACTGAAGAAAGATCTTTCTCAAAAGGTTAGTAATGTTTTTAATGATATCGCAGTTTAAGGGGTCAGCGCAGTTTAAGGGGTCAGTACCCTTTTAAATGATTCTATGCTATAATACCTTCTTTTGTAGATAAAAACATGCCAAGAAAGCCAAGATTTTTTGTTGTAGGTGTTGCCAACCACGCTATAAAGGGTATTTGTATTAAACTATTTATTGGCAATTGAATAAAGAGATGGAGATGTTGCAAATGGTACTTAGAATATAAAAAGTGCTTAAAACTAGAATTTGAGTGGGATAAATCCCACTTACGAGATTGGCTTCGTTTGGTTTTAAATAACTATTCAAGTTTAAATGTTTGATAAATGGCACAATCACCAGAAACATCTGACTACACCTCAATCCAAGAGCGCACTATAAAGAAACAAACCAAACTCAAACCCTTTGGAGCCAGTCAACGTAACAGCAATGAATATGAGATTCCATTTGCCTTAGATGATTACCTAAGCTTAGTAGAAACCACAGGCAGAGCTATAATAAACGAACACAAAGGCTATATTCCAGAAGAATTGCACGACATATTGCAAAGACTGGGTTTAAATAATGATACTTGGCTGAATCAAATTAAATACTTCGATAAGTGGTACTACAAAGCCATTATGATTTACGTCCCTGTAAATCCCACTGCGTGCCGCCTTCGGCGCTCAAATTTGATCCAGTCAAATTGAGTGGAACAGTGGATAATCTAAAAAAATACTGCAAAAACCTAAAACAGAAGTACATAAAGGGTTTACCTAAGACTTCAAGCGTAAAAAGTGCTTTAAACTAGGCTTAGAGTGGGATAAATCCCACTTACTAATAATTGCTATAGTTGGAGGGTTTTATTTTAATTTTATCCTTGTGGCTGTCCAAACACTGCCGATTACGTGTAGATAGTTTTTTTTTGCGCTGTGCCGTTGTGCGATGATTTGCTTTTTAGTTTTGATTCTAACGGTTCTAGTGCAGTAAATTATTCATCATCAGTGGCTGATTTTGGTAGTGGGAGCATTTCACTGACTAAATTAACCAATCCATTAACAGTTTCTTATGTGTGCAAATAATAAATCGTTTATTTACATAAAATATATATGGGATTATCGTATAAAACTAAATAGTGTATTATAATGCGCACGCTAAAAAGTGAGCGTTATATTATGACAAGAAAATTATTGGTTGCAGGAAATTGGAAGTTAAATGGTTCTATTGCCATGACTAATGATTTGATTTCAGCAATTACTAATGGTTTGTCTGACTCAAATAGATTTGATGTTGCGCTGTTTCCTCCTTTTGTATACTTGCCACAAGCCTCAAAACTTGTTGGGTCAAAAATAGTATTAGGGGCCCAAACAGTTAGTGAACATGCCAAAGGCGCGTTTACGGGTGAAGTTTCCGCTGCAATGCTCAAAGAAGTGGGTTGCCAAATGGTTTTGGTGGGTCATTCTGAGCGGCGTGAATACTTTAATGAGAGCAATCAAGATATAGCTAAAAAGTTTCAAGTAGCACAAGCTCAAGGTTTAAAGCCAATACTGTGTTGTGGTGAAACCTTAGAGCAGCGAGAGTCCGGTGTTACAGAACAGGTTGTTGCCCAACAAATTAATGCAGTTATTGATCTTGTTGGTATTGGTGCTTTTGCTGATGCTGTTATTGCCTACGAACCAATTTGGGCAATTGGAACAGGGGTAACAGCCAGTAGTGAACAAGCGCAAGAAGTTCATGCATTTATTCGTACTCTTTTATCGTTAAAAAGTGATACAATAGCGCCCCTTGTGCCAATCCTATACGGTGGCAGTGTAAAAGGCAGCAATGCCAAAGAATTATTTTCCATGCAAGATATTGATGGTGGTTTAATAGGTGGAGCCTCTTTAACCGCAAATGATTTTCTTGCGATATGTCAACAAGCGGATAAGTTGTCCTAATATTATTTAAAGGATTATCCTAAAAAGTGAGTGTTAAAAAGTATGTCAGTTAATTTATTATTAATCGTTTTCGTGTTAATCGTTATCGCAATGATTGCCTTTATATTGGTGCAAAAAGGGGCGGGGGCTACAGCAGGATCGGCCTTTGGTTCGGGTGCTTCTTCTACCGTTTTTGGCGCTAAGGGCTCTGGAAACTTCCTTACAAAAACAACCATGATTTTAGCCTTCTTGTTTTTTGCAATTAGTTTGTTAATGGCTGTTAATGCCAGCAAGCATTTTACCACAGCAAAAACTGGGGAAGTGGATTTAGGTGTTATTGGAAAGCTAGATACCAGTACATCAGATGTCCCTTCCTTGACGCCCGCAGAAGGTGATTCAACTCAGCAAGATAGCGATGTGCCTGCTGTTGATGCTCAAGAAACTGATGTTCCTGAGGTTGAGGCGGTAAATAATGCTGTTAAAGAACTCACCACTGAAAAAGCCTCTGAAGTTAAAGATGTTGCGGTTCAAAAAGCAACAGACTTAAAAGATGCAGCAATCGAGAAGGCTAGTGAAATTAAGCAAGAAGTGATAAAAAAAGCTGAAGAAGCTAAAGATTCAATAGACGGTTAATTTGTTAATCGCTATTAGCAATTATTGACCCAAGTCAATTAATCAATAATCGCTAATGTTAAAATGCTATGGTTGGCATTTTAGTGTGCAAGCATTAAATTAAAAGGATTTATTAGTGAATGAGATAAGATTTAGATTCACAAAGAAAAAGTTTAAATGTTACTAGTTAAAGTAATTCAAAAAGTGTTTTTCTTATATTAGGAAGAATATTTTTTGAGTTTATTTTGCCTTAGTAATCCGAATTATACTTGAGAGTTTTCTAACGATGTAATTAAGGATTAATGAGGTAAAAGAAAAAAATGCCGACGTGGTGGAACTGGTAGACACGCCATCTTGAGGGGGTGGTGGCTTTCAGCTGTGCCGGTTCGACTCCGGCCGTCGGCACCAACATTGTTATATTCTCAAAATACAGTACATCCATGTACTGATTTTGAGGACTAAAGTTTAGCCATCCATGGCAAGCTAGTTAAATTAAAATACAACACTTTCATGTGTTGATTTTAAAACTAAAGTTTAGCCATCCATGGCAAGCTTGTTAAATTAAAATACAACACTTCCATGTGTTGATTTTAAAACTAAAGTTTAGCCATCCATGGCTAAAATGTTTTTTAAGAATTGGTGTCTGGAATACTGATTTAGAAGAAGTAAAAAGAAAGTAGGTTTGTTTAGGAGCCTTTGGTTTACCAAGGTGTTATTCGGTGGATTATTCCACCCTGCGAGTTTAAAGTAAAAGGGGTATTGTTATGCTGGCTGAATATTTTCCAGTATTAATGTTTTTAGGTGTTGCCGTTGGGCTTGCCTTAGTTTTATTGTCGGTTGGGTTTATTCTGGGCCCGCGAAATTCAAATGAAGAAAAGTCCTCAGCCTATGAATGTGGCTTTGAGGCATTTGATGATGCTCACATGAAATTTGATGTGCGTTTTTATTTGCTTGCCATCATTTTTATCATCTTCGATTTAGAAATTGCCTTTATGTTTCCGTGGGCTGTTATCCTAGAGAAATTAGGGGGCTTTGGTTTGGTTGATATGTTCGTCTTCTTACTTGTCTTGGTTATCGGCTTTATTTACGCGTGGAAAAAAGGAGCACTCGAATGGGAGTAAAACTCAACAATTCAATAGACTTTTCTAATCTTGAAACAGGTGTCGTTGATGGCATCACTCACCCTTACTCACAACAAGGTTTTGATAACAAAGGATTTTTTACTGCAAGACTTGATGATGTTATTGGTTGGGCTCGTACGGGTTCCATGTGGCCAATGACTTTTGGTTTGGCTTGTTGTGCTGTAGAAATGATGCAAGCAGGTGGTGCGCGTTACGATTTGGATCGATTCGGCATTATCTTTAGACCCTCACCAAGACAGTCAGATGTGATGATTGTGGCGGGAACATTAGTCAACAAAATGGCTCCAGCTCTGCGCAAAGTCTATGACCAAATGGCTGATCCCAAATATGTGGTTTCCATGGGTTCATGCGCAAACGGTGGTGGTTATTACCATTATTCTTATGCGGTTGTGCGCGGTTGTGACCGTGTTGTGCCTGTCGATGTCTACGTGCCAGGTTGCCCTCCTACTGCCGAGGCGTTAATTTACGGCTTGTTGCAGTTGCAGAAAAAAATTAAACGAACAAATACAATAGCTAGATAACTCATTATGAATACAACAACGAGTTTAGAAAAAAAGCTGAAAGCCCATTTTGGTGACTTAATCACCAATATTGTTGTCCAACACGGTGAACTAACGGCAGAAGTCGCACCCGAAAATTGGCAACAGGTGTGTACGCAATTACGAGACGATGCGCAATTTTCCTTTGAACAACTCATTGATTTGTGCGGAATTGATTACCTCACTTTCGGTGAAGGCGAGTGGAATACCGATGATGTTTCCAGCACTGGTTTTAGTCGCGGTATTAGCGTCAAAGGTCCAGGCAGATTTTCATGGGAAGAACGCGAAACCGAACTCATGGAAAAACGCTTTGCAGCAGTCGTGCATTTATTGTCAATCAAACACAACAACCGCATTCGACTTAAATGTTTTGCTCCTGATACAGGAGTATTAGCCGTTCCATCTTTGGTAAAAGTGTGGGCAGGGGCGGATTGGTTCGAACGCGAAGCCTTCGATTTATTTGGCATTATCTTTATTGGTCACCCTGATTTGCGTCGAATCTTAACTGATTATGGTTTTATCGGTCATCCATTTAGAAAAGATTTTCCTCTTATTGGTAATGTTGAAGTGCGTTATGATGAGGAAAAAGGCCGCGTTGTTTACGAACCCGTTTCCATTGAGCCACGTGTCACCATTCCAAAAACTATTCGCAAAGATGCCCGTTATGCAGAAAATCAAGAACAACTTGAGGGAGATAGTTAATGTCTGAAATTAAGAATTATACCATTAACTTTGGTCCTCAACATCCCGCAGCACATGGTGTGTTACGATTAATTTTGGAGATGGATGGCGAAGTGATTGTGCATGCAGATCCACATGTTGGCTTATTGCATCGTGGCACCGAAAAATTAGCCGAATCCAAGCCTTTTAACCATTCAATCGGTTATATGGATAGACTCGATTATGTTTCCATGATGTGTAACGAACACGGTTATGTGCGTTCCATTGAAAAGTTATTGAATATTGATGCGCCGATTCGTGCGCAGTACATCCGAACCATGTTTGATGAAATCACCCGTATTTTGAACCATTTGATGTGGATTGGCACCCATGGTTTGGATTTGGGTGCGATGACCTTATTTTTGTATGCTTTTCGCGAACGCGAATTATTAATGGATTTGTACGAAGCGGTCTCAGGTGCGCGTATGCACGCAACGTATTATCGCCCAGGCGGTGTTTACCGCGACTTGCCAGATTACATGCCAAAACACGCTGAGTCAAAATGGACAAAGGGCAAGACCTTAAAAGATATCAATTCATGGCGCGAAGGAACAATGTTAGATTATGTAGAACATTTTACTAATTATTTCCCAGAAAAAATTGCCGAATACAACACCTTATTAACCGATAACCGTATTTGGAAACAAAGAACAGTTGGTATTGGTGTGGTTTCTCCTGAGCGTGCTCTGCAATTAGGCTTTACTGGTCCCATGTTACGTGGTTCGGGAATTGAGTGGGATTTACGCAAAAAACAAACTTATGCGGCTTATGACAAGGTGGATTTTGATATTCCTGTTGGCGTTAATGGCGATTGTTACGATCGTTATTTAGTGCGAATGGAAGAGATGACACAGTCAAATAAGATTATTAAACAATGCGTTAAATGGCTAAAAGATAATCCAGGACCAGTGATGTTGGATGATTACAAAGTTGCACCACCGAGCCGTGTAATGATGAAAAGTGACATGGAATCATTGATTCATCATTTTAAATTATTTACTGAAGGTTATACCGTGCCAAAAGGAGAGGCGTATGCCGCCGTTGAAGCACCAAAAGGAGAATTTGGTGTGTATTTGGTTGCTGATGATTCGAACAAACCGTTCAGGATGAAAGTTCGTGCACCGGGTTTTGCCCATTTGTCCGCCATGAATGAAATGGTTAAGGGTTCCATGTTAGCAGATGTTGTATCGGTTATCGGTACAATGGATATCGTATTCGGGGAGATTGATAGATAATGTATCAAGTAAATCCACAAGAAAAAGACAAAACACTCGCCAATGAGTTACTTACGGCAGAGACAAAAAAACACATAGATGGTTGGCTGAAAAAATACCCAATTGATCAAAGACGTTCCGCCATAATTGGTGCTTTGCACGCTGCCCAAGAACAAAATGAAGGTTGGCTAAGCAAAGACATCATGACAGCTGTGGCACAATATTTAGAAATACCACCGATTTGGGCGTATGAAGCGGCAAGTTTTTACAGCATGTTTCATACCCAAAGTTGTGGCAAACACAAGGTCTCGATTTGCACCAATATTTCCTGCATGCTCAATGGAGCCGATAAGGTTGTGGCAGCTGCGGAGAAAAATTTAGGCATAAAACTTGGTGAAACCACCAAAGATGGCAAAATCATGTTGGTTAAGGAAGAAGAATGTGTCGCTGCTTGTGTGGGAGCTCCTGTGATGCTGGTCGATGGTCATTACCACGAAAAACTCAGCGAAGATGAAGTCAATAGATTATTGAATGAATTGCAGGAGAAAGACTAATGGTTGAACAAATTCATGTCAGTTTAAACCCTGCAAAAGATGCCAGTTTACAAAATTATTTGGACAGAGGCGGTTATGCAGCATGGAAAAAAATCATCGCTGAAAAAACCGACCAAGACGAAATCATTAACACCGTTAAAGCCTCAGCCTTGCGAGGACGAGGTGGTGCTGGTTTTCCAACAGGCTTAAAATGGTCGTTTATGCCGAAAAAAGCCCCAGGACAAAAATACGTGCTGTGCAACTCGGATGAATCAGAACCAGGCACTTGCCACGACCGAGATATTTTACGTTATAACCCTCATGCGGTTATCGAAGGCATGGCAATTGGTGCTTATGCTATGGGTGCAACCGTTGGTTACAATTATTTGCGTGGCGAATTTCACCACGAACCTTTTGAAGCTTTTGAACAAGCCTTAAAAGATGCTTATGCGGCGGGTTTGTTGGGCAAAAACATCATGGATTCAGGCATTGACTTTGATTGTTATGGCGTGATTGGAGCTGGTGCTTATATTTGTGGCGAAGAAACCGCTTTGATGGAATCGCTTGAAGGTAAAAAAGGCCAACCACGTTTTAAACCGCCATTTCCTGCCAATTTTGGCATTTATGGTAAGCCGACCACCATTAATAATACCGAATCTTTTGCCTCAGTTCCATTAATAATGACCAAAGGTGCACAGTGGTTTTTAGAATTAGGCAAACCCAACAACGGTGGAGTGAAATGTTTTTCAGTTTCGGGTCATGTTAAAAATCCGGGCAATTTTGAAATTCCATTGGGCACACCTTTTAAAGATTTATTAGAAATGGCAGGCGGAATGCGTCCTGGTCGCACATTGAAGTGCGTTATTCCAGGAGGTTCTTCCATGAAAGTCTTAACCGCCGAAACCATGATGGGCATTACCATGGATTATGATGCTATTGGACAAGCGGGTTCGGGCTTGGGTTCTGGTGCCGTTATTGTGATGGACGATACCACTTGTATGGTCAAGGTTTGCCAGCGATTATCGCGTTTTTATTACATGGAATCGTGTGGACAATGCACGCCATGCCGAGAAGGAACGGGCTGGATGTACCGTGTTTTAACCCGAATTTTGGACGGTAAAGCAGTCATGAAAGATGTTGAAATGTTACGCACAGCAGCCAATCAAATCGAAGGTCATACCATTTGTGCCTTTGGTGAAGCTGCGGCATGGCCAGTACAAGGTATTTTGGCAAAATATTGGGATGAATTTGAATTTTATGTTGAGCATGGACGTTCGATGGTTGAGGAGGTTGCTTAATGTCTGCAGAGAATAAAATCCCAGATAACATGGTACGCATCGAAATTGATGACAAAGAAATGATTGTGCCACGTGGTTCAATGGTGATTGAAGCCGCTGACAACAACGGCATCAGTATTCCACGATTCTGTTACCACAAAAAATTATCCATCGCTGCTAATTGTCGCATGTGCATGGTTGATGTCGAAAAAGTTCCAAAACCTTTACCAGCTTGTGCCACGCCGGTGATGCCCGATATGAAGGTGTACACCAAATCCAAGCGTGCCATTGATGCCCAACGCAATGTGATGGAGTTTTTGTTGATTAACCATCCGCTGGATTGTCCGATTTGTGACCAAGGCGGTGAGTGCGAATTGCAAGACCAGTCCATGGGTTATGGACGCGGGGTTTCCCGCTATGTCGATTCTAAACGGGTTGCCGTTGATGAAGATATTGGCTCTTTAATTTCGACTGACATGACACGTTGCATCACCTGTACACGTTGTGTCAGGTTTTTGGATGAAATTACTGGCACCGATGAACTGGGCGGAATAGGACGAGGCGATAGAACCCAAATTGGCACGGCTGTTGGGCGTTCCATTGATTCGGTTATGTCAGGCAATATCATAGATTTGTGCCCAGTTGGTGCCTTAACCAACAAACCGTTCCGTTTTAAAGCACGAGCTTGGGAACTGATGTCGGCACAAGGTGTTTCCATGCACGATGCCATTGGTTCTAACCTTTATTACCACACACGTCATGGCAAAATCTTGCGCACCGTTCCGCGTGATAACGAAGCATTGAACGAAGCGTGGATTTCTGACCGAGACCGATACGGTGTTTTGGGTCAAGATGCCGATGACAGAATTACGACTCCAATGATAAAAGAAAACGGTGAGTGGAAAGAAACCGATTGGGCAACGGCAATGGATTTTGCGGTGCGTAAATTGCAAGCCCATGATGCCAAAAATACCGCTGTTTTAGCAGGCAATCAATCCACCAATGAAGAATATTTCTTGTTACACAAATTATTTAAGGCATTGGGTTGTGAGAATATTGATTACCGCTTGGGGCAAGCGGATTTCAGTCAAAACAATCGTTTACCGCGAATGGATTTAAACTTGGATGAAGTCGCAGACAACCAACAAGTTGTTTTAATTGGTTCACATGTGGGTCACGAACAGCCTATTTTAGCACACAGAATACGCCAAGCGTGGTTGAAGAACGGTTCAAAAGTATCAATTTTTAACCCCAAACAATACCATTTTAATTTTGAAACATTCCATCATTTTGTTGGCAATCAAATTGACTGGGTGCAAGGTTTGGGTTCTTTGGCTCATTGTGTTGCAGACTTAAGCAAGCACAAGGCTGAGGGTGATTTGGGCGAGTGGATAAATAACCAAAACACCGATGAAAACCTTAATAATTTAGCCAAATCTTTGCTGGCAAAAGACAATAATGTGTTGTTTGTCATTGGTCAGATTGCCAACAATCACCCTCAAGCTAGCTTGATTAAAGCCTTAGTTGCGTGGTTATCCAGCCAAACAAACGGCAAAGTTTATGAAATGGCAAGTGGTGCCAATGCGGTTGGTGCCGAAATTTGTGGCATGAGTGCACAAAATAATGTGGCTGATATTTTAGCCAGCGATGCCAAGTCATTTGTGATTTACCAAGCAGAAAACGATGATTTTGCCAATGCTTATGGCACTCAAATCAAGTTAGAAGATGCTGATTCGGTTGTTTTGATGGCAAGTTTTGCCGACGACAACATGAAAAAAGTCGCTAATGTGATTTTGCCTATTGGTTTAGCCTCAGAGGTGGCCGGTAGTTATTTTAATAATTTTGCACAGATGCAAAAATTTGCTCCAGCGGCAAAATTACCCGATGAAACAAAACCCGGTTGGCGTGTTTTACGAGTGCTGGGCAATATGTTAAATGTCGATGGCTTTAGTTACGATACCATTGATGAAATAACAGATGAAGTGGCAAAACTTAAAGTTCAGGCTGGTTCTATTAATGTTGATGTTAAGGTTGATACGTTAGAGGTAAGTGATGGTTTCGTCTTGTTTAATGAGACAACTATCTATGATGTCGATATGTTGACCCGACGTTCGCAGCCTTTGCAAGATACGGTTCATGCCAGTACCGATAATTTAAATATAAACAGCGTTGATGCCAAAAAACTCGGCATAGAAAATGCCATGCAAATTATAATTAACCAAAAAGTCGATGGCGATACCATCAGCCAATCCCTTTTTGCCAATATTGATGATAACGTGCCTGTAGGTTCGGTCCATGTGCATAAATGTGTGGGTTTGCGAACCGATGCTTTAAATGTCACTTTAATTGTGGGAGATAGCGTATGATTTGGGATCAAATATGGATGATTATTTGGACTTTGCTCAAAATTGTAGCCATAGTTTTGCCTTTAATCATCGTAGTGGCTTATTTAACTTATGCTGAACGCCGTGTGATTGGTTTTATGCAAGGCAGAATGGGGCCTAATCGTGTGGGCTTGTTTGGTTTTAAGCTTTGGGGTTTAGCCCAACCATTTGCTGATACAGTTAAGCTATTATTAAAGGAAATTATTTTTCCAGCTAATGCCAATAAGTTTTTATTCTTAATGGCTCCTGTAATAACACTGGCAACCGCTTTTGCAGCTTGGGCAGTTGTGCCTTTTAGCGATGGATTAGTGTTGGCAGATATTAATGCAGGACTTGTTTATATTTTAGCCATGACTTCTTTGGGTGTCTATGGCGTGATTATAGCAGGGTGGGCATCAAATTCTAAGTATGCCTTATTGGGTGCTTTACGTTCGGCAGCACAAATTGTTTCCTATGAAATTGCGATGGGTTTTGCGCTGGTTGGTGTTTTGATTGCAGCTGGTTCGTTAAATTTAACCACTATTGTACATGGACAAGCAGGCGGAATAGGGCATTGGTTTTTTATTCCTCTTTTACCACTTTTTGTCATTTATTTTATATCAGGTGTGGCCGAAACCAATCGTGCGCCATTTGATGTGGCAGAAGGTGAGTCTGAAATTGTTGCTGGATTCCATGTGGAATATTCAGGTGCGGCTTTCGCTTTATTCTTCTTGGGTGAATACGCTAACATGATAATGATTTCATCATTAACAGCCATCATGTTTATGGGGGGGTGGTATTCTCCATTTAGTGGTGATTCGTGGATTGCACAACCCAGTATTTTATGGTTCTTTATGAAAACAGGATTTTTCTTGTTGTTGTATTTGTGGTTTAGAGCCACGTTCCCTCGTTACCGTTACGATCAGATTATGCGCTTAGGTTGGAAGGTTTTTATTCCGATTTGTATCGTTTGGATTATGGTAGTAGCTGTGGTAAAAGTGTACAGACCTGACTGGATAGGTGGTTAATTAATATGAAAATTCTTAGGTATTTAAAAAGTTTAACCCTTAAAGAGTTATTCAAGGGCATGACAGTTACGGGCAAGTATTTCTTCAAACGTAAATTTACCATACGTTACCCTGAGGAAAAAACTCCAAAATCTGACAGATTTAGAGGTTTACATGCCTTGCGTCGTTATGAAAATGGCGAAGAGCGTTGCATTGCTTGTAAATTATGCGAAGCGGTGTGTCCTGCTTTAGCTATCACTATTGATTCAGAAATGCGAGAAGATGGTTCTAGGCGTACAACCAAATACGAAATTGATTTATTCAAGTGCATTTATTGTGGATTTTGTGAAGAATCGTGTCCCGTTGATTCCATTGTTTTAACCGATATTCATGAGTTCCACTTTGAAGGCAAAGACAAAAACGTTTTGGATAAACAACAATTATTAGCCATTGGTGATATGCGCGAGAAGGAAGTCGCAAATGCCCGTAAAAACGATGCGGAGTACAGATAAATGATTGAATACTTATTATCAGGTGAATTTTACCAAATCATGCTGTTTTATGTTTATTCGGCAATATTGATTGGCGCAGCATTGGCAGTTGTTACTATGCGTAATTCAATATATTCAGCACTTTTTTTGATTTTGTGTTTCTTTAGTGCCGCCGCTTTATGGATGTTATTGGAAGCAGAATTTTTAGCCCTTACTTTGGTTTTGGTCTATGTGGGTGCGGTTATGGTACTGTTTTTATTTGTTATTATGATGTTGGATATCAAAGTCAAAGCCAAATCAGGCATGAGTAATTACACCAAAATCGGTTTACTTGTGGCTTTAATCATGGCGATTGAGATGATTTTGTTGCTGGGCAAAAAACTTGTGGGTGTATTGCCTCAGGATGATTTGGTCAAACATGCCCAAGGTCATAGCAATGTTAATGAAGTGGCAACCAGTTTATACATGAAGTATTCATTGCCCTTTGAATTGGCATCGGTTGTCTTGCTTGTTGCTATTATTGCGGCGGTTTTATTAACCTTAAGACGCCGTGACGATTATAAAATTGTCAATCCAGAATCTCAGGTTCACGTCAAAGCCAAAGACCGCATGCGCGTGGTTAAAATGGATGCTGAACGTGGCAACAATATTGGAGGTGAAGAATAATGAGTCTTATTCATTATTTGGTGCTCGCTGGCGTTTTATTCGTCATCAGTATCGCGGGTATTTTTATTAACCGCAGAAATGTTTTAATTTTACTTATGTCAATTGAGTTGATGTTGTTGTCAGTTAATATAAATTTTATTGCCTTTTCCAGTTACCTTAATGATGTGCAAGGGCAAGTTTTTGTTTTCTTTATTTTGACGGTCGCAGCGGCAGAAGCAGCGATTGGTTTGGCAATATTGGTTGTTATTTTCCGTCAGCGTAAATCGCTGGAAGTGGATAACTTAAACGAGCTAAAGGGGTAGATTATGAGCATGAATACCTTATTAATCATCGCTTTATCGCCTCTGGCTGGTGCTATAATTGCAGGATTTTTAGGACGCAAAATCGGTAAAGTTGGCTCGCATGTTGTCACCATTGCATCGGTTGCAGTTTCTTGTGGTTTATCCATTGGGTTATTGTTGGCGTTTATTAATGGCGAAGCATCTGCATTTAATCAAAATGTTTATACGTGGATGGTAACAGGTGATGTGTCTCTTAATGTTGGCTTTATGATTGACTCATTAACTTTGGTGATGATGAGTGTTGTGACGTTTGTATCATTAATGGTGCATATTTACACCATTGGTTATATGCAAGATGATCCTGGTTACCAACGCTTTTTTGCGTATATCTCTTTGTTTACTTTTGCCATGTTGATGTTGGTGATGTCAAACAATTTCTTGCAACTGTTTTTTGGTTGGGAAGCGGTTGGATTGGTTTCTTATCTTTTAATTGGTTTTTGGTTCAAAAAAGAATCTGCTATTTTTGCTAACATGAAAGCATTCTTGGTCAACAGAGTCGGGGATTTTGGGTTTTTGCTTGGAATTGCCGCTGTTGCAATGTCATTTGGTACATTAGATTATGCCGAAGTTTTTGCACAATTGCCACAGTTTGCTGATAAAACTATTTCTATTTTTCCGGGTGTCCAATGGTCATTGATGACATTTATCGCTATTTGTTTATTTATCGGGGCAATGGGTAAATCAGCCCAAGCGCCATTGCATGTGTGGTTGCCTGATTCGATGGAAGGACCTACGCCCATTTCAGCCTTAATTCACGCAGCAACCATGGTAACAGCAGGTATTTTTATGGTATCACGTATGTCACCGATTTTTGAAATGTCTGATACGGCATTGAGTTTTGTCATGTTGGTTGGAGCCTTTACTGCGTTTTTTATGGGATTGATTGGTATTGTACAAACTGATATCAAACGTGTTATCGCTTATTCAACCCTGAGTCAATTAGGTTACATGACAGTGGCTTTAGGTGTTTCGGCTTATTCTGCTGCAATTTTTCACCTCATGACCCATGCTTTCTTTAAAGCTTTGTTGTTTTTGGGAGCGGGTTCGGTGATTATTGCTATGCACCACAAACAAGACATGAGTGAAATGGGAGGCCTGAAAAAATACATGCCAATGACCTTTATTACCATGTGGATAGGAACATTGGCGTTAACTGGCATGCCTGGTTTTTCAGGATTCTTCTCCAAAGATATAATTATTGAAGCCACGCATGCATCCACTCGCTGGGGTTCTGGTGTTGCTTATGTTGCTGTATTGTTGGGAGTATTTATTACCGCTTTATACAGTTTTCGATTGATTTATCTCACTTTTCATGGCAAAGAGCGTATGGATAATCACACCAAAGACCATTTGAAAGAATCGCCTTGGGTTGTGACGTTACCATTAATATTATTGGCAATTCCTTCGGTTATTATCGGTTGGATAACTATTGAGCCGATGTTGTTTGGTGAGTTTTTAAAAGATGCAATTCATGTCAATCAGGCTAATGATGTTGTTGCTCATATCGGAGAACACGAATTTCATGGTGCTGCAAGTTTTGCCTTACACGGTTTAACACAATTGCCTTTTTTCTTAGCATTAGCAGGATTTGCACTGGCAACTTATGTTTACTTGAAGAAAATTTCGGTAGCTGAAAATGCCAAGAAAACCTTTAGACCTATTTATAACATTTTACAAAACAAATACGGGTTTGACGATTTTAACCAAAAGTATATTGCTGGTGGCTTGGTAGCATTGGGCAATATGTTGTGGAAATGGTCGGATTCTAAATTGATTGATGGATTAATCGTCAATGGATCAGCTAAAGTGGTTAATGCTTTTTCTAAAGCCATTCGTCCGCTTCAATCGGGTTACATTTACCATTATGCCTTTGTCATTGCCGCAGCGGTAATATTCTTTATTGGAAGATACGTATTATGAGCAGTTTATCTTTACTTAGCCTATTAATTTGGTTGCCCATTTTGGCAGCCTTTGGGATTCTGGCTTTGGGTCCTCAACGTTCAGGCATGGCTCGTTTATTTGCCTTAGCTTCATCACTTGTTTCTTTGGTATTAAGCATACCATTGTGGATGAATTTTGACAAAACTACGGCTGCTATGCAGTTTGTGGAGAAATTCAACTGGATTCCGACACTCAATATTAATTACCACTTAGGCGTTGATGGTATTGCCATGCCTTTGATTGTGTTAACAACCTTTATTACGGTTTTAACGATTTTATCGGCATGGAAAGTGATACAAAAGAATGTGCATCAGTTCATGGCAGCATTTTTGATGCTTGAAGCGATGATGATTGGGGTCTTTTGTGCGCAAGATGCGATGTTGTTTTACATCTTCTTTGAAGCGATGTTAATTCCGATGTTCTTAATCATTGGTGTTTGGGGCGGTCCAAATCGTGTATATGCCACTATTAAGTTTTTCATCTACACCTTCTTTGGTTCGGTGTTTATGTTGATTGCCTTAATCTATTTGTACATGAAAGGGGGAACCTTCAATATCGCAGAAATGGCTGCGATTCCATTATCCTTGACTGAACAAATTTGGTTGTTCTTTGCCTTCTTCCTTGCTTTTGCAGTGAAGATTCCGATGTTCCCAGTACACACGTGGTTGCCCGATGCACACGTTGAAGCGCCAACTGGAGGTTCAGTTATCCTAGCTGCGATTATGTTGAAGATAGGTGGTTATGGTTTCTTACGTTTTTCATTACCCATTACTCCAGATGCTTCATCTGAATTAGGTTGGTTGGTTATTACTTTATCCTTAATTGCTATTGTCTATATCGGCTTGATTGCGATGGTGCAAAAAGACATGAAGAAGTTGATTGCATATTCATCCATTTCACACATGGGCTTTGTGACATTGGGTATTTTTATCGCCTTTATGTTGATAGCCAAAGGAGGCGATACACATATGGCTTTGGAAGGAGCCATGGCACAAATGGTTTCTCATGGCTTTATCTCTGCAGCATTGTTCTTATGTGTGGGCGTTTTATACGACCGCATGCACACCAGATTAATTCGTGATTACGGCGGTGTGATTAATACCATGCCATTATTTGGAGCATTCTTTGTATTTTTCGCTATGAGTAATGCGGGATTACCGGGCACTTCAGGTTTTGTCGGTGAATTTATGGTTATTTTAAGTGCATTTCAAGCCAATTTCTGGTTTGCCTTTTTAGCAGCAATAACTTTGATATTTGGCGCAGCTTATTCGTTGTGGATGGTTAAACGTGTGGTTTTTGGAGAAGTTAAATCCGAAGCTGTTTCACAATTAACAGATATCACCAAGCGTGAAACTTTTATTTTAGCAGTGCTTGCCATTGCTGTTCTTGCTTTGGGTTTATACCCTGAGCCTCTGATTGATGTGATGCGTGTTTCGGTTTCACATTTAATTGAATTAATCTCTATTTCTAAGGTATAAACTATGTTTGGATGGTCTGAATTAACACCTGCACTGCCTGAATTAATCATTCTTGCCACAGCGTGTGCTGTACTCTTATTAGGTCTGTTTTCACGTTCTGAAAAAGGCGGATTATTA
>Ga0256840_1002247_pt1 | contig 17236 bp, 16 predicted proteins | sample 355202metaG_FD_185969 | JGI IMG/M metagenome (GOLD analysis project Ga0256840, IMG submission 185969) | Hydrothermal vent microbial communities from Mid Atlantic Ridge, Atlantic Ocean - 355-202 | ecosystem: Environmental > Aquatic > Marine > Hydrothermal vents | place: Atlantic Ocean: Mid... | reverse complement strand
TTAAAGGAGAACTAGTGGGCACTGCTATTACAAAAACAGAAAAAGATGCACTTAATGAGCTATTTGATGCCATGAGAAAAAGAGATGATTTTTTCTATAAATTTCAAAATTCTAGAAAAGAAATCATTAGTTTTTTCAAAATTATCTTCAAAAAAGAAAAAATTTTTAAATAATTGTAAAATTTAAATATAAACTCATAACAACTACAAATCCCTATATAAAGCAATTCTTTAGACTTTAAAAATAATATATTTATGTAAAATTTATACTTTAGTCAATTAGACTCAAGTTTATACTTGACAAGATAGCACTCAATGTTGTATAATTTCATCAGCAATTAAATATAAAGAGTGCTAATGACTAAGAGAGACATAATTTTAGAAGCAATTATCCAAGAGTATTTGAATTCAAAAGAGCCAATAGGTTCTAGTGAATTACAAAAATGTATGGATATAGAGATATCGCCTTCTACGATTAGAATCTATCTTAATCGTCTCTCCAAGGAGGGTTCTTTAGTTCAATTGCATGTGAGTAGCGGAAGAGTTCCAACCAATGAAGCTCTTATAGAGTACTGGGTAGATAGACTTAATCCTAAAAAAACTTTAGAGATTGAGAGTATAGAAAAGTTTGAAAACTCTGCAAATGAGTATGGGATTTTTTGTATTGCTCAAAAAAGATCTGAAGAGTTTTTAAAAGAAGTAATAGAAGTTAATGGAAGATTTATTATATTGACTTTTGATACTAAAGAGGTTGTCTTAAAGTATAGTGAACAAGTTAGCAGGTTTTTATCAAACCTTGTTGGCTCACATATGAGGGAGCTAAAAAGTATTTCAGCACAAGTTGGTCTTTATGAGCTATATGACAAGTTGGATCAAATATTGAGTTATGAGCCTCTCGTAAATGTGGGGGAAAGCCATCTATACGAGATAGCAAAAGAGCATGAAGACAGAAGTTTTATTGAAAATATTCTAAATTATGAGTTCTCTTTTGATCTTAAAGAGGGTATATATTTTGATGGATTTGTTCCGCATGGCTGTTTGGCAATAAAGCAACTTGCAATAGTAGAAGACGAAGATGCTAGTCTATTTTGCTTTGGTGAAATAGATAGTGATTTTGAAAGTTTTTTGAAAGGAGAGATTAAGTGAGTGAAAAAGAAAAAGTAGATTTAGAAGTAGAAACTTCAGAAGAGGTCTCACAAGAAGTGAAAAAGGAACAGCAAAATCAAGAAGATGTGACTGTTGAAGAAGAGCCTCAACTTGATGAAAAAGAAATGCTTAAAAATAGAATTGCAGAGCTTGAAGATCAATATCTAAGAGCAAATGCAGAGTTTGAAAATATGAGAAAACGACTTGAAAAAGAGAAGATGAGTGCAGTTTCGTATGCAAATGAGAAGTTTGCAACAGATATGCTAGCAATCATAGATGCTTTAGATGCTGCTTCTCTTTTGAAAGAGAGTGAAGATATAAAGCCTGAAGAGCTTTTTGAAAAGGTTAAAGAGGGAATTGATTTAACAGTAGATCAATTCAAAAAATCTTTTGAAAAGCATGGCATTGAGCCTGTTGATACAGATGGTGATTTTGATCCAAACTTTCACAATGCAGTGATGCAAGTGGATAGTGAAGATAAAAAAAGTGGCGAAATATTACAAGTATTCCAAAAAGGATATAAGATAAAAGATAGAGTACTTAGACCAGCAATGGTTAGTATAGTCAAGTAGATAAAATAAAATTAAAGTAAAAGGATAGAAAATGGGAAAAGTAATAGGAATAGATTTAGGAACAACAAACTCTTGTGTAAGTGTATACGAGAGAGGTGAGAGCAAGGTTATACCAAATAAAGAGGGAAGAAACACAACTCCTTCAATAGTAGCTTTTACAGATAAAGATGAAGTTTTAGTAGGTGAAACTGCAAAGCGTCAAGCTGTAACAAACCCAAAGAAAACAATATACTCTATAAAGAGAATTATGGGTCTTATGAGTGATGAAGAGGCTACTAAAGAGGCTAAAAAAAGACTTCCTTATGAGATAGTAGATAGAAATGGTGCTTGTGCAATTGAGATTGATGGTAAAGTTTATACTCCTCAAGAGATAAGTGCAAAAGTTCTTATGAAGCTAAAAGAGGATGCTGAGGCATATTTAGGAGAGAGTGTAACTGATGCAGTTATTACCGTTCCTGCTTATTTTAATGACTCTCAGAGAAAAGCAACAAAAGAGGCTGGTGTTATTGCTGGACTTAATGTTCTAAGAATTATCAATGAACCAACTTCTGCAGCACTTAGTTATGGACTAGATAAAAAAGATGCTGAGAAAATTGTAGTTTATGATTTAGGTGGTGGTACATTTGATGTTACAGTTTTAGAAACAGGCGACAATGTTGTTGAAGTTCTTGCAACTGGTGGTAATGCTTTCTTGGGTGGAGATGACTTTGATAACCGTCTAATTGATTGGTTAGCAAGTGAATTCAAAAATGAGACAGGACTTGATCTAAAGAGTGATGTTATGGCACTTCAAAGATTAAAAGAAGCAGCTGAAAATGCTAAAAAAGAGCTTTCTGCTGCAACAGAGACTGAAGTAAACTTGCCATTTATCACAGCAGATGCAAGCGGACCTAAACACCTTGTAAAGAAATTAACTCGTGCTAAGTTTGAGTCTATGATAGAAGATTTGGTTGATGAGACAATTAAGAAAATTTCAGATGTTGTAAAAGATAGTGATTTAAGTAAAGATGAAATCAAAGAGATTATTATGGTTGGTGGATCTACTCGTGTTCCATTGGTTCAAGAGAAGATAAAAGCTTTCTTTGGTAAAGAGCTTAACAAGTCAGTAAACCCTGATGAAGTTGTTGCAATTGGTGCAGCTATTCAGGGTGCTGTTATAAAAGGTGATGTTAAAGATGTACTTCTTCTTGATGTTACACCTTTAAGTCTTGGTATTGAAACTCTTGGTGGAGTTATGACTAAGCTTATTGAGAAGGGAACAACTATACCTGTTAAGAAAACTCAAACTTTCTCAACAGCAGAAGACAACCAGCCAGCAGTTACAATTCACGCTCTTCAAGGTGAGAGAGAGTTTGCTAGAGATAACAAGTCACTCGGTAACTTTAATCTTGAGAATATTCCACCAGCTCCAAGAGGTGTTCCTCAAATTGAAGTTGCATTTGATATAGATGCAAACGGTATCTTAACAGTAAGTGCGACAGATAAGGCGACAGGAAAATCTCAAGAGATTAAGATTTCAGGTTCAAGTGGACTTGATGAAGCTGAGATTGAAAAAATGGTTAAAGATGCTGAGCTCAATAAAGAAGCTGATCAAAAGCGTAAAGAGGCAGTAGATGCTAGAAATCAAGCAGATGCTTTAGCACATCAAACAGAGAAATCATTAAGTGAGATGGGTGAATCAATTAGTGCTGAAGATAAAGAGAAAATTGAATCAGCTCTAAAAGATCTTAAAGATACACTTGCAGATGAAAATGCTTCTAAAGAGCAAATAGATGAAAAAGTAAAGGCTTTAACAGAAGCTAGCCATAAACTAGCAGAAGCAATGTATAAAAAAGATGAAGCTGGAAAAGCAGCAGATGCAGAGCCAAAAGGTGCAAAAAAAGACGAAGATGTAATTGATGCAGAAGTAGAGTAACTCCTATAGGTAAGAGCCAGAAATGGCTCTTACTATTTTAACGAAAATTTAAATTGCTTTTCCATTTTTATGGACTCATCCCTGCCGTAAACTACGATTTCTCTATCAACCACAATTTTATTACTGTCTATTTTGTTTGGATAGTCTACAAAATTTAGTATGTGTTTGATTGTATTAATTCTAGCTTTTTTCTTGTTATCACTTTTTATGATGGTCCAAGGAGCAACTTCAGTATGAGTTGAGCTTAGCATCATAAATTTTGCTAGTGAGTATTCGTCCCATAAGCCTTGTGATTTTTTATCAACTGGTGAGAGTTTGTACTGCTTGAGTGGGTCAGTTTCTCTTGCTTTAAACCTTCTTTTTTGTTCATCTTTTGATACGGAAAAATAAAACTTAAAAATTTTTACATTATCATCAGCTATCATTTTTTCGAGCTGAGGAGCATCTCTTAAAAACTTATGATGTTCTCTTTCTGTACAAAAACCCATAACAGGCTCTACCATGGCACGATTGTACCAACTTCTATCAAAAAGAACAATCTCTCCAGCACTTGGAAGATGCTGGGTATATCGTTGAAAATACCATTGGGTTTTCTCTTTATCACTAGGTTTTTCTAGGGCAACTACTCTTGCACCTCTTGGATTTAGATGCTCAGTTATTCTTTTTATAGTTCCACCTTTTCCAGCAGCATCACGACCCTCGAAAATCATGAGTATTTTGAGACCCTTCTCTTTTACATGATTTTGAAGTTTTAGAAGTTCTACTTGTAAAGCTTTTAACTCTTGCTCATAGGCATAAGTTTCCTTTTTAACCCATATTTGTATTTTTCCATCATTTTTGTCACTCATAAAAAATCCTTTAGCATACTATACATCGTTTTTATTTATAAAATGTTTATATTGCTGTGATAAAATAAGCCAAATTACTAGATAAGGTCAAATATGCACAAATTGTTAAAGTTACTTTTAGTAGGACTATTTTTTGCAACATCTCTTTTTTCTATTACACAGAGAAAAGTCTTAACACCCGAAGAGGCATTTCAAGTTACTGCAAAACGAACTGGAGATGTAGTTGTTGTAAGTTTAAAACTTGGGGAACATATATATGTGTATGATGATAAATTAAAACTTAGTTTAATTGAACCAAAAAAAGTTTCATTAGACAAAGAGGTTAAAAGACCAGATCCTGTTGCATATGAGGAGTATCAAGTGCATCAAGATCCTTTAGATTTTATGATACCAATTTCTCTTGTAAAAAAATATGTAAATAGTGGGAAGTTTAAGATAGAATTAGAGTATCAAGGTTGTGCATCTTCAGGAATTTGTTATCAACCTATGAAGAGTGATTTTGAGTTTGATTTGGGTGCTGCAGCTCCTGTGAAAGTTGAGCAAAAACTAGCACCACAAAGTGACCTTTCAGAACAAGACTACATCGCAGATACACTTAAAAATGGTAGTGTATGGATAGTACTTCTAAGCTTTTTAGGTTTTGGTATATTGCTTTCATTTACACCATGTATTTTTCCTATGATACCGATTTTATCCTCAATTATTGTGTCACAATCAGGTAAAAAAATGTCAACTAAGAGAGCTTTTATGCTTTCTGTCGTTTATGTTTTAGCAATGTCAGTTGCCTATACAATTGCAGGTATATTAGCTGGTTTATTTGGTGCAAATATATCAGCAGCACTTCAAGACCCATGGATAATTGGTATTTTTAGTGCAGTTTTTGTGGCACTTGCTTTTTCTATGTTCGGTTTTTATGAGCTTCAAATGCCTTCATTTATCCAGTCAAAACTTACAAAAAAATCTGATGAAATGCAAGGGCAGGGTGTAGTTGGTGTTGCCATTATGGGATTTCTTTCAGCTCTTATTATGGGACCATGCGTAGCTGCTCCTTTAGCTGGAGCCCTTGTTTATATTGGTCAAAGTGGAGATGCACTTCTTGGTGGTGCGGCACTTTTTGTTATGAGTATTGGTATGGGACTTCCTCTTCTTGCTATTGGAACTGGTGCTGGAAAGTATATGCCAAAACCTGGTGGTTGGATGGATGCTATCAAGGCAATTTTTGGTGTTGTTATGTTAGCTCTTGCTATTTGGACTCTCTCTCGCGTGGTTCCTGCAAATATTATTATACTTTTATGGACTATACTTATTATTAGCTCTGCAATTTATATGGGGGCATTAGAAAGCTTAAAAGAGGGAGCAAGTGGATGGAAAAAGTTACTTAAAAGTATTGCTGTGATTATTTTTATATATGGAATTATGCTTTTTATAGGAGCTATGACACATGCTACAAATCCACTAGATCCGCTTGAGAAGTTTTCAAGTAGTACTACTGTTGTGAGTAGTGAAATGCAAAGTATAGAGAAAAAAGAGTTCAAAGTTGTTCCAACATTAAAGGAGCTAAAAAGTATTATTGCTAGTTCTGATAAAACCGTTATGGTAGATTTTTATGCTGATTGGTGTGTTAGTTGTATCGAGTTAGAAAACTACACATTTTCTGATCCAAGTGTAAAAAAGAAGATGAGTGAGTTTGAACTCATTAAAATTGATGTAACAAAAAACAGTACTAATGACAAAGAAATACTCAAAGAGTTTGGTCTTTTTGGTCCTCCTACAATCATGTTTTTTCAAAATGGACAAGAGTTAAGCAAAAAAAGAGTAGTGGGTTTTAAGGATAAAGATGAGTTTTTAACTCATATTAATCCTTTATAGGTATAATACTAATGAACCCAGATTTTACTTCGTAACTTGGGTTTAACTTATAATTAAGGATACTGCATTGAAAGTAGTTTTAATAATAGACATAAAAGGATTAGAAGATAAAGTTATATTTGAGAAGTATTTAAAAAAAGAGGGTTTTTCTCCTGTTGAGGATGAAGAGTTTGCTTATGAGGGAGATACTACAACTCACTTAGAGAGTACAAAAGCATATATATTAGATGTTGTTAAAAAAGCTTTGCAAAAAGTAGAATTTGATACATGTAAAATCATCTTTCAAGTCGGAGAAAATCCTATGGAAGCATTTGTTTTTAACAAAAAAGATGATGGCTTTGATGGTGTTGGTATTGGCTAGATACTAAAGTATTTAAGTGCCTTTTTCAAATCTTCTACGGTATCAATACCAAAACTTTCACTTTTTACTTCTACCATAGCAATTTTTTTACCATGATATATAGCCCTAAGTTGCTCTAGCTTTTCTATATTTTCAAGAGGGGCAGTTCCAAGACTACAAAATTCTTGCAAACTTTTTTTAGTAAATCCATATATACCCAAATGACCAAAATACTCCATATGCTCTTCTCTATCATACGGTATCTTACTTCTTGAAAAGTAGATAGCATTTTGATCTATGTCAGTTATGACTTTAACATGATTGGGGTCATTTGCAAACTCTTTATCAATAAGTTTATAACAACTTGCCATAAAACAGTCACCTTTTTTTACTCTCTCAATCACACTTTTAACAACATCTATCTCAATAAAAGGCTCATCAGCTTGTACATTGACTATGATTTCATCATCGTCTATATTTAATTTTGATGCAGCCTCATTAATTCTATCAGTTCCACTTTTGTGTATATCACTTGTCATAACAGCTTCAAAACCATAATCTTTTGCAATATCAAGAACTTCTTGTGTATCAGTTGCTATAACAACTTTATCTAAACTCTCAACTCTTTTTGCAGTTGCGATTACCATTGGGAAGCCATTTATATTTGCCATGATTTTATTTGGAAATCTATTTGATGCCATTCTGGCTGGAATTATTATCATGAAATAAAGCCTAAAATTTTACTCTCTATCTCATGTTTTTCTACAATTTCATCATGTACAATCTCTTTTGTAAATAGTGAATTTATTGATTTAGGTATCTCTACATGTAGAGTATTTTTAATGCCTTCAAGTGCTTCTTTATCACTGTAAACTTTATCATCTTGTTTAATTGCATTTAGCATTGTTGGAGCAAATTTTGTCCACTCCGCTGTAGCACAAAGAATAGAAGGTATTTTTTCTTCAACTAAATTCTCATAGGCCTTTAAACATGTTGCTGTATGAGGATCCATAATATAACCTTCATTTGCAAAGTTTTTAATAGTTTTCTTAGCAAACTCATCATCACAATAAACTGCACTGAAGTCTTTTTGTAACTCTTTTAGTTCACTATCACTTAGTTTATAGTACTTATTCTCTTTTAGCTCTTCCATCATCTCTTTACATCTTTTTGGACCATATTTATCAAAAATAACTCTTTCTACATTTGAAGATATTAGTATATCCATCGCAGGACTAGTTGTAAGAAGAAGTTCTCTGTTTCTAATATCATATTCACCTTTTGTAATTAAATCAGTTAGTATATTATTGATATTTGATGCAATTAATATTTTTTCAATTGGTAGACCCATCTTTTTAGCATAATATGCACCAAGTGCATTTCCAAAATTACCACTTGGAATGATTTGGTAAAATTTTTCACCTAGACTAATACGATTTAGTTTTAAAAGTGATACATACCCATATATGTGGTATATGATTTGAAATATTATACGACCAAAGTTAACAGAATTTGCGGCACTTAGTTTGATATTTGATTTTTCAAGTTCATCTTTAAAAGTCTGTGATGCTAAAAGAGTTTTTAGAGCATTTTGAGCATCATCAAAGTTTCCCTTTATGCCTATAACCTTTAAATTTTTCGCATCTTCTGTTACCATTTGAAGCTTTTGAACATCACTTGTTCCACCATCTGGATATAAACATGCTACTTTTATATTTTCTTTATTTGCAAATGTATTAAGAGTTGCTGGACCAGTATCACCACTTGTGGCTGCTAAAATTAGGTATTTCTGTTTCTGTTTTTTTGCAACATGAGAAAGGATGTGTCCAAAGGGTTGCAGAGCCATATCTTTAAATGCTCTTGTAGGTCCATGATATAATTCATTTACAAAAAGATCATTTCTAACTTGTGCCAATGGAACAGGATTTTGTTTGTCATCAAAGTTATCATATAGATTAACAGCATCTTCTAAAACTGATGGCTCAATATCTATATTGAATAGTTTAAGAACATCAAGTGTTATCTGCTTATAACTCTTTTTTGTAGCAAGTTGTAAAAATTCTAAGTCTATTTTTGGTAGATTTTCTGGTACATAAAGTCCACCAAAGCTAGCACTTGGATTCATAATAGCATATGAAAATTCTACTTTTTTATCTTTTTTGCCGTCATTTCCTCTAGTCTCAATAAACATTATTTACTCCCCTTAATCATAGTTCCAACACCTTCACTAGTAAATAGTTCAAGAAGTATTGAATGCTCTACTCTACCATCAATAATTTGTGCACTTTTTACTCCACCTTTTATAGCTTCAAGACATGCATCTATTTTTGGTAACATTCCACCTGTTATAGTTTCATTGTGTTTTAATCTTGCAACTTCTTCTTTGTCGATTGATGTTATTAGCTGACCATCTTTATTTAGAATTCCTTTAGTATCAGTTAAAAATATGATTTTTTCTGCTTCAACTGCAGCGGCAATTCTACTTGCACATAAGTCTGCATTTATATTATAACCTGGGTGTGTGGAATTCTCTCCAGCTGCGATTGGGGCAATAACAGGAATGAAACCCTCTTTAATCAAGTTTTTAAGTACTTTTTTATCAATCTTTGTAATTTTTCCTACAAGACCGTACTTTCCATTTTTAAGTGGTTTTGCTTTGATAAAGTTTGCATCTTTACCTGTAATACCAATGGCTTTTCCGCCATGGTGATTTAAAAGGGTTGTAATTTCTTTATTGATATTTCCGCTTAAAACCATCTCTACAACTTCCATAACTTGTTCATTTGTTACACGCAAACCATCTATAAATTCACTCTTTATATCAAGTTTTTCTAGCATATAATTAATTTTTTTTCCTCCACCATGAACGATAATAGGTCTTAAACCAACTAAATAAAGAAGAATAATATCTTTAGCAAATTTATCTTTTAAAGCAGTATTGATTTGAGCAGAACCACCATATTTGATTACAATAATTCTTTTTTTAAATTTTCTAATATACGGTAAAGCATCTAAGAGTGTTTTTACCTGTTGAATTTTTTTTTGCATTGTTATACCCATCCTAAACCAAACTAACGCATAACAGGAGTGCAAAGAGGCGTAAGATTTGAATTTAAAAATATGCAGGACTGCTTAAAAGCAATTCAAATATTTTTATATTTAAAGATTATGCCTCTTTGTACTCCCCGTAGGGCGTCTCTATTTTACTCACTCTCTTCGTTAGATAACCTCAAACATAGCTAGAGCTATGCTTGAGAACATCTGCCTCAACAGTGAACAAAATAGAAACGCTGTTATGCGTTAGTTTGGTTTAGGATGGGTATATATCCTCTTTAAAAGAGGCTATTTTATCTAAAATTGTCTAAATATTCGTTTACTCTAGTTCGAATATTAGAATTTATCTCTACATGTAGAGATAAAATTGATAAATTTATACCAAAATTTTTCATTTTAACCATATCTTTTTCGGTTGTTAAAATCGATGTAGCAGAGTGTTTTTCTACTAACTCTTGAAGCTCTTTTTTGTTGTATTTGTAGTGGTCAACGAAATATACTTTCCCAATAATATTTTTTGGCAAGTATTTATCTAATCGTTTTGGCTTTGAAATTGCAGTTACAAGAAGCATTCTTGGTGTTGGATTATCAATAGTAACTTCTCTTTTAAAATCAATATTTTCTTCAACAACCATATCTGCTTTGTTATAAAGAAATTTTGGTTCTCTATATGCTCCACTTGGAAGAGTAAATCCAAATCTAGGTTCTGGGTTTGGACGAAGAAGAATATCAAATTTTTCTATGTGTGACTTAGAAAAGCCATCATCTAAATAAGCAGTTTTGAGACCAAGTTTATAGGCATGCTCTATAGCCTCAAGTCTATCTTCAGATACTATTACAGTTGCATTAGGAATAGATAAAGCATATAGCATTGCTTCATCACCACTAATCTCTATCGGGCTATCTTTTGTGATTATATGCAGGCCTTTTGAGCTTCTACCATAACCTCTCAAAATGATAGCAATGTCTTTTTGTTCACCTACAAGTGAGATTAAAAATGGAGTTTTACCACTTCCACCAATCGTTAGATTTCCGATGCTTACAACGGGTATAGGAGGTTTAATTGTTTTTTTTAATACTCTTTTTAAAAGAACAACAAGTGTATATAAAAGGCTAAGTGGATATAGTAAAAAACTTAAAAAAATTTGTATACTAGATGTAGGGTAGAAGAGGTAGTCTTCCACCCAAAAGATTACATTTTGTTTGTTAAACACGGTTCTTAGCAATCTCTTTTATCTGTTCACATATATAGTAAACCTCTTTATTGGTTAGTCCTGTATAGATAGGTAAAGAGAGAATTTGTTGGTAGTTAGTAAGTGCAATAGGGAAGTCATTTACTCTTAAATTGTATTTATGTTTATAGTAGCTTAAGAGATGCAACGGTATAAAATGTAAAGATGTAAAAATTCCATTTTGGCTGAGTTCTTTTGCAAAGCTGTCTCTATTTTTATCTATTTTTATTATGTATTCATTATATATATGGTCATATTTTTTAATTGGGGTTGAAACATGAGGACAATTTGCTAACTCTTCATCATATATTGCAGCAATTTCAAGTCTTCTTTTAATAAACAGGTCATTTTTTTTCAATTGAGCAATTGAAAAAGCGGCATTTAGCTCATTAAGGTCATATTTTAATCCAATATCAACAACATCATAAACATAACCCAAATTTCCAAATCTATCCCATCCATCACTTATAAGAGCATGTGTTCTAAGAAGTTTTGCTCTTTGCATTAACTCTTCATCATTTGTTGTCATAACTCCTGCACTTGCAATAGCATTTTTCATTTGAGGAGAGAATCTAAAAGCTGTTATATCTGAAGATGATCCAATTTTTTTACCTTTGTATGTTGCACCAAGTGCTTGTGTAGCATCTTCAACTACTTTTACGCCATAGATATTTGCAAGTTCGTATATCTTATCTAGGTTTGCAACTTGACCTGCTACATGGGTTACAAATATCGCCTTTAGTTTTTTATGGTTACTTTTATCTAGAACTTTTTCAAGTTCATTCATATCCATGTTGAAATCATCTTTATCAATGTCAACAAAAATTGGTTCAGCATCAAAGTGCCTAACAACCTCTGCAACTGAAGGAAAAGAGTTGACAGAACAGATGATCTTATCACCACGCTTTAGATCTAATGCACACATAGCTAGATGCATAGCAGCAGTTGCATTACATGTAGAGATTGAGTAGTCACACCCAATGTATTTTGAAAAATCATCTTCAAGTTCTTCAATTTTACAACTTCCATTAAAATCTAAAACCTCATTAATTAGCTTTCTTTCAGCATTGTCTACTGATGGCTTGTAAAACGGTATATCTTTCATTTTGCTGCTCCTTTTTATAGTTTTATATCTCTTGGGTATAAAAAATCATGCCCTATTGTTCTGTTGCTTAATTTCGCTATTACAGGTAATTTTCGTTTAAATTGATTTTGGTATATTTTAGTTGTAATAAGTTCAACCAAACTTAAGTCAAACCCTTTTTTTATTAGCTCATCCTTACTAACTCTATTATCTACGAATTCCTTTAGTGCTTTATCAAGTTGGGCATATGTAAAACCTAAGTCTTCTTCATCGCTTTGCCCCTCCCACAAATCTGCTGTTGGAGGTTTTTTTATAATGGTTTGAGGGACACCTAAATACTCTGCAAATTCAAAAACTTCTGTTTTATACATATCTCCAATAGGATTTAAGGCACTTGCTAAGTCTCCAAACATTGTTCCATATCCTAAAAGTAGTTCACTTTTGTTACTTGTACCTAAAACTAAAGCCCCATTTTGTGCTGATATATCATAAAGAACTGACATTCTCATTCTTGCACTAAAGTTACCAACTCTTAGATTGGTTTTATCTTTTTTATCAAAATAGGAGTCTATTAAATTGCCAATAAAAATTGATTTATTTTTAATATTGAATTTTTTACAGAGCTCATCAGCATCATCAAAACTACTTTGTGAAGAGCTAGAGCTTGGAAGCATAATAGCAAGAAAATTACTACCAAAAGCCTTTTGGGCCAAAACAGCAACTACAGCTGAGTCAATACCACCACTAAGTCCAACAACTGCACTTTTTAGTCCAGTTTTATATACCTCGTTTTTTAGAAATTTGATAAGGTATTTTTCAATTAAAGTGTATTTTTTCATTGCCTGTAGTATACTAAAGAAAATATTAAAAAATACTTTTAATAGCAGTTCCTTTATTTAAGTTTTATTATTTTGGTATAATAGACTTCTTGCATAACCCATTGCAGTCTCAGCAATGGGTTATGCAAGAAGTCTAATAAAGAAAAAAAGGTAATTGTAGTGAATATAAAAGTACAACCAATGGGAATGTATCAGACAAACTGTTATATAGTGGAAGTAGATGGAAAAGAGTTTATTATTGACCCAGGAGTTGGTGCGACTGATTGGGTGGTTAAAAATACAAAAAATCCAGTTGCAATACTAAATACACATGGGCATTTTGATCATGTTTGGTCAAATAAAGAGGTAAAAGAGAAGCTAAATGTCCCTATCTATGTGCCTATTGATGATGAGTTTATGTTAAAAGATGATCCCTTTGGACAAGGAACTCCTCCAAGTCAAGCTGACACATTGGTTGTTGGTGACCAAGAGTTTGATATTGATGGTGTTAGAGTAAAGTATATGCATTTTCCTGGCCATACACCAGGGTGTAGTGCTATTTTGATTGGTGATACTCTATTTAGTGGAGATTTTATTTTTAAAGGCTCTATTGGACGTGTTGATTTTCCTTATAGTAACCCTGATGATATGCGTCAAAGTATTGAAAAGTTTTTGCATGTCACAGAGGATTGGCAAGTACTCTCAGGACATGGTGAGCCAACAACAGTGAAAGCAGAACAGAGATCATTGCCTATGTGGCTCAATATGATTTAGTTCTAAGTACCTCTCTAAAAGAAGCACTTAGCTATAACTTCGTCCTGCATTTTTGATTTTAGTTTTAAATATGTGTTGCTCTAAGACAACTGCATGAAAAATACCTTCATAAATTTTAATTTCATTTATATAGGCAGTTACTTTTATCTCTCTTTTTCTTGAGTCTTCAAATTTTGTTTTTGCTTCAAATTCAATTAGATCATTAAGTTTTGCAGGGGCTAGAAAACTAGAACGGGAACCTATAACAACTACATTTGCTTCATTTACAGCAACAGCAGCAGCATAATCAGCAGCACCAAATATAAAACCACTGTGAATAAGACCTAAATCATCTAAGACCATATCTTTTGTAGTTTGGAGTGTAGTTTTTGAATAACCTGTATCTAGTTTAATTATAGTACCACATAGGTTTGTTTTTATCTTACCATGCGTTTTTAAATCTTCTTTTTTGTCATCGATTTCATAGACTGGCTCAGATTTAGTATCTTCATTAAAGGCATTGCTAAAATCTTCTTCTATACTATCATCTTCTATGTTTATCTCTTGTGTGACATTTTCTGCCATTGTAAGCTTCCTTGCTTTTGTTGTTATATCTCTAACATCGGTTATTTATTTTTTAAGTTTAACATAGACCCGTTTTGGGGCAGGGTATCCTTCAACTGTTATAGATGGGTTGTTTGGATCTAAAAAGTCACCGAGGCTTTCACCTAGTATCCAGTCTGTTCTTCTTTGCTCGTCTGTATCTGTTTTTTTAATTTCAAGCACTTCGCATGAACTAAACTTTGCTTTTTCACTCCAGTTTTGAAGTGCTTTTACGGTTGGGACGAAGTATATATTTGGTATTTTGGAGTATGTTTTTCCTGGGCATAGTGCATATGGCTCATCTCCATCAATCATAAAAGTATCTAATATTACTTCACCATCTTTGTTTAGTGCTTTCCAAAGCTCTTTTAGTGTATTTACTGGGTTTGGTCTATGGTATAGTACTCCTAAGCAAAAAAGTATGTCAAATTTATGCTCATAATAAGGAAGATGCTCAACTCCTAAGAGCTCAAATTTGATTTTAGTTTTTGCAAAGTGGTTTATAAAATCAAACTGCAGTTTACAAAGTGCACTTGGGTCAAATCCTATTATCTTTTTGGGATTGTCTTCAAGCATACGAAAAAGATAGTAGCCATTACTACATCCAATATCGCCGACAATTTTATCGCTTAGGTTAAAATGTGGTCTTATAAGGTTGTATTTTATAAAGCTTTTCCATTCTGTATTTATAAATGTGTCAAACACCTGAAAAGGACCTTTTCTCCATGGGCGAAGTCCCAATGCACTTTTGTGAATTTTATCTAGATTTTCTTGAGTTATGTTTTTAGATGAGATAGTTACTTTATCTTTAAGCTCTAGTGTGCAGTTATCAATATCTGGTAGATTCTCTACGATAGCTTTTCTAACTCTATTGTCTTTCCATTCGAAGCACTTGCTTCTTTCATATCTAACACTATCTAGATTCATTAGGGACTATACTTTTAACGCCATTTATGACTTTGTCATACTCTATAAGATTTTTATCACAAGTTTTGTGGTAGATACCCATGCTATCATAGTACTCTTTGCAGTTATTGTAGTAGTGGGTATCTATGCCTCTTTCGTTTACATAAAGGCAACCAGTTAGTAAAAAGGGTAATATAAGAATTAATAGTTTTTTCATAAGGATTATAATATCATTAAAGAAGTTAAAAAAGGATAAATATGACAGTACTAGATTATTTTAAAATAATAACAGCAATACCAAGGTGTAGTTTTAAAACTCAAAAAATGAGAGATAAGATTGTAGATATTGCAAAGAGTTTAGGCTATAAGGTACAAGTAGATAGTAGTGGAAATATACTTTGTAAAAAAGGAAACCCAAAAGTTTGTCTGCAAGCTCATTATGATATGGTATGTATAGGTGATGTAGAAAATATTGAGCTAATTGAAGAGGGTAGAATTTTGAAAACAAAAAACTCAACTCTTGGGGCAGACAATGGTATGGGAATGGCCATGATGTTCTCATCTATGGAAAAATTTGATGACTTGGAGTGCCTTTTTACAAATGATGAAGAAGTTGGACTCATAGGTGCTTCAAATCTTGAACTTGAAATTACTGCAGATAAACTTTTAAATCTTGATGGCGAAGAGGAAAAAGAGATTTATGTTGGTTGTGCAGGTGGTATTGATGTGATTTCGAGGCTAGAGTTGGAGTATAAAGCACTAGACAATAGTGAAAAAATATACCAAATAAGTGCAAAAAACTTTGTAGGAGGACACTCTGGAGTTGATATAGATAAGGGAATTGTCTCAGCAATAAAAGCTTTAAGTGCGGAGCTAGTAGAGCATGACGTAAAACTTCTTCATATAGAAGGTGGTGAGTTTAGAAACTCAATTGCCAAAAATGCTGTGGCAGTTGTAGCTTCTAAAAAAGAAATAAAACTAAAAAATAGAGCTCTACATGTAGAGGTAGTAGAATATAAAAAAGAGTATATAAAAGATGGAGATAAAATCATAAAAGCTTTTCACTCTTTTGCTCAAGGAGTTAGAGGGTATGATAAAAAGTTTGATATACCTTCAACAAGTATAAACTTGGGAGTTGTTCGTATAGATGGTGATGTTTTAGAAATCTCTTGTGCCGCTAGAGCTATGAAGAGTGAAGATTTACATAATATCTCAAATGAAACGGAATCATTTTTTCAGCTTATTGGGTGTAGCACAAAACAGAGTGATGGGCATGAGCCTTGGGTACCAGATATTGGTAGTTTTGCTATGCTTATTAAGGGTGAATTTGAAAAAGTTTACAATGACGCAAGTTTTCGTGCTATTCATGCTGGACTAGAGTGTGGTATACTTATACAATCACAATCAAAAAAGATTGAAGCTGTTGCAATTGGACCAACTATTAGATTCCCTCACTCCCTAAGAGAAGAGTGTGATCTGGATTCTGTTGAGAGAATTGGAAAAGTTGTAGAAAATATAATAGAAGGACTATAAAATGTCATTGATGAAGTCAGAAAAGTTAGAATTAGGAAGAGAGTTAGAGCATTTTGTTTTGGAAGATGCTTTTGGAAATGAGTATAGTTCTAAAGAGAGTTTTGGAAAAGGTGGTATGCTTATAGCAATCATGTGTAACCACTGCCCATACTCAAATGCTATCTGGAAAAGATTACAAGAGTTAAGTGAGTTTGCAAAAAAATTAGATATAAATACAGTGGCTATTAACCCAAACATACACCCAAACTACCCAGAAGATAGCCCAGCACACATGGTAGATAAGACAAAAGAATTTGATATTGGTTTTCCATATCTAGTAGATAGTGATCAAACTGTCTCAAAATCAATGGGAGCTGTTTGTACACCAGATATATTTTTGTATGATGAAAATGCAAAACTTTACTATCATGGAAGAGTAGATGACTGTTTACACGATGTTAGAAGTGTAAAAGAAGAAGATTTAAGAGATGCAATTATATCTCTGTTTGGAAGACAACCAGCACCATCTTCACAGCAACCTTCACAAGGGTGTTCCATAAAGTGGATAGATACTGTTACAGGTTA
>Ga0256840_1002246_pt1 | contig 17244 bp, 8 predicted proteins | sample 355202metaG_FD_185969 | JGI IMG/M metagenome (GOLD analysis project Ga0256840, IMG submission 185969) | Hydrothermal vent microbial communities from Mid Atlantic Ridge, Atlantic Ocean - 355-202 | ecosystem: Environmental > Aquatic > Marine > Hydrothermal vents | place: Atlantic Ocean: Mid... | reverse complement strand
CTTTTATCCATTCGGAAGGAAGGGATTTTATTCCCTTTCTTTTGAAAAAATAAATCTAATCTCTAAGCCTCGAAAAAAGTTGCATTTATTACTTGAATTTAAGCAGTAAAATAATCAAGTTATAAATTTTTTAAGCCCAAACTTGGTGGAGTTTGAAAAATATCTTTATTCATTTACGTCATTTTACTATTAAATACTAAGGTATTTCTACGGAATCTAAAATTTTACACTAAACAAAATTAATTTTATGCATTTTTTTCGGCTATATTAGTTTAGGGTTTCTATGATTGAAAGTAAATCTTTTTTATGCGTTGAGCTTAAAGGGATTAAAAAAGATCCAACTTTTATATTATAAGATTGGATTTTGTTTATATGTCGTACATTTACAATAAACGAACGATGTGTTTGAACGAAATTTACAGGGAGGTTTTTAGAAATCTCTTTAAGCGTGTTTCTAATGGTTATAGTTTCATTTTCTGTTTGAATTTTTAAATAATTTTTATCAGATTCAATAAATAAAATATCATTTATGGTTAATTTGATATAGCTATCTTTTTGTTTGATAAAGACAGTTTCTTTAGATTGTAATAATTCTAAGTTTTTATCTATATTTCTGTCTGTATTTATATCTGCTACATTTCCGGAAGTGTAATTTACCAGAGCTATTTGAATGGCAGTAGAGATATTTACTTTTTTAAAAGGTTTTAGTAAATATCCTGAAGGTTTTGTTTGAATTGCTTGTTGGATTGTTTTGTCATCACCATAAGCAGTTAAATAAATAAAAGGTTTGTTTTTAAACATATTTTGTGCTAGCCAAATACCGTTTTTATCACCTTGAATATTAATATCTATAATTGCCAAATCTACTGTATTTGTATTTAATATTTCAATTGCATCTAAAGCATTGTTAGCAATAGCAACAACCTCATAACCTAATGACTCAATGGTCATTTTTATACTTTCGGCAATAATTGCTTCATCTTCTACAATTAATATTTTTGTTTTTTCAGTCATTTTTATCTTGTTCTGTGTGTTGTTTTTAAATAGTTGCATCATCTCTAAATTCAATTATAAACGTGGCATTTTCTTTAATAGTTACTGTTCCTTTTAATTGTTGTGTTAATATTTTTATTAATTTTAAACCGAGCGAGTCTGTTGTATTAAAGTCAAAATCTTCAGGGAAACCTTTTCCGGTATCTTTAAAAATTAATTCGTAAAGATGTTCTTTTTTTTGTTTTATTTCTATAAACACCTCTCCTTTATCATTGTTTTTAAAAGCATGTTTATAAATATTTGTAATGAGTTCATTTATGATTAATCCAAGAGGTATAGCTGTATTAATATTAAACTTAAGATGATTAGCTTTAATATTAAATTTAATATTAGAGTTGTTGTTTAAAATAGCAATGTGATTTATTAATGCTTTTAAATATTTTTCAATAGCAACATCCGATAAGTTTTTACTTTGATATAGTTGCTGATGTATTAATGCCATAGATTGGATTCTATTTTGACCTTGTTCTAAGATATCATTTAGCTCTTTGTTGTCTAATTTAGCATTTTGAAGCTCTAAAATACTGGCAATTATTTGCAGATTATTTTTTACTCTATGGTGTACTTCTTTTAATAAAATTTCTTTTTCTTCTAAAGAATGTTGTATTTGTTTTTTTTGCTTGGTTATTCTTTTTTGATTTTTTAAAAGACGTTTTATAAATAGAAACAATGCCGTTAAAACCATTAATAAGAAAATGATACCTAATGTTTGGTATTTGTTTTTTGTTTTTTGAAGTTCTATTTTTTGTTTGGATAAAAACAATTCTTTTTCTTTTTTTTCGGTATCATATTTTACAGTTGCCAGGAAATTTTTTTGTTCAAAACGCATTCTTTTAATAGAATCATTATATTTTTTTAAAATATCAAAATACGTATTTGCTTCTTTAATATTACCATTAGCTAGCAAACATTTTCCTTTTAAATCAATATATGCTTTTTCAATAATATTGTTAGGATATATTTTGAGAATGTTTTTAGTAGAATCCAAATATTGTAAAGCTGTTGGAATTTCATTTTTTAAAAAATATGCTTTTCCTAATTTAAGGTAAGCAGATCTAATAGTATTAATATCAAGAATTTCCTTTTTGTTTAACCTTAATTCATTTAAATAATAAGGTATTGCCTTATCATAAAATCCCTTTTTTAACCAAATAGAAGCAATGTTACCTTTTATAACAGCTTTAAAAGCATCTACATTTTTTTTGTCCATTTTTGTGTTTAGATGTAAGGTTTTTAAACCTAAATCAAAATAATATTGTGCACTATCTAGTTTGTTTTCATTTAAAAAGGTAAGACCAATATTATTTAAAGAACTGGATTCTTGAAAATACTCCTTTGTTTTATGATACTTGTTTTTAGCCTGGAAAAAATATTCTCTACTTTTTTTAAAATCTTTAAGTCGAAAATAAATTATTCCTAATTCATTATTTTTAGGACCTTCTTGAATTCTATAATCATCTTTTCTGTATTTTTCTGTATATTTATACAAAGAAGGCAAGATGTTTAATAATTCAGATAACTGTTCGGTTTCTTTATAATAATTTGCTAATAAATTAAGCGTGGAAATAATATCTTCAGTTTTTTGAAAGTCTTTATTTTTTATTAATTGAAGGGCTATCTTTACAAAATCTTTTTTTTTATCTGTTCTGAAATAATATACCATTAACTGGTGCTTTGCCTTAAAAATAGTATTTTTATCTTTATTTAAAGTCGCCCAAGTCAATGCTTTAATATAAATAGAATCATATTTATTATTGTAAACAGGTTTTTTAATTACCTTTTTAAGATAGTATTCATGAAAAATAGAAACAGTCTTAAATTCTTTTTCACCAAAAACAGCTGTTGAATTTATTTTTCGGTATAAACTATCTAATTTATTTTCTTGTGAAAAATTAATTAACGGAATTAAAATTAATAGTATGTAAATTTGTTTTTTCAAAATAAGCTATAATAAAAGAAAAGAGTAAATTAAATTCCCTCAAATTTAATAAATCTTTCCTTTTCATAAAAGTATTCAAAAATACAAATATTAATTTTTGACAAGTGAAATTTGGGATTAAATCAAATTATTTTGGGATGAATAGAAAACCGATAATCTTATAGAATTAAGTAAATTCAAGTTTAAGATTTATAAAAATGAACGATTCAATGATTTTTATCGGATAATTTACTTTTATTAATCGAAATAAAAATTTAATCTTAACTTTGCACTTTCAAAGAAAGAAATATGTATAGAACGCACAATAACGGAGAATTACGATTAAAAGATGTCAACGAAGAAGTTACCTTAAGCGGTTGGGTACAAAAAATACGCGATAAAGGTTTTATGGTTTGGGTGGATTTGCGTGACCGTTACGGTATTACACAACTCATTTTTGATGAAGAACGTACCGATAAAAAAACATTGGAATTGGCAAAAACTCTTGGTAGAGAATTTGTAATTCAAGTAACCGGAAAAGTCATTGAGCGTCAATCTAAAAACACAGCTATTCCAACCGGAGAAATAGAAATTTTAGTAGATAAACTAACTGTTTTAAATGAGTCGCAAACACCACCGTTTACAATTGAAGATAATACCGATGGCGGAGAAGATATCCGTATGAAATATCGTTATTTAGATATTAGAAGAAATCCGGTTAGAGAAAATCTTATTTTTAGACATAAAGTTTCTATGGAAGTGCGTAATTATCTTTCAAAAGAAGGTTTTATCGATGTAGAAACGCCGTATTTAATAAAATCTACGCCCGAAGGTGCTCGTGATTTTGTTGTACCAAGCAGAATGAATCAAGGGCAATTTTACGCTCTACCACAATCACCGCAAACCTTTAAACAACTGCTTATGGTTGGCGGAATGGACAAATATTTTCAGATTGTAAAATGTTTTAGAGATGAAGATTTACGTGCCGACAGACAACCGGAATTTACACAAATTGATTGTGAAATGGCATTTGTAGAGCAAGAAGATATATTAAATACGTTTGAAGGTTTAACACGTCATTTACTTAAAGAAATTAATGGTGTTGAGGTGGCTAAATTTCCGAGAATGACCTATGATTATGCCATGAAAACTTATGGTAACGACAAACCGGATATTCGGTTTGATATGAAATTTGGTGAGTTAAACGATGTGGCAAAACACAAAGATTTTAAAGTCTTTAACGAAGCTGAGTTAGTTGTTGGAATTGCAGTTCCGCAAGGAAATAAGTTTTCCAGAAAAGAAATTGATAAACTTATTAAATGGATGCAAAGACCTCAAATTGGAGCCAAAGGGATGGTTTATGTTAGAGTAAATGAAGACGGCACCTATAAATCTTCGGTAGATAAATTTTATGACCAAGAAGATTTGGCAAAATGGGCAGAAAAAACCAATGCAAAACCGGGCGATTTAATTTGTGTACTTTCTGGTAATGCCAATGAAACCAGAACACAATTAAGTGCTTTGCGAATGGAATTAGCAGAACGTTTAGGCCTAAGAAATCCAAAAGAATTTGCACCGCTTTGGGTAGTAGATTTTCCGTTGTTAGAATGGGATGAAGAGACAAAACGCTATCACGCAATGCACCATCCGTTTACCTCACCAAAACCGGAAGATATGAATTTATTGCAATCTAATCCCGGAAAAGTACGTGCAAATGCTTATGATATGGTGTTAAACGGAAATGAAATAGGTGGTGGTTCTATACGTATTCACGATAGAAAAACCCAAGAAATGATGTTCGATCTATTAGGTTTTACCAAAGAAGAAGCAGAAGCTCAATTTGGATTTTTAATGAATGCATTTCAATATGGTGCTCCGCCACACGGCGGATTGGCTTTTGGATTAGATAGATTGGTTTCTATTCTTGGCGGACAAGAAACTATACGTGATTTTATTGCGTTTCCTAAAAATAATTCCGGTCGCGATGTAATGATTGATGCTCCGGCTCCGATTGACGAAGAACAGTTAAAAGAACTTTGTTTAAAAACAGATTGTTAAAATGGTATTGGCTCTACATCCAAATTTTGGCAGACTTTTAAGAGTTGTTGTTTTTGTTGTAGTGGCTGTTATTATTACCATAAAAAAACGTAAAAATTGAAGTTGAATAAAAATATACGACATATAATTTCTACCGGATTATTGGTTATCTTTTTAACACCAATATTATCTAAAGGAATTGATTTTGTTTTTCATAATCATCATCAAAATATAGTCTGTACAACAAAAACAGAAAAGCATTTTCATGCTTACCAAAAAGATTGTTATATTGCATCTTTTACATTTTCTATCTTTATTAATACTGTAAAAACGTCAAATTTCTTTTTCAAATTAGTGTATTTTACCATAAAAAAAGATGCACTAATTTCAGTTTTTACAAAATACATCTTTCGTTTTTATTTACTTCGTGCACCACCGGTTTTATTGTAAATTAGTATCCGATTAAGTCTCTATTTTAGATAAAAATTTATCTTAAAAATCATTTTATTGTTTTTAAGATAGTTATAACAGTAATATTTTATCTTTTTGATTTACATTAAAAATATACTATGATTTTTATCGGGCACACGCAACTTAAATAGTATTTAAAAATTTAATAGAGAAATTTCTCTAATTACATAACATAAAACCCAAAAAATGAAAAAATTAGTATTATTTGTGTTGTTTTTTATAACAATAAATCAAATATATGCACAATTTACAGGAACTGTATTAGACCAAAAAACAAAAGAGCCGATGGCTTTTGTAGAGGTGTATTTTCCGGAACTAAAAACCGGTACAACTACCGATGAAAAAGGCGAATTTACGGTAAATCATTACCAACAAAAAAAACTTCGTATTGTAATTTCTTATTTAGGATATAAAACACTCGATACGGTTATTGATGTAAAAAAGGAATCTAAAAAAACCTTTTATTTAGAACCGGCACATCTCAATTTAGACGAAGTAATTGTTTCGGCTCCAACCGGAAAATTACAACGTGATGCTGTGGTAAGTGTCATACATCAAAAATTAGCAACTTTACAAAAAATGCCTTCAGCTTCTTTAGGTGAAAGCATTAGTAACATTGCAGGAGTAGAACAAAATACAACAGGTAGTGGTATCGGTAAACCTGTTATTCGTGGTTTATCCGGCAATAGAATTGTAACGTATGCACAAGGAATTCGTATTGAAAACCAACAATGGGGAAGCGAACACGGTTTAGGCGTAGGTGACATAGGCATCGAAAGTGTTGAGGTTATTAAAGGTCCTGCTTCTTTACTATATGGAGCTGATGCTCTTGGTGGTGTGCTTTATTTTATAGATGAACGCTATGCAAAACACAACACCATAGAATTAGGTGCTCAATCTAAGTTTGTTTCCAATTCTTTAGGTTATCTAAACAATGCAAAATTTAAAATCCATAAAGGAAAATATAAATTTAATCTTTTTGGTGCATATAATTCTCATGCCGATTATCAAATACCTAATGGAAAACGTGTAAAAGACACACGATTTGATGAAAAAAATATTAAAACTGCTTTTGGTTTTAATATTGGAGATTGGATTACCAATTTGCGATACAGTTTCTTACAAAATAATTTCGGTATAACCGAAGGAGCTAATTATACAGATGATAATTCTCGTAATTTTCAACTTCCTTTTCAAACAATAAATAACCATAACATCAGTTTTGAAAATAGATTTACCTTTACTAATCAAAGTAAATTAAATGCAATTTTAGGCTATACAAGTAATTATCGAAGAGAATTTGAAGACAGTAGAACAAATCCTGCTTTAGGTTTAAAATTAAACACGTTATCCTATAATTTAAAATGGAATTCTGCCTTAATAAACAATAAATTTGATTTTGTTATTGGCTCTCAAGGAATGCATCAAATCAATAAAAATAATGGTGAAGAAGTCTTAATTCCTGATGCTACAACAAATGATTTTGGCGTGTATGTTTTAAGTAATGTAGATTTGGATAAATTGCATTTTCAGGCAGGAATTCGTTTTGACCAACGAAAAATAGATGCTTTACAAACCGAGAGCATTCCTGCATTGCAGAGAAATTATAACGGAATTACCTTTTCCGGTGGTTTGGTTTATAAAAAAAATAAGTCTAAATTTAGAGCAAATGTCTCTAATGGTTTTAGAGCACCTACAACATCAGAATTATTATCAGACGGTGTACACGAAGGGACAAATCGTTATGAAAAGGGAAATGCTAACCTTAAAAATGAAACCGCAACACAAATCGATTTTTCGTATGATTATAATGCCGAACATTTTAGATTTTCTATAAATCCGTTTTACAACTATATTAAAAATTACATCTTTTTACAACCAACTAATTTGGTAATCGATTCTAATCCGGTTTATAATTACACGCATAAAAATGCATTTTTATATGGAGGCGAAATAGGTTTTCATTACTATCCGCACCAAATGCATTGGATGCATTTAGAATCTGATATTGCTACGGTTTTTGCAGAAGATACAAATAAAAATCCGTTGCCATTAATACCACAAACTAAGGTGAATTCTACAGTTTCGGCTTCTTTAAACATAGGAAATAAAATAAAATTGACTAATGTTTTTTTACAACATATATACAAATTTAAACAACCAAGAATTTCTCTTTTTGAAACGGAAACCAATGCTTATCAATTATTAAATTTTGGGATAAGTGGTAAAATTATAACGAAAAATAATCCGTTAGAATTTAGTATGGGTATAAAAAATCTTACCAATCAAAAATATATAGACCATTTATCCAGGTTTAAAGATTTAGGCATTCCAAATCAAGGAATAAATTTTTATTTTGGTATAAAAATGCAATTTGAAAAACAAATTTAATATCTATATTTTTTTAAGTAACTTTGCACTTTCAAAATTACTAACTTATGTCACAAGAAAAGAAAAAAGTTCATAAAAAATTAGGAGAACTGGCATCGACCGCAATATCCGGAAATGATATTTCTTCGTCAGTTTTATACGTTTCCGCTTTAGCGATATTATGGGCAGGTCAATATGCTTGGGTAACATTGGCTATTGTGGCTTTGGTATTATTCTTTTTTAGAAAAATATATGGTGAAGTGGTAGGAGCCTTACCATTAAATGGAGGTGCATACAACGTGCTTTTAAATACTACGACCAAAAGGATGGCTTCGGTTGCAGCAACTTTAACATTACTTTCTTATATGGCGACTGCCGTAATATCTGGTAGTGAAGGAATGCATTATTTAGCGGATATTGTTCATGTATTACATCATGAAACTCCTTTTCCTTTAAACTATATTTTCCCCACTTATGTAGAATTAGCAACAGTTGTCTTATTAATAGCCTTTGCAATGTTGGTTATTAATGGTATTTCTGAATCTGCCAAAGTGGCGATAGCCATTTTTATTTTCCATTTATTTTCTTTGGTATTACTAACAAGTGCAATTCTTTACTACCTTTTTACTCATGGTTTTGATATTTTGCATGAAAATCAGAATTACATGCCTCAAGGAGGTAATTTATGGAAAGCGATCTTTTTAGGTTTTGCTGCTTCTATGTTGGGGATTTCGGGTTTTGAATCTTCTGCCAACTTTGTTGAAGAGCAAGAAAAAGGTGTTTTTCCAAAAACCTTGCGCAATATGTGGATTGTAGTGAGTATTTTTAATCCGTTAATGGCATTTTTGGCAATTACTATTTTTCCAATAGAAACGATTAATAATGATTATGGAAACACGTTATTGTCCGGAATGGCAGAAGTGTCTGCAGGTCCTTGGTTATCTTGGATTGTATCCATTGATGCAGTTTTGGTATTAAGTGGTGCCGTTTTAACTAGTTTTGTTGGAGTTTCCGGTTTGTTAGAAAGGATGACTTTAGATAGAATTCTTCCGCAAGGGTTATTAAAGAAAAATAAAAAAGGAACATCTTATCGTATCATCATAATGTTCTTATTGTTAAGTATTTCAGTTTTAATTATAACCGAAGGTAAAGTTGTATTACTTGCCGGAGTATATACAATTTCATTTTTATCCGTTATGGGATTATTTGTTATTGGTAATATTTTATTAAAAATTAAACGTAAAAAATTACCACGACCGGAGCGTGCTCCATGGTACGGAATAATTATTGCCATGACCGGTGTTGTTGTTGCCCTTTGGGGAAACATTATTATGCCTCCAAAAGTAATTGAACACATAGACAAAGTAACAGGCGAAGTAACCAAAGAAACGTTACCAAGTAATTTATCTTTATTCTTACCATATTTTTTAATTGCAATGGGTTTTATCTTTATTATGTTAAACCGAATTGTTATTTTAAGAGCGATTTTAAAACTCATTAAAAAAGTGGATAGTTATGTAATTTCTACTATTAACTCTATTATATCACAAGAGTTTGTGTTTTTTACTAAAGGTGATAATTTAGCAAATTTAAACAAAGTGATGATGTATATTCGTGATAACGAACACACGCGAAAGATTAAAATTGTACACGTTTTACGTCCCGGAGAAAAACCTGCTGAAAATTTAAAAAGAGATATCGAATTTTTGGATAGAGAGTATCCGGATATTGATATTGAATTTGTTGAAATTGAAGGGAAATTCGGTCCAAAATTAATTCATGAATTATCCAAAAAATGGCATATTCCTGTTAATTTTATGTTTATCGGTTCTCCCGGAGATCATTTTCCGTATAAAATTGAAGAACTCGGAGGCGTACGTTTGATTATGTAATAAAAAAATGGAATCCAAAAAAATCATTACTAAATTTTTGAAATGGCGTTACAAACACATTTCAAATGAGCATTTTATTTATATTTTAAGTGCTATAATTGGTTTTTTAGCCGGTTTAGGAGCAGTAACTTTAAAAAATTTAACACATTTTATACAAAGCCTATTAGAAGGAAAATTTATTAAAGAAATTCATCAAGCTTTTTATTTTATTTTTCCGATTATAGGTCTGTTTCTTGTTTTAATTTTAGTGAAATATGTAATTAAAAAAAAGGTAGGTCACGGAATTCCATCTACATTATATGCTATTTCTAAATTAAAAGCGATCATGCCACCACATCAAATGTGGGCATCTATTTTAACGGCACCTCTTACTGTTGGTTTTGGAGGTTCGGTTGGTTTGGAAGGACCAACAGTAGCAACAGGAGCAGCTTTAGGATCTAACTTTTCGAGGTTGTTGCATCTAAATCAAACAAAAAGAACATTGTTGGTTGGAGCTGCAGCAGCCGGAGCAATGTCGTCTATATTTAAAGCACCAATTGCCGCTATTGTTTTTGCTGTTGAAATATTTAGTTTGGAGCTTACGATGACTTCGATGGTGCCATTATTACTAGCATCAGTTACAGCGGTTTTAACTTCATACTTTTTTCTTGGTGATGACGTGCTGTTACATTTTAGAATTGACGATAAATTTAAATTAAATGACGTTTTATTCTTTATTATGTTAGGTATAACATCTGCAACTACATCGATATATTTTAGTAAGATGTATTTTGGCATTGATGATTTTTTTAAGAAGTTTTCAAATCCGTTTAAACGTTTAATAATAGGAGGTACTTTATTGGGAGTTATTGTGTTTTTTATTCCACCTCTTTTTGGTGAAGGTTATGAAACGATAAATAATGTTTTAAAAGGAAATATTTCTGCAATTACAAATCAGAATTTCTTTCATTTATCATCCGATGATATTTGGGTTGCTATTTTGTTTTTAGTTGGATTAGTGACTTTTAAAGTAGTTGCAATGTCCTTTACTTTTGGTGCCGGAGGTATTGGAGGTGTTTTTGCTCCAACACTTTTTACAGGAAGTATTTCCGGTTATGTTTTTGCTAAGATAATTAACGAAAGTGCTGTTTCCGGACATCATTTATCTGAGATTAATTTTGCAATGGTTGGTATGGCAGGTTTAATGGCAGGTGTATTGCAGGCTCCGTTAACGGCAATATTTTTAATTGCAGAGATTACAGGAGGTTACGAACTGTTCGTGCCTTTAATGATTGTTTCTTCGATATCTTATCTTGTAACAAAAAAATACATTCCGTATAATATTTATGCAGCAGAGTTAGCCAGAAAAGGAGAATTAATGACGCATAATAAAGATAAAAATGCAATGATGATGATTGATGTAGATACGATTATTGAGCATAATTTTATTACGATTACTCCCGAAATAAAACTTGGTAGAATGCTTAAAAAAGCTGTGGCAAAATCCAGTAGAAACCTTTATCCTGTAGTAAATAAAGACATGGAATTTTTAGGAGTGGTAATGTTAGATGATATCCGTGATGTGATGTTTAACAAGAGAATGTATAAAAAAATACACGTTAGAGACATTATGCATCGAACGCCGGATATTATTTATTATGGCGAAGATGATATGCCTTCCATAATGAAAAAATTTACAGGTTCCAGTGCGTGGAATTTACCTGTTATTAAAGACGGCAAATATTTTGGTTTTATTTCTAAATCTAAACTATTAACGGCTTATCGCCGAAGATTAATTGAAACGTCCAATTAGTTTTAAATTAACCTTGGTTTTTCAACAAAAAATAAAATAATTTAAGTTCCTCCAACAAAAATCCCTTTCATTTTGTATTTTTGTAGCAAAATCATATAAAATGAAATATTTTCTTTTTCCGTTTTTGTTTCTTTTTGGTTTATCGCTTTATTCTCAGGATTATTTTCCGAAAAATGATGGGATAAAAACACCAAAAACACAATACACAGCTTTTATAAATGCTACTATTTTTAAAACACCTTCTCAAAAAATAGAGAACGGTAAAATGCTTATAAAAGGAGATAAAATAATAGCCATTGGTAAAGAAATAAGCGTCCCTAAAAACACCAAAATAATTGATTTAAAAGGCTTATTTATTTATCCGTCTTTTGTAGATATTTATACGGATTTTGGAATAACATTACCAAAAAAAATAAAACCTTCTCGCATTCGTCCACAATGGGATTCCAATCGTGATGGCTATTATTGGAACGATCATATCAGACCGGAAACCAAAGCCATTTCCTTTTTTGAATACGATAAAAAAGAAGCAGAACAATTACGAAAACAAGGTTTCGGAACCGTAAATACACACGTAAAAGACGGTATTGTTAGAGGAACATCACTTATCACTTGTTTAAATGACCAAGTTTCTAACAACAAAAGAATTGTAAAAACAGATGCCATACAGCATTACGGATTTACAAAAAGTCGTACGTCCAACCAAATTTATCCAACATCTTTAATGGGTAAATTGGCTTTGATAAGACAGTTTAAATCGGATGTAGATTGGTTTAAAAAAAACCCAAATCAAACACAAGATATTAGTATAAAAGCAGCAATTTTAAATGAAAATTTACCAATAATTTTTGAGTCAAACGATAAATTAAACGATTTAAGAGTTGCTAAATTGGCAAAATTTACCAAACAAAATTATATTATTAAAGGAGGAGGTAATGAATTGGAAAGAATAGACGAAATTAAAGCAATCAATACAAGTTTTATTATTCCGTTAAATTTTCCGAAACCTTACGATGTAAGCAATCCTGTTACTGCAAATAAAATAGCATTATCCGATTTGCGTTTCTGGAATCAAGCTCCGGCAAATCCGGCTATTTTAGCGAAAAATAATATCTCTTTTGCTTTAACTACAGCCGATTTAAAAGATGTTATAGAATTTAAAGCAAATCTATTAAAATCCATTAAATACGGTTTAGATACTATAAAAGCATTGGAAAGTTTGACTACAATTCCGGCTAAATTACTACACCAAGAAGATAAAATAGGGAGTCTAAAAAAAGGTGCTTATGCCAATTTTTTAATTACTTCAAAACCAATTTTTGATACTGAAAGTATTCTTTATGAAAATTGGGTTCAAGGTGTAAAAAATGTAATTCAAGACAGAACGATTATTACTTTAAACGGTGATTATGAGCTAAGTCTTTCCAATACAAAATACCAAATGACATTTTCGGGTAAACCGGAAAAAATAAAAACTAAAATTGTATTAGATTCCGTTACCTTAAAATCTAAAACAACTTTTAAAAATGGTTGGTTAAATATGTTAATTCATCCGTTAGATTCTACCAAAACCGGATTTATTCGTTTATCGGCAAAAGTGGAAAATAGCAACCAATTTTCAGGCAAAGCAACCCTTTCTGATGGTAATATTTTGCCGTTTTCTGCCGTAAAAGTGAATGATGCTAAAAAACCTTCCGTTAAGGATAAAAAAGAAGAAAAACCAATAAAATTATTTAAAGTTACTTACCCAAATATGGCATACGGTTTTATCAAAAAACCTATGAAACAAAATATCATTTTTAGAAACGTAACGGTCTGGACAAATGAAAAAGAAGGAATTTTAAAAAATCAAGATGTTTTGGTAAAGGATGGTAAAATTTTTAAAATAATTCCTGCAAAAGAACATTTTAAGGTAAATGATAGTTACCTCGAAATAGACGGAACAGGCAAGCATTTAACTGCCGGAATTATAGATGAACACTCGCATATTGCAATCAGTGGAGGTGTGAACGAAGGTGGTCAAAACAGCTCTGCCGAAGTAACGATTCAAGACGTGGTTAGACCAAACGATATTAATATTTATCGAAATCTTGCCGGAGGCGTAACGATGTCTCAATTATTGCACGGATCGGCAAATCCTATCGGAGGAAAATCAGCTCTAATCAAGTTAAAATGGGGAGAAAACGCCGATGAAATGCAAGTAAAAAATCATAAATTTATTAAATTCGCTTTGGGTGAAAATGTAAAACAAAGTCGCTCACCCTTTAATTCGCTCAGATTTCCGCAAACCAGAATGGGCGTAGAGCAAGTGTATGTAGATTATTTTACAAGAGCAAAAGAATACGATGCAAAAAAGAAAAAGGGAGAAGAAGTTAGATTCGACGAAGAGTTAGAAACCTTAGCCGAAATTTTAAATAAAAAACGGTTTATTACTTGCCATTCTTATATTCAATCTGAAATCACAATGTTAATGCGTGTTGCCGAAAAATTTAATTTTAAAGTAAATACTTTTACACACATATTAGAAGGTTATAAAGTAGCCGATAAAATGAAAAAACACGGTGTTGGAGCTTCAACTTTTTCCGATTGGTGGGCGTATAAATATGAAGTTAATGGTGCCATACCATATAACGGAGCCATTTTACACGAGCAAGGAATAACTGTAGCCTATAATTCTGATGATGCCGAAATGTCTAGAAGACTCAATCAAGAAGCAGCAAAAGCGGTGAAATACGGAGGTGTATCGGAAGAAGAAGCTTGGAAATTTGTAACCTTAAATCCGGCAATTTTATTGCACGTAGATGATCACGTAGGTAGTGTAAAAGTAGGTAAAGATGCAGATTTGGTCTTGTGGAGTGCCAATCCGTTGTCTATTGCTAAAGTGGAAAAAACAATTATTGACGGAAAAATTTACTTTGATATAGAACGCGATGCCAAACTTCAAAAAGAAATCAAAAAAGAAAAAAACGATTTAATAAACTTGATGTTACAAGAAAAAAACAAAGGATTAAAAACGCAAGAGCCAAAAATTAAAAAGAATACATTATACCACTGCGATTCGATGTATTAATCTGATTAAACCTAAAAAAATGAAAAAAAATCTGTATCTTATTGTTGCCTTATTAGTAAGTTTTCAAACTTTTTCGCAACAAACTCCGGCTCCAAAACAAACCGAACCGGTAACGATTCTTGGAGCAATCGCTCATTTAGGAAACGGAAAAGTAATTAAAAATAGTTTTATACAGTTTGAAAATGGTATTTTAACTGTTGTGGATGATGCTTCTTTAACCAAAAAACCAATAAAAGGAAAGGTAATTAAAGCAACCGGAAAACATATTTATCCCGGATTTATTACGATGAATTCCACTTTGGGTTTGGTAGAAATTGATGCCGTAAAAGCAACCATAGACGAAAGAGAAATTGGTGCTTTTAATCCAAATATTCGTAGTATTATTGCTTATAATCCGGAATCAAAAGTTACCGAAACCGTAAGAGCAAATGGGGTTTTAATCGGACAAATAACACCTCGTGGCGGACGTGTATCAGGAACATCTTCGGTAGTGCAATTTGATGCTTGGAATTATGAAGATGCTTTGATTAAAGAAGACGATGGTATTCACTTAAATTGGCCTGCAACGTTTTATACTTCCGGTTGGTGGGCAAACGGTACGTCTTTAAAAGAAAACAAAAATTACAACAAACAAGTACAAGAAATAGAATATTTTTTTGACAGTAGTAAATTTCCTCCTGTTAATGCTATTAATCTTAAACAGAAAGCATTACAAGGTTTGTATAACGGTACAAAAATTTTATATGTACATGCAAATAACGAAACCGAAATTACCGATGCTATTAGTTTTAAAAATAAAAATAAGATTAAAAAAATGGTCATTATCGGGGCTTATGAAGCGATTAAAGTAGCAGATTTATTAAAGAAAAATAATATTGCCGTTGTGTTAAAGAGGATTCATTCTTTACCAAACACCGATGATGAAGATATTAAATTACCATTTAAATTGGCAAAAAAACTAGACGATGCAGGAATTTTAGTTGCATTAGATACCGCAGGAGATATGGAACGAATGAACACTAGAAACTTACCGTTTAATGCAGGTACAGCAGTTGCTTACGGTTTGGATTATGAAAAAGCAGTTGCGATGCTTACAGGTAATCCGGCAAAAATAATGGAATTAGATACACGGTTGGGTACCTTAGAAGTTGGTAAAGATGCAACACTTATAATATCAACCGGTGATGCTTTGGATATGCGAGGAAATAATATAGAAACCGCTTTTATCCAAGGAAGAGAAATTAATTTAGATACACACCAAAAACAATTATATCGTAAGTTTAGAAAGAAGTATGAGTTGGAGAGATAAAATTTTATAAGTCTATCCAAAAATCGCTATAAAAATTAGATGTTTTCATTAATTTTTCATGATTCCCTTCTGCTACAAAAATACCGTTTTCTAAAACGTAAATTTTATCAGCTACTTTTTTTAAGGTGTGTAATCTATGCGAAATAAATAAAACAGCAATTTCTTTTTTAAGTTCCTGTAACAAGGTAAAGGTAAAGTTTTCGGTGTTTCTATCCATTGCAGAAGTTGGCTCATCTAATAATAAAAATTGTGGTTTTTTATATAAAACTCTTGCAAAAGCAATAATTTGTTTTTGACCACCGGAAAGATTAATACCTTCTTCACCTAAAATAGTAGCATAACCTTGAGGTAATTGAGTAATAAATTTTTCAAAACCTTTTTCTTGACAAAATTTTATTACATTTTCTGGTTTATCTTCTGCACTAAGTAAAATATTATCAATTACATTACCTGAAAAAATATGAATATCCTGTGGTATAACACCAACTATATTACGCCAATCACTTAATAAAATCTCGTTTAATTTGTATTGATTATTCACCAAAATTTCGCCACTTTCAAAAGGATAAAATTGCTGTATAATTTGCCCTAAAGTACTTTTACCACTACCACTTTCTCCAACAACAGCAATAAATTCACCTTTTTTAATGCTTAAATTAATATTTTGTAATAACTGTTTTCTACCTGCAAATCTAAAAGACAGATTTTGTATATCTAAAGATTCAAAGATCTTTAATGTTGTATTTCCTGTTTTTTCTTTTTCTACATTTGCAAACTCAAACATACGGTTAAAGGCTATTTTGGCTTCGTTAATTGGTATGGCAATCAACGCTAAATTGGTAATACTTGGCAATAATGAACTTGCAATACCTAATACAGCCATAAGTTCACCTAAAGTCATAATTCTACTATAAACCATATAAGAAGTGTATGATAATATAGCAATTAAAAATATAACTCCTGCAATACCAGATAATAAAGATAGCTTAATATTTATTTTACCTAAATTAAATATTTTATTTTGAAAATTACCATAAACTAGTTGGTTTATTTTTTGAAATAAAGTCTGACGATTAAAATTCTTTATAGTTGCAATACCTTGCATGGAAGTAATATAATTACTTTCGTTAAAAGCATAACTTTGCATTACTTCTTTTTGTGCGTTAATGATACGTTTATTAAACCTATAAATAATTAAAAAATAAATAGGTAAACTTACTAAAGCTATCACGCCAACTTGCCAAGAATAATAAAATAAAAAACTAAAAGAAACTAAAGTTATTAAAATATCAATCACAAAATTACTTGCTATTAATTTTATTACTCGTTGCA
>Ga0256840_1002245_pt1 | contig 17254 bp, 18 predicted proteins | sample 355202metaG_FD_185969 | JGI IMG/M metagenome (GOLD analysis project Ga0256840, IMG submission 185969) | Hydrothermal vent microbial communities from Mid Atlantic Ridge, Atlantic Ocean - 355-202 | ecosystem: Environmental > Aquatic > Marine > Hydrothermal vents | place: Atlantic Ocean: Mid... | reverse complement strand
ATTAAAAATAAGTAAAATACAGCTAAATAAAATATTTTTTTTACATTTTAATTTAATTCATTGATTATGAGTTTGTTAAAAAGTGCATTTTATCATTCTGTCTGCGCCAAAAATATCTTGTTTAAGTTCCGTACGATTAAATCCTTTATTTTTAAGTAAATTAATGGTTTCTTTTCCTAGGTATTGATTTATTTCTAAATAAAGTGTACCAGTTGCACGAAGATGTTTTAAAGCAAAATTTGCAATTGCATTGTAAAACAATAAGGGATTTTTATCTGTAACAAATAATGCTAAATGCGGTTCGTTATCTAATACATTTTTTTGAATTTCTTTTTTTTCTAATTCACGAATATAAGGAGGGTTACTTACAATAATGTCAAATTTTGAATTTAACTTATTCGATATTGGATGCAAGATGTTTTCAGTAACAAATTGCACATTTACTTCGTTTATTTGTGCGTTTTTTTTTGCAATTTGTAAAGCACTTTCAGAAACATCTAAAGCTGTAACTTGTATATTTGCTATTTTTTTTGCTAACGAAATAGCAATGCATCCAGAGCCTGTACCAATATCTATAAGGTTAATTTGTTTGGAATTTTCTATATAATCAGTACAAATCCAATGTACCAATTCTTCGGTTTCTGGTCTTGGAATTAATACGGATTCATTTACTTCAAAATACAATCCAAAAAATTCGGTATTTCCAAGGATGTATTGAATTGGTTTTTGCTTGACTAGCGCATTAATTGCCTCATGAAATTTAGGACTAATGTCGATATCGTTATCTATATTTAAAGCAATGTCGACACGTTTTAAATTCAAAATCGATTCTACCAATAGATAAAAGAAACTTTCAATTTCTGTATTTGGATAAATAGCATTTAATTCTGATAAAAATGTTCGTTTTAGTTGTCTTAAAGTCATACTTTTAAATCTTTTAACATCCACATATTACAAGAATAATGACTCGTGTTGCCTAGCGGTTTTTTAATTTGAATAAATCTATTTTTACGATATAAATTAATTGCAGCATGCATCTCTGGAAATGTTTCTAAATAACATTTTTCATATCCTGACTTTATAGCAAAATCAATACTTTTGGTAACTAATAGTTGCCCTATATTTTTTCCTCTAGATTTTGGTAATAAATACATTTTTTGCAATTCGCAAATAGTAGTATCTCCATTTTTTAATTGGTTTATACCACAGCCACCTACTACTTCATTATGGAGTAAAGCAACATAATAAATTGCATTTTTTGTTTGGTATGCATCATACATTGCATCCGTTTCCTTATCGTAAAATGCCGTACCTTTGATGTTGTAATTTAATTCTGTTAAAACAGATTTAATAACATGCGATATACGCTTATTATCCTTAGGAAGTATTTCTCTTATTTCTACATTATCTGCATTGTCATTAATCATATTGTGGTATTTTTACGCCATAAAAATACTAAAATTAACCTAATGCGATTATTTATTTCTGTTTTTATATTTAGTTCGATTCTATGTAGCTGTACAGTTACAGAAAAACCCGAGTTTATACGTGTAAAATCAGTAGAGGTTGTAGAAACTTCGCTTGAGAATTTCACTTTAGAGGCAACAGTAGTGTTTTTAAATAAGAACGATGTAGGCGGAACATTACAAGCAAAAGATTTTCATGTTTTTATAGATAGTATAGACGTTGCAACAATACAATCTATACCATTTGATGTTCCAAAAAGAATGGAGTTTGAAATTCCATTTAGAGCAACTGTGCCATTTAAAAAAGTATTTAATGCGAACAAACAAAATTGGTTAGGCAATGTTTTAAATGCCATTTCAAAAAAAAGCATTACAGTTATTTGTAAAGGAAATATTAGATATAAATTAGGTACTTTTCATTACGACTATCCAATTATATACGAACAGCAAATTTCATTAAAATAATTATGATTTATATTCTTTTAAGTATATTATTAAATGCATCTCTATTTTTAATTTTTAGGTTATTTGTTCAATTTAAAATTGATACTTTTCAAGCCATTGTGTTTAATTATTTTTTTGCATTTGTGGTTGCATATTTTTCTTCGGATATTCATTTTTCATATCTAGAAACACCAAAGCAAGATTGGTTTTTTGGAGCGTTATTTTTAGGCTTTTTATTTATATCGCTATTTTACACTACTGGTTTAACAGCTCAAAAATTAGGACTATCTGTTGTGGCAGTAGCAGGAAAAATGAGTGTTGTAATTCCTGTTTTATTTGGTGTAATTGTGTATAACGAGAGTAGTGCTACGATTAAAATTATTGGTATTTTTTTGGCAATAATTGCCGTTTATTTTACATCGGTTAAACAAAATATTGCGATTAAAGAATCTTATATTCATTTGCCAATACTGTTATTTTTTGGTTCTGGTATTTTAGATACGATACTTAAATATATTGAAAAAAATTACGTCTCTACATCCGAAATTTCTGTATATTTATCTACTATTTTTTTAACTGCTGGTATACTGGGGTTTTTAAGTGTATTATTTTTAGTATTTTTTAAAAATCAAAAATTAAAATGGAAAAATTTTATTGCTGGTATTGTGCTTGGAGTTCCTAATTATTTTGCAATGTATTTTTTGTTGAAAGCACTCCAAACAGAAGGCTTAGAAAGTTCTACCATTTTTTCTATTAATAATGTTTCTATAGTGTTAATTTCTACTCTGTTAGGATTGTTTGTTTTTAAAGAAGGATTGTCAAAAAATAATATTTTTGGAATTGCTTTGGCTATTATTTCCATAGTTTTAATAACTTTATCCATATAATGATAATTTGTGGAAGAAATTAAAGATACATACAGAACCATAGAGAGGTCTTTTGAAGGCGAAGTATATAAAGCGAAAGGAAGTAAATTTATAGGTTATACTTTTTTTGTAGAAAATGAAAATAATATTGAAAAATATATAAAACAATTAAAATCAAAGCATCATAAAGCAAGGCATTGGTGTTATGCTTGGCGTTTAGGAACCGAAAAAATGCGTTTTAGAGTAAATGATGATGGCGAACCAAATAATAGTGCAGGCCAACCAATTTATGGTCAAATTCTGTCAAAGGATGTTACTAATATTCTAATTATTGTTGTGCGTTACTTTGGCGGAACAAAATTAGGTGTTGGAGGCTTAATTTCTGCATATAAGATTGCGGCACAATTTGTGTTAGATAAAAGTATAATCATTAGTAAAACTATAAATTTAGAATATAATATATCTTTTGAATACAAAGATTTAGATAAAGTTTTACGGATTATAAGAGAAAATAAGATGGATATTTTGTCTCAAAAAATGGAATATAATTGTGAATTTGTAATTTCTGTACGAAAAAATAATGCAAAAAAAGCAAGGTTCGCTTTAGATAATTTGAGATGTATTCAATTTAACGAAAATTAAAATATTGTAAATCAGACATATAAGATTTTGATTAAAATTATATTTTTCATACATTTGCAAGGCTAAAAATTAAAGGAATGGATGAGTTAGAAAAAGAAATAGAAGCATTAATTGCATCTAAGAAAAACAAAGAGAATAAATTACCTACAAAATTAGAAGATAGTAAATTATCTAAAGAAGAAAGTAAAAGTAAATTTTCTAAAAAAGATGATATATTAGAGTCTATTGATGATATTATTGCTAATGCAGAAAAAAATGCAAAAAAGGCTAAAGAAAGAATTAAAAATAATTCGATTGATAATGAAAGCATTAAGAATATTTTTTTAAAAAAGAATACTGCTGCTGATATTTCTAAAACGGACTCCTCTAAACCAGAAACTTCTCCAGAAAAAAAAGAAAATTACTTGTTGGTTCCTAAAGTAGAAAAAAAGAATGTTGTTACTGAAAAGATAAATAATATATTAAGTGAAGAATCGAAAGGTTCCGATAAATTTATTTCCAAACGAGATATTATAGGGCATCTTCGTTTGGCAAAAACGGGACATAAAAGTTGGATGGCTAATGTGCAAATTTTAATACGAAGTGGTAATATTGATGAAGCAAAATCTTTAATACCAGTAAACTTTACTTCTTGTAAATTTGGAGAATGGTACTATGGCGAAGGACAAATGCTATCTCATATTGAAGAATATCAAAATTTAGAAATGCCACATCAAAAGATTCATGATGTTTATCTTCAAATATTTAATTTATATAAAACAAAAATTGAAGGTTCTCTCTTTAATAGTGAGAAAAAACAAAAAAAAGAAAGAGAAAGAAAAGCAATATCTTTAAAAAAATCATTAAGTAGCTTTGCAGATATTTTATTTAAAAATTTACTTCTATTAGAAGATCGAGTTAAAAAATTTAATGACGAAGAAATGAATGATTTAAATGTTTTTTAACATCTAATGAGATTAATTGGGAACTTTATTTTTTCTCAAAAAATTGTACTATATTTTTTGGAGCTCTTATAGGTCTATTTCTTTTCATATCAATAAAAACGAGAGATGTAAAGCCAGTTGTAAGTAATTCTTTTTGTTCGTTATAGATTTCAAAATTAAATTCGATTCTAACACTAGGCTTTTTAGTGACTTTTGTGATAATCGTTAATAAATCATCATATTTTGCTGGTTTATGATAGTTTACTTCCAACTTTAAGACTGGCAGCATAATGCCATCTTCTTCTAATTTTTTATAAGAAATTCCTAATTTTCGCAACCATTCTACACGAGCAACTTCAAAATATTGTGCGTAGTTACCATAATATACATATCCCATTTGATCTGTTTCTCCATAACGTACTCTAATTTGTGTCTTGTCTATTTGCATCGTATTGTTTTAGAATTCATAAATTAATAACCCACTTCTTAATTTAGGCAAAATATAGGTTGATTTTGGTGGCATTTTAAGACCATTATCCGCTATATTTTTTAATTGCTCTACAGATATTGGATACAATCCAAATGCAATCTTAAAATTACCATTATAAACTTGTTCTTTTAGGTATTTTTGTCCTTTATTACAACTAACATATACGATTCTTTTATCTTTTCGTATATTTTTAATATCTAATATTTTCTTTAATATATACTTGTGTAATATATGTGTATCTAATTGATGTACAGTGTTTTTAAACTCCGTAATTGCTATTTTAAATGTAAGTAAATAAACTTCATTTTCTATATACATACTAAAATTACGTGCTTGTGTTGGTTTGTAATAACTTTCTTGTAATTTGGTTATTATAAAATCCTCTTTTAGTTGGTTTAAGAAATTTTCTTTGGATAATCCGTTTACATCTTTTACCAATCTATTGAATTCGGAAATTTGTAAATTACTTTCAGAAATTAAATAACTTAAATAAAAATTATACGCTTCAAGTCCAGTATGATTCGTATTTTCTTTTTGCATTGCTTTTGCTAGTCTGTATGATGATGCAGAACGATGATGACCATCGGCAATATATAATGCGTTTATTTTTTTAAATTCCATTGTAATTTGTTCGATATCTTTTTTTTTGTCTACGATCCAAAGTAAATGTGTTTGATTATTTTTTGTTGTGAATTCATATTCTGCTCTTTTGGTTTGGTATTTATTTAAAATGGAATCGATATTTTTATTATCTGGATAGGTAAGTAGTACAGGTTCTGCATTAAATCCTGTGGCTTTTAAATAATTTTTAAAGAGAATTTCTCGTTTTTTTAATGTTTTTTCATGTTTTCGAATAACATTATTTTTATAATCAGCAGTACTTGTGGCAGCAATGATTCCTATAAAGCTATTATTTGGTGTAATTTTTTTATAAATATAATAGACTTCACTTTCTTCTTTTATGTACGTATGTTTGTCTTTAAACTCGATATATTTATTTCTAATTGCCTCAAATCGTTCTGTATTGCTTACTTCTTCTTTACTAGAATAACTTGGACTAATAATATGTAAAAAGGAAAAAGGGTTGAAGTCTAATTGTGCTCCTAACTCTGTTGGCGAATATGCATGATAAGAGCGCGACGAAACTAAAGCTACCTTATCTCGTGTTGCTCGTACTGCTCTAAATGGTTTTATTGTTGCCATTAATATTATTCTCCTACTACTATACTAAGTTCATTTTATTTATTACCTTTTTATAGATTGTAAATAATAGACTTTGTTTATTTTAATAATGTTATTATTTGACTTGCTAATTCGCTACCAATTCTATCTTGTGCTTCGTTTGTCGCTGCTCCTATATGTGGGCTTAGGGATACATTCCGATTCATAAGTACTTGAACTGCTGGTGTTGGTTCGTTTTCAAACGTATCTACTGCTGCATAGGCAACTTTTCCACTTTCAAGTGCGCTTACAAGCTCTACTTCGTTAACAACACCACCTCGCGCAGCATTTACAAGACCTACACCATCTTTCATGGCATCAAACTCTGCTTTATCTATTACATAATTCTCTTGTGAAGGCACATGAAGTGTAATAAAATCTGCTTGTTTTAATACTTCTTCTTTAGAAATTGTTTTGATAGAAAAATTTACTGTTTGTCCATCGTAAAAATCCAATTCTAAATTTGTTTCATCCAAATATGGATCGTATGCAATAACTTTCATACCAACACCTAAAGCAACTTTTGCAGTAGCTTGTCCGATGCGTCCAAAACCAAAAACACCTAGAGTCTTTCCTTTTAATTCTTTTCCTTTGGCGTATGCTTTTTTCAAATCTTTAAATTTGGTATCTCCTTCTAATGGCATATTTCTATTTGCATCGTATAAGAAACGAACCATTCCAAATAAATGTCCAAAAACTAATTCGGCAACCGAATGTGAGGATGCTGCAGGCGTATTTATTACATGTAATCCTTGTTCTCTAGCATAGTCAACATCAATATTATCCATCCCAACACCACCACGACCAATTAGTTTAATACTTGGACATGCATCGATTAATTCGGTGCGTACTTGTGTTGCACTTCTAACTAAAATTGCATCAATGTTATGTTTATTTATATAGTCCTCTAATTGTCCTTGTGCTACTTTGGTAGTAATTACCTCAAATCCTGCATTTTCTAATGTGTCAATTCCTATTTGTGCTATTCCGTCGTTTGCTAATACTTTCATTTTGTTTGTTTTTGTTTTCTATCTTTTTTTACCTTAAGGGAAGAAAAAGTAATATGGTTATTGCTATTTTATTTTATATTTTTCTCAGATTTTAAAATTGAGATTATAATTGTTTCATTAAATCTACTAAAACCTGTACACTTTCAAGTGGAAGTGCATTATAGATACTTGCACGATATCCTCCAACAGAACGATGGCCATTTAATCCATTAATTCCTGCTTTTTGACACATAGTATCGAATTTTTCTTTTTTATTTTCGTCTGTTAGTAAAAATGTAACATTCATATTTGAGCGATCTTCTTTTACAGCAGCTCCTTTAAATAGAGGATTGTTATCTATTTCGTTATAAAGCAATTCCGCTTTAGCGTTGTTTATTTTTTCGATGGCTTTAACTCCTCCTAAATCTTTTAACCATTGCAAAGTAAGCATGGATACATAGACTGCAAACACAGGTGGCGTGTTAAACATACTATCTTTATCTATATGCGTTTGATAATTAAGCATGCTAGGAATATTTCTTCCTGTTTTTCCTAAAATAGCATTTTTAACGATAACAAGTGTTGTTCCTGCTGGTCCCATATTTTTTTGAGCTCCTGCATATATCACATCAAATTGTGTAAAATCTAATTCTCTTGAAAATATATCCGAACTCATATCGCACACTAGCGGAATGGTAGTTTTTGGAAAACTTTTCATTTGTGTGCCTCGTATTGTATTATTACTTGTACAATGAAAATAATCGGCAGTTTCATCAATTGTATATGTTTTTGGAATGTAAGTGTATTCTTTATCTTTTGACGATGCTACAATATTTGCTTTTCCAAGTGTTTGTACTTCTTTGATTGCTTTTGTACTCCATGTGCCTGTATCTAAATAATCTGCTTTTCCATTTACTTTCATTAAATTATATGGCGTTAATAAAAATTCCAAACTAGCACCACCTTGTAAGAACAATACAGAATACCCTTTATTTTCTAAATGGAGTAGTTCTAACACTAAAGAGCGTGCTTTTTCCATAACAGCAACAAAATCTTTGCTTCTGTGTGAAATTTCGATTAAGGAAAGGTCCAAACCATTAAAATTTACTACTGCTTCTGCAGCTTGTTTTAATACGGTTTGTGGAAGTACACATGGTCCTGCACTAAAATTATGTTTTTTCATAAGAGATAAAATTTAAAACACAAAATTGAGAATTATTTACTAATTATATGTGACAAATGTTGCAATTTATTGATGAAGTTATTAACGGTTTTTAATAACTCTTTATTAACCTGAGGTCGAATTCAGGTTATATAGGATATAAAACAAAGGTGTTTAAATAAGACTACATTTCATTATACTGCTTAAAAGTGCCATTTTTATAAAAAATTACAATTTTATCAATTTTATTGTGATTAACGTTTGAATTAGGAAACTCAAATTTTTGTTCTTTTTTAATTTGGTTCTTTTTTTCGGAATCTATATTTGCAGGTTTTGTATTTGGATTTTCGGAAAATAGAGTAGAGGGAAACGTTTCTTTTTTAGTATCTTTTGGAAAACTCCCTTTCCCATTTAGTAGCCAATATAATTCTACATCTTTAAAATGTTCTAAAACTTTTAACACAAAATCTAGACTAGGTTTATTTCTTCCAGATAATAAATGAGAAATACTAGAACGTTGTACTTGAATTTTTTCTGCGAAAGCAGAAGCAGAGAGCTGGTAATAATCCAACACTTTTTTAAGTCTTTTTGCGAAATCGGAATTGTTTATCATTGTAAACTATTTTTAGATTACAAATGTAACAAAAAATAACAAAGCAAACAATTTAGAGCATGTAATATATAAAAATACACCTTATTAAATTAAATTTAAAAGTTAGATAATGTATTTTAAAATACTGATTAAGAAATAAATACATTGTATTTGTATATTTTATACATATTTAACAAATAGCAGATGAAATTAATAGATATAAGTAAGTAAAATAGATTACAATTGTTAACACAAAAGAAAAATAGTTTGTTTACAAGAGTAAACTTTCAATTGTTTACATTTGTAATCTAATTTTTTCGAACAATGCGTAACTTAGAATATTTAGATTATAAAGAGAGGAAAATTTCTGGAAGATATATTACTTTAGATGACATCGAAAACTTAATATTAAATGCAAAAATATTTTTTAAGGTTGCGGAGTTTGGAAAATCACATTTGCATAAAACGATTTACAAAATAAGGTTAGGTACTGGGAAAAAAAGAATTTTAATTTGGTCACAAATGCACGGAAACGAGAGTACTGGTACAAAAGCTGTATTTGATTTATTAAATTTCTTTAAAAACCCCTTAAAAGAAAGAAAATTAAGAGATCAAATACTAAAAAACTGTACTATTATAATCCTACCAATGTTAAATCCAGATGGGGCAGAAAAATACACACGTGTTACTGCACAAGATATTGACTTGAATAGAGATGCAGTAGCTTTAAAAGCACCAGAAAGCAAATTATTAAAAGAACTATTATATAAATTTAAGCCAGACTACTGTTTTAACTTACACGATCAAAGACCAATTTTCTCTGTTGGAGAAGGTAATAAACCAGCTACAATCTCCTTTTTAGCACCTTCGGTTAATGTAGAGCGTACAGTAACCAAGGGCAGAATGGAAACAATGAAAATAATTGTTGCGATGAATAATGTGTTACAGACAAGTATCTCGAAGCAAATAGGCAGATATACGGATGAATTTTATCCAACAGCAACAGGAGATAATTTTCAAAAAGCAGGTTTTAATACCATTCTTATAGAAGCAGGCCATTATATAAAAGATTACGAGAGAGAAAAAACCAGAAAGCTTAATTTTATTGCACTTTTAAGTGGTATAAATCAAATTAGTAGTCCTATTGCAGTAAATTATCTAGATTATTATAAAATTCCAAATAATGAGAAAAAGTATTTTGACACGATTTATGCAAATGTAATCGTAGAAGGTAAAAAAACTATTTTCGGAGTATATTTTACAGATCGTTTAAATAATAAAAAGGTGGTTTATAAACCTGTACATAAGGTTCTTGAAAAAATAGAAATGTATGGATGTGATAATCTGATAATCAAAAAATTAGAATTTGATAATACAAATCAATTTATAGATTTCTTGAATAAAAATAGTTGTGTGTAAAAATTAATTTTAGTTTTACTAGATTAATCAAATATTTTTATTCATTTTTACACTTGCTAACAAACAAAAAGAAAAAATGCCAAAACCTAGATTAGATGAAGTAGATCATCAAATATTACAAGAACTTATTGAAAATTGTAGAACCCCTTTTACAGATATTGCAAAAAAATTATTGGTTTCTGCTGGAACAGTTCATATAAGAGTTAAAAAAATGGAAGAAATGGGAGTTATTAAAGGCTCTACACTTGTGTTAGATTATGGAAAATTAAACCTAACCTTTATTGCTTATGTTGGTCTATATGTAGATAATTCGTCAAGTTTTCCACTAATAATTGAAGAGGTTCATAAAATTTCTGAAGTTACTGTTGCGCACTTAACCACTGGTAAGTTTGCAATGTTCTGTAAAATAAGAGCTCAAAGCACTAAGCATGCCAAAGAAATTATTTTTAAACTGGATGAAATTAAAGGAGTTATTAGAACCGAAACAGCAATATCTCTAGAAGAAGTTATCAATGATAAACAACGATTGATGAAATCAATTTTTAAAAGATAAAACAAGAAAAAAGCACTAAAATCTTTTCGTATTTTAAAGTTTATTTTGTTAATAAACACTATTTTTGACGTGTAATTAATTTAATATTTCTTAGAGAAAATGATGAAATTTTCAAAAAAGGGATTTACAAATATTCAATTAAAAGAATTGTATAAATCCTTATTAAAGCCAAGATTGATAGAAGAGAAGATGTTAATTTTACTGCGTCAAGGTAAAATTTCAAAATGGTTTTCTGGTATTGGACAAGAAGCTATTTCGGTTGGTGTTTGTAGTGCTTTAGCGCAAGAGGAGTATATTTTACCAATGCACCGAAATTTGGGAGTATTTACCACAAAAAAAATTCCATTAAATCGGTTGTTTTCACAATGGCAAGGTAAAAAAAATGGTTTTACAAAAGGTAGAGATCGTTCTTTTCATTTTGGAACTAATGCGTATCATATTATTGGCATGATTTCGCATTTAGGTCCTCAATTAGGTGTAGCAAATGGTGTTGCATTAGCAAATTTGCTTTCAAACAACAAACAAGTAACCGCAGTATTTTCTGGAGAAGGAGGGACTAGTGAAGGAGATTTTCACGAAGCATTAAATGTAGCTTCGGTATGGAGTTTACCTGTGCTATTTTGTATTGAACATAATGGTTATGGTTTATCCACACCAAGTAATCAGCAAATGAAAAATCAAAATGTTGCTGATAAAGGTATTGGTTATGGTATGGAAACGTATACTATTGATGGAAATAATATTTTAGAAGTTTATACTAAAGTAGATAAAATTGCAAAAAGTATCCGTAAAAATCCAAGACCTGTCCTTATTGAATTTAAAACTTTTAGGATGCGTGGGCACGAAGAGGCTAGTGGTACCAAATATGTTCCGAAAGAATTACTAGAAAAATGGGCTTTAAAAGATCCTCTAGAAAACTTTGCCTTTTTTTTACGTAATGAAAATATTATGTCGGAAGAGGAAGAAGTGCTTTATAAAGAAGAAATTATTTCTGAAATTAATGAAGGTTTACAAGTTGCTTTTGCAGAAGAAGAGATTATCTCCACATTAGAAAACGAATTATATGATACATATCATCCGTTTGATTATGAGGATGTTAAAAAAGAGCCAAATTCAAATTTTAAAAAAATACGACATGTAGATGCTATTTCTCAAGGATTAAAGCAGAGCATGGAAAGGCATGATAATTTAATTATTATGGGACAAGATATTGCTGAGTATGGTGGTGTTTTTAAGATTACAGAAGGATTTTTAGAGCAATTTGGAAGCGATAGAGTTCGAAACACACCAATTTGTGAATCTACTATTATTGAAGCTGCTTATGGTTTATCTGTTAAAGGATATAAATCTGTGGTCGAATTACAATTTTCTGATTTTGTTACTTCGGGTTTTAATCCAGTTATTAATCTTTTAGCAAAATCGTATTATCGTTGGAATCAAAAAGCAGATGTTGTTTTAAGAATGCCATGTGGTGCTGGAATTGGAGCTGGTCCATTTCATTCGCAAACCAATGAGGCTTGGTTTACAAAAACACCAGGATTAAAAGTAGTGTATCCAGCATTTCCATACGATGCAAAAGGTTTATTAGCTACTGCTATTGAAGATGAAAATCCTGTATTGTTTTTTGAACATAAAGCATTATATCGCTCTATTTACCAAGATGTGCCAGAAAATTATTATACCATTCCATTTGGAAAAGCATCTCTTTTAAAAGAGGGAGATACCATTACAATAATAAGTTACGGACAAGGTATTCATTGGATACTGGACACTTTAAAACAAGAGGTATTTTGCGATATTTCTGCAGATGTAATTGATTTGCGCACATTACAACCTTTAGATACCGAAGCTGTATATAATTCTGTTAAAAAAACAGGAAAGGTTATTATTTTACAAGAAGATACGCTATTTGGAGGAATTGCATCCGATTTATCTGCCTTAATTACTGAAAATTGTTTTTCATTTTTAGATGCTCCTGTAAAACGTGTTGCTAGTATTGAAACTCCAATTCCTTTTGCTAAAAATTTAGAAAGTTTATTTTTACCACGAAAAAGATTTGAAATAGAACTTCTTAATATTATGGAATATTAAGTGAATTATTAACACACCTTATAAAATATAAAAGATGAAAAAAATAGTGTTATTTATAATTTTTGGAAGTTTATTATTTTCATGTAGTACTTCCAAAACTATTATTAAGTCAAAAAAAATAATTAAAGGAGATTGGATATTAAATAATATTTCTTATAGTGAAATAGGAACCTATAAAGTTACTTTACTGAATGATGTTTCTAAAGAATGCTTTGAAGGAAGTACATGGCATTTTATTACAAATAATTATACGGGGAATTATACAATAAACAAAGAAAATTGTGCTATTGGAAATCGTTACTTTCGATTTGCAATTCAAGAAATTGATAAAGATACTGGTTTGTACGATTTTATGCTTAAACCAACCAATGAAAAGTATAAGTCTGAATCTAACCGAGGGTTTAGATTGAAATTATCTCAACTTTCAGATGTTTCAATGCAATGGCAACAATCTTTAAATATTGATGGAAAACCATTTATTATTAATATGAATTTTTCAAAAAAATAAAATTATGAAAACAGTACAAAAAAAAGTAATATTTGTTTTATTTGCAACATTAATTATTATGAATCTAATAAAATGCAAAGCAGTAAAAAACACCAATAATAAGCAAAGAGGTGCAGTAATTGGAACGACAAGTGGAGCGATTTTAGGAGCAATTATAGGCAATAATATAGGAAAAGGAGGAAAGGGAGAGCTAGGAGCTGTGATTGGAGGTGTTATCGGAGGTACTGCTGGCGTACTCATTGGAAATAAAATGGATAAACAAGCACAAAAAATAGAGGAGGAGATTCCAGGAGCCGTAGTCGAACGTATTGATAATGGTATTGTAATTACTTTTGATGAAAATAGTGGCGTTAATTTTGCAACAAATAAATATTATATTAATACAAATTCAGAAAATACACTTAACAGATTAGCTAAAGTGTTAAAAGAGTATCCAGATACTAAAGTTTTAATTGTAGGACATACAGATAGTAGTGGAAGTAACCAATTAAATATGGATTTATCTAAAAACAGAGCAAATTCTGTAACAAACTATTTTGTACAAAACGGGTTACATTACTCGAGATTTTCGACAAAATGGTATGGAGAAACCCAACCAAAATTTGATAATTCTACTGCTTCTGGTAGAGCAAAAAATAGAAGAGTGAATATCGTTATTTTACCGAATAAAAAAATGATTAATGATGCAGAAAATCAAAGTAAACAATAGATTATTAATTCTTTTTTTTGGGCACCAAAAATCGAGGATGCCATTTAAAAGGTAGTAATAACCCTTTGATTAAATCAAATTTACTTAACGTGGCAATTAAGTAAAATATAACATAGCCGTAAACTATGGTAGATTTGATTAAAAATTTATTGGCAGATTTGCTATTCCATACAAAGGAAACGTATAAATACGAAAACATAAAAATGGATAATAAGCTAATAATTAGATATATTTTTAATGTATCATTGTTTATTTTTTTCGTTGCATTGTAATAATTAGATACATTTAATGTATTGTTTTTCATCGAAAACCAAATGTGTACCGTTGCCAAAAAGAACAAAGTTGTTAGTCCTTTAAATTTAACAACCGCTTTGTTAATTAACCAAAAATCATAAAACCCATGTGAAAAAATTGCAAATAAAAAGAATAAAGTAAAGAGTAGTATTGGATGGTATTTTGTTTTTTTAAATTTTATTAAGAATAAACCGTAGGCAATCATAGAGCTAAATGTCATGTGTGCTACTGTTGCATAAAGCGCTCTTGCGTTAATGATTTCGATGCCATAATTGTGTAAATACATGGCATTTTCCACAAAAGAAAAGCCCAGAGCTGATGAGGATGCGTATAAAATATAATCGTAGGGTTCGTCAATTACTTTTGTAAATCGTAAAAGAATAAATAACGGAATTAGCTTTACGGTCTCTTCAATAAATCCAATTCCAAAAACAGAATAGACAAAACTATCTATTGGATTTACAGAATTTTTAAATCCAAGTGCATGAATAATAGTATATGGAATTTTGGCAAATAATGTTAGAAAGCTTGATATTACAACAATTAGTAGTAAATATCGTTTTTTTTCTCTATCAAAAATATCCAAACGATACACGTATATAAACCAAACAAAACTAATAAAAAAAGAAACCACAATTGCATAGAACCATTTGTTGTTTTTTATGGTTGTTTCCGATAAATGATTTATTTCTTCTACATTCGTGAAATTAACAATTAATATTGGAATTGCTATAATAACAAAAGAAATTGCTATTGATCTAAATCTTTTAAACTTAAAATAATCGCTTTTTTGTTCTTTTAAATCCTTTAGTTGATTTTTAAACCATTTGAATACCAAGATAATTCCAATACTATTTAATATTATATTTACCATAATGCAAATGTAATCTTTTCGAGTAAACTGAAATTTATATCAGTTTACAAATCCCAAGTAGCTCTTCTATATTTTTGGATAAAGAAATTGTAACCAAGTGTAATTTGATGAAACTCTCCTGTTAAAAAAACGGTATTATTTGTTTGCTTTGTATATGCATAAGAAACAATAAAATTCTTGTATTTTACTCCTAGAAATGGTGTTATATGGTTACTATTTTCTAAGGAGCTTTTATCTAACCCTTTACGATAAGAGATTCCTCCCCAAAATTCTCCTTTGTTAAAAGGAAAAAATACTTTTAAATTGGTATCTAGAAATATTTCTTTAGTTTGTTCTATATATTGTGCCATTACCGATGGCTGAAACTTAATAAATGCTTCTTTATTGTCTTCGTTAATATAATATCCTAAGGTTATTAAATGGCGTCTTAGATTAGTACTTTCAATAGTATTATCAAATAGATCTCTTTTTGTTAATAGTAAATTTTTTATGGTATAAAAAGAATAAAAACCTTTGTTTCTATATGCGATACTCGCATCTGCATTAACATAACTTTTGCTAATAAATGTATTTGTAACATCGGAATCTTGTAAATTAAAATCTCTTCCATCCAAGGAATTTTGCAATAAAATTAAAGACAAACCAAAAGACAATTGGTTTACATTATTAACATCCATATTAATATGATAGGCATAAGATATTTGTCCGCCTGATTTAGAAAAATGACCAATTTTATCATTAAAAAGCACAGCTCCAATTGCCGAATTATCTCCTAAATGCATGTGAAAACTTAAAGTTTGTAATTCTGGGGCATTATTGTAATCTAACCATTGTTTTCTTCCTGTTACTCTTATTTTTCCGTAATTGCTAATTCCTGCAGCTGTTGGATGGATTAAGAAGATGTTATCGGTTAGATAATCGGTGTAAATTGGTAGTGTTTCTTGACTACAAATATTGTGTAAAGTAAAAATACTTAATAAGATAGAGAGGTGTATAATTTTCATGTTTTTTTATTTTCTTAATAAGCTAAAATTTCCTTTTAAAATGCTCCCATCTATTAATTCTACACTAAACCAGTATTCGGAAGATGGCAAATCTCTGCCTTGATAGGTTCCGTCCCAACCAATGCTATTTGGATCTATTTGAGCTATTAATTTTCCAAACCGATTAAAAATATTAATTTTCGCTCCAAGTTTTGTTCCATTAGAACCTAAAAGATGCCAATAGTCATTCTCTCCATTGCCGTTTGGTGTGAAAAAATCCATATATTCTTGATTGATAATTATAAAAACCTTAAAACTACTTTCATCCGTACATTGGTTAGAATCAGAGTCATTTTCGGCGTAAATATAGATGGTTTGTGATGTTGTGATTATATCTCCAACATAAAGTTGCGTTCCTAAACCGTTAGATTCTGTATAATAATTTCCTTCCATTAAAACAGGTAGTTCGTAGCTGTTTTCGATGGTTATATCGTTTAATATATCTACTTGAGGAATGGTATTTATGATTACTTCAAATTGAGACTCTGAGTTACACTCGTTATTTCCTGCATAAATATATATGGTTTGCGATGTTGTAATACTATCTCCTGCATTTAAAATCGTTCCATTTCCATTAGTTGCTGTAAAATAATCTCCGTTTGTAAGGTTCGGTAAGATATAACTTTCGCATTCTGTGGTATCGCTTAAAATATCTACTTGTGGTAATGTATCGATGTTTACTTCAAAATTAGATTCATTGCTACAAGTACCATTATCTGCATAAATATAGATAGTTTGCGATGTTGTAATCGCATCGCCAGTATTTAATGCAGTTCCTGTTCCATTAGTTGCTGTAAAATAGTTTCCGTTAGTTAAAGCTGGTAGCGTATAAACTGCACATGCATTTTGTGGTGTTATGGTATCTACCACAGGCAATGGATTAATCGTTACCGTAAAACTAGATTCATTTGAACAAGAGCCATTATCTGCATAAATATAGATGGTTTGCGATGTTGTAATCGCATCGC
>Ga0256840_1002244_pt1 | contig 17254 bp, 30 predicted proteins | sample 355202metaG_FD_185969 | JGI IMG/M metagenome (GOLD analysis project Ga0256840, IMG submission 185969) | Hydrothermal vent microbial communities from Mid Atlantic Ridge, Atlantic Ocean - 355-202 | ecosystem: Environmental > Aquatic > Marine > Hydrothermal vents | place: Atlantic Ocean: Mid... | reverse complement strand
AGGGGGGGCCCCATACAATATCAGATAAGGCATTTTTATAATGTCCCTTAATGTGTCCAACTTTGATAAAACACAGTCCGTTTTGGCGATTTTTCCCCCTATAATATAAGATGGACACTTGGCCACCGCAACTTTTAAATACTTGATAGACAAAGGTAGAAATTGATAGTTCCATTCAAAATCTTATAATTAAAATTAAATATGTATATGAGTGAAAAGCCAGCTGAAAAATGCACCCAAAAAAGAACCTAAAGCAATCAATAAAATGGATTGTCTTAAATTTAAGCTATAATTGTGTTGCGCTTTGTGATTTTTCATCCAACGTTCCAAGTTGTTTATTCTTATCTCATGATCCATCAAAATCTCGTGATCTTTGTCTATCTTCGAAGAGAGTGTATCGACTCTCTTACAAAGCAACTCAATCTTAACTCTCGTGGCGGTTATTTCCCGTATTATATTTTCTAATTTGTCCACTTATCACCCTCCTTGTGGGCTGGAAGCCTCGCCTTTTAAGGCGGGGAGGAGGTCAGCCTCCTTTATTTCTTCCAGTCGCTATACCTCCGAGGGCTCCTACAATCGCTGTCCAAACTGGAGCGAACGCTTGAATTATATCTTTCAAAAGCTCTTTTGGAACTGTTGCCAATACGCAAACAGTCGTCACAAACACAACGACCAAACCCACTATTGCCAAATCCTTGTCGTCGAAATCCACCACCACACATCACCTCCTAACCATTATATATCTTCAATTACTTTTATCATATTTAAAAATTTTGTCGTTTTGTGGTTCTATACACCAAAATTCTTTTGTTGACTTCGTCTGAGGTGATAGCTCCTAAGCCGAATAGGAACTCGACAATATCTCCTAAGAAGTTGACTTCTTTCTCTTGTTTGTGTTTGTATACGTGTTCTATAATCTCGTAGAAAATAAAGAGTATAAAAATAACTGGAATGAAGTAGCTCAAAGCTCCTGCAAGCAAATGTAATAGGGATAGTTTGTCGTCAAATACTTCGAGCTTCATATCTCTTAACTTTCATAACAATATTGCCACACTCTGGACATATAAATTCAAATTCTTTACCATTAGACTTAACTATGCACTCTGGTCTTGTTATTTTGTAGTGGTTGCATACTATTGAATATTTATACACGTTTAGATTATCTATATCAATACAATCTCTATCAAGTATGTATATTATATGCGGATTGCCTTTAACTATGTCTATATTCTTTATGTTATCAAGAATATATACTGTTTTAGCATTAAAATCAATGTTAATATCTTTTTCGAGTTTGCGTATATTATGATGTATAATTCTATATATTATATCCTCATAAATATCTGCTTTGACAATATCTATATTATCTATAATTGTATCCGTGTTTCTTATTTTACAAATAGCGTAAGTTTTTATAGGTGTTGATATATCATACACATTTATTCGTTTGTTGTTGATATCTATTTCCAATTCGTAGCCTTTTCCTACCGTTTTACTATGTATTCTTAATTTAACATCGCCATATGCAGTAATTTTAATAATAGGATTTTTGGTATTAGTTAGATTCTTTGGTAAATTAAACTTACACCCACACTTACATACTATGTGCTGAACTTTAAACATGTAAACCACCTCCAAATTTATATAAGTATTCCAACACCATCAGCACCATTACCCCCGTTACCTCCTGATATTGAGACACTATTAGATGCTATTGCACTACCACCACCGCCTCCACCACCATGATGTGTAGATGATCCACTTACACCATTACCACCACCTGCACTACCACCACTTTCTCCACTACCACTTGACCCACCCGGACAATAAGTAACGTTTGAGGCTGAACCAATTCCTGGGGTTATTTTACTTACACCAGAGCCACCAACACCTCCATTATACAATAGTGTTGGTTTATCGTAATAAAACATAGACTTTACTATTGCAGTTCCACCTCCACCACCACCTCCACCGCCCCCTACTGCAAAATCACAATTTCCATTGGCATTTTCGCCATTTTGACCTCTAACATCAATCGTTCCAGCTTTTTCAATAATATAAGCATATAGTATAACTACACCACCACCTTTTCCACCAGCCCCACCACCTGCACATCGCCAGAAACTACCATCATAGTAATACGCACCACCTCCACCGCCTCCACCAGCCCCACCACCATCTTTGTTAGGAGCAGATCCACTTGCTCCATTACATGCAGGTGATGTTGTTGTAGTTACTAAACATGTTGTATTACCATAAGCACCAGCACCACCCGCACCACCAGAGTAACTATCAGTAATAACACCTTCACTAATTAATTTACCCTTAACTCTAACAATATGACCATTCACGTCTAAAGTAGCTCCACTTTCTATTGTTAGATTATTGGCATTCAAATCGTCAGACAAAACCAATGTATTTCCAGACGTTACGATAATATCACCATCCGATCCATCGCCGAATAGCATAGAATAAGCATCTTTATCAACAATTCCGTCTAAATCAGCATCATACTGCTTGTTCAAGCTACCTTCAGTTTCGAGTTTTTTCTTTACTTGTTCCCAAATATTTGGATATACATCGTCTATTGGCGGATATATAGCCATACATACATCACCTCCTCACACTTATTACCCTTAACGGCTTCTTAACAACCCACCTCGGCGTTCCCAAATATTCACCATATACACCATTCACAAAGTCATAAGGAACATCACCATACTTGAGCCTGTCGAGAATGCAACCGAGTTTGAATGCTGAAACTCCAAACCTAAAGTTTGCAGGTGGCCAACTCATGCTCGGTGCTTTAACAATTATATCTCTCAAACCTTGTCCCCATTCCATCATATTAATTCTTGCAAAAATTGTAAACTCATCTGTAATATTTAGCCCCTCAGAATTTAAAATCTGTCCATAAGACAATCTCGCTGGTTCGAGAAAAATACCTCCAGCCTTCATGACCACCACTCAACCTCATTTTGCTTTTGCTCCTCTTCCAACTTCTTTCTCCTCTCTTCGATCAGTTCATAATAGCCTTTAACATGCTCTCCGCTTTCGTCCGTGTAGCCATACAAATAGCGATTTATGTATTCGTCGAGATCTTCTGGCGTAATTGGGATTTTCTTGACTTCTTCACCCTCTGTTATTTCTTTATACTTCGGAACTCTCATTTTGTGCACAACTCCTTCAATTTTGGGATCGCTGAACTCAATGAGCAGTTCGTCTTCATCATAGACACTCACTTTAACCTTAATACCAGAAGGAAGAGCAACCTCCTTCATAAGACCACCTCAAGCCTTACCTTGCATGTAAACGCCAAATGTGAAAGCTGGATTTGTTCCCGTAATTTCATACCTAACTCTTATCAACCTGAACGCCAAGGAGACAACAGTAACCCACAGCGTGGTTGGGGAGGTGATCATGCTTCCCAAATCTGCATAGCTGTCGTAGATCGTCTTGTATTTACCGCTTATTTCGTCTTTACCTTCAATGTAAACCCTTAAACCTTCTCCTGTTGCGAATGTTCCGCTAACATTTGTAACATCGATGCAAATTTCCGCTATTATAAACCTGCCAACATCAACATCACTTCCATTTCCACTCGCGCTACGTGTTCCACTCGCAAACAAAGTTACTGCTTCTGCCTTGTGATCCTGAATATTGGCAGGGGTCATTACCTCGAAGTTTGCAATACCGACCCTCAGGAAGTTATTAATATCGAACTGGAATTTGTTCAAGATATCGCTAACAGCATTACCGCTACTGTCAATAACTATGACTTTAAATCCGGGCTGGTTGATAATGTCCAATATTTTCTCCTTGATTTTGTCATAGTCTATTGTTCCCCATTGATCGACCAAAAGTATCACCTCCGTTAACTCTTCAATGCTTTTACGACTCCGAACCAAGATCTAATGACTTCATCAACCCTTCTGAGGTCGAATACCAAAAACAACCTCGAATACCATTCGACGGTTACATCTTCCGTCGTCGGAATCACGAAAACCCTAATCTCATCCCAAAAAGGTAACCCTCTTATCGGTGTATAATTTATTACATATATTTTTTCTGTATCATCGTATCTCGAAAGCCATAGACCAGTCGGATTCGGGGTAGATAAATTCAACTCTCTAAGACTTATTGGACTACCTTCAGCATAAAATACCCTGCTCCCATACTGATACTCTACTCTGATTATCGCCATCGGAGAATTAAGTTGTATCGACATAGAATGGACTATCGCACTCTCCACTCCTCTTTTATTCTCTTCTATTTTGAACCTATCGATTATCTTATGCTCTCCTAATTTTACTGTTATCGGATCAGTTATCGATCTATCTTCGTATCTGAATGTGTCTGGATAGAGCATTAGTATATCGATCACACTATATCCCTCCTTGTTTTACTTAAAACCCATAAACGAACTCGATTACCGCATAAACCAGATCCGTCGTCGCTCCAGCGGTAGCCGAAGCGGTCGTTACGGCAACCTCGATGTAAACATATTCACCGTCCGTCCAGCCAGCGGTCGCTTCAGCCTCGGCATCCGTTCCCGTATTGCCAGAAACCGATACGATCGTTCCGCTCGTCGTTCCGACCACCCTAACCTCCGTCACGCTATCCGTCGCCGATGCCGTCCACGAAGCTCTGAGTCTGATAGCCTTCAGATATCTCGCATCGACCTTAATTTTAACCTTCGATGTGAACTTAACTCCAGTCGAGTCTGCCGCGAGACCAGTCTGATTGTAGCAATCCTGAGGACATACTGGAACTGTAAATCCGAAGGTCGCGCTCTTCTTGAATCCGAATAGATCGACTCCATTTATTTCGTCCCGAATCTTTAGCTGATCCGATGCCGAATCGTATCTCAGCGAAAAATCTTTGTCAGATCCAAAATAAAATGGAGTATCATCGATTATTTGCTTCTCTTTATTCCAAGGCTGTTTAATGTCATCGTCTGTTACCAACCTTCTCTCCATATTTCCTCACCTTCCCCTCTTTCATTTTCACGAATTCGATCGTAATCGAGTAGTTCGTAGGATCTGCGGTGGGTTTGTCGCTCGTAAATCTTATTTGCGTTATCAACGGCATTTCCGCAACGACTTCTTTATCGACCTCATCTATATTCAGAGTTCCGGGGGATGCGAGGTCGAATGCCTGCACCTTAGTCCAGTTCGTCCCCTCGTCCTTTGAGACTTCAATATACATCGTCGCCTCCGCACCAGCAATCGTAACGGACTTTATCACGCACTTAAAACCCTTCGGGACGACGATATAATTAACCGTCCCCAGAAAGGCATCGCTACTAAGCGATATCACTTGTCCGTTGCCAGCGGACGCCAAACTTCCGTATAAAGTTATCTCATCACCCATCTTCCGACACCTCTCTCCTTAAGCATATCTGTTCCGAACATCTCTACGCCCAAGAACTCAAGAGATTTTTCGATCTGATCATCTTTTCTGAACAACGGTAGAGTTACTATCTTCGACAACTTTATAGCTTCTGGCAATTCACCCGCATCGACGGGTCTTATTTCGTATTCTGCGTAGTATAGAGTTATGTTGGTTATTACTGGAAGGTTCGTGTCGTTGAATGTCGCGAAACCTATGTGCAACTTAGGCAACCAGATCCACTCGAACCTCTCGTGAAAGACTCCGAAGTCGCTGTTAGCCTGAGCGACCATCGTCGCAAACTGCGTCTGAGGGAGCGTTTCTGGACAATGGAATAAGTGCTTCAGGAAGTTCGGTCTGATCTCCATTATCATGTGATATAGCCTATCTTTCTCTTTGTTGTAAAATATGTTCTTCTCGATATCCGAATCGGATAGGTTTTCTAATCCCCTAACTGGATCGCTCGTCAGATACCATACATTGGTCGTGGGAAACCTCGAAATCGGTGGAACTACTCCCGTCCCAAGACCTTCGTCGTGCTGTATCGGTCCGTAGTCAATCCTCTCGAACCCTTTGTTAGCTCTCTCGACTACTTCGACCATGAAGAACTCCTTGCGGTAAGGTATCACGACGCCCAAATAATATCCCTCGTTGACAAAGCCATATTCGTCCACGATCATTTCTGACACCTCTGAAAAATTGGTTTAAGCCCTGACGAGCAAAGTGAACTCGAATGTTACTGAACTCAGATCCGTTCCGTTTGCCACTTCGCTCGCAGAATCTCTTATAGTTGCCAATACGGTCGCGGAAGCATAAGCCGCACCAGTCGCACCACAAGCGGCGTGCGTAACATTGACTGGAGCTCCCTTAACGGGGACTTTTATCGTTCTCGACCTCTCGTTATAGTCGAGCTCGCTCTCGTGGACAATATATCCTCCGTTGTTCGTCGCCTTGAGGACATCGAGAACTCCCATGACTCCCGGAACATCGACGGTAAATCCTCCAGAAGGATAGCTCGCTGGCCCACTTACGGTAACCTTAACGATCTTTATTCCCTTTCCCAAATCCGCTATCGTCTTTACCGCCATCAGCTAACACCTCCCAAAGCCTCGTAAACCTTCTTAAAGTCTTCCTCCTTCACGCCATCTTTGAGGATGACATAGTGCTTCTCAGTAACCGCATCGATCCTGTAATCCGCTATCATATTCATGTAACTCCCTATAAGCTTATCCAATTTTGCGATCTCCTTTTTTAAAGCGTCGATCTCCTTAGCCTTCTCCTTGGCCGTTTTAGGATCCTTCGTTAGTTCTATCAGCTTCGCCTCCAGTTCTGCCATCTTCCCAGTCGCTTTACTAACTACCTTGGGATCGATCTCCACCATCACGATACATCACCCCCCCAAAAAATAAGGGTTAGAGGGTCATCGTGGCGTAGTAGTTCCTCTCGAAGAACTTAGCTCCCACGAAGTGCCACTCCCTCGTGTCCGTTACGGTAGGCATGAACTCAAGTCTTCCTCCACTACCCTGCGGGACGAGCAGTATCTGTCTGTCTCCGAGCAACGAATAGATATCTCTGTCGATCTCCAAGCTCTGGAATATCGTCGGAGGTTTGACGGCAGGATACTTCGTTCCTATGTCTGGCGCTACGAAGTTTATCTGGTTGCAGAACGGCTTGTAGTCGATCGTAACGATATCGAGCAACAGTATGACGCACCTGCTACCAGCAGTAGTGTTCGGAACGAACAATGCAGTAGGATCGACGGGGAAGAAGGAGTTCTTCGTTCCCTTCGTAAGAGATTTCATGGCCGCACCGTAGTCGCTTATGTTGCCATCGGCATTGCTGTATCCGAAGTCTTCTGGGAGCAGGTGGGAAACGGCCAAAGGAGCGTCGCCGATTTCGGGATTTACTGGGTCGTAGTTCGGAGCTCCTTCGACATAACCCTTCAGAATCGAGGCGGCCAAGACGTGATATCCCCTTCTGATCGCCCAGATCCACTTCTTCGCGAGCTTATCGGAGATTTCTCTGTATTCTTCTGCCATCATTTCGAACCAAGACCTTATCGACTCCTCCTCCTCCGGCGTTATTCTCTCGAACTTCACATCCGTCCTCGAAACTAAAAGGTGTCTCTTAATGGCTGTCTCTACGATTTCGTATCCGGTGTTTGCCATCGCCGCTACATCCGAGACCAAATTATACAACTCCATATTCGGTAATCGTTTTACAAATATATAAAGCTTTTTAACAATTTATGAAAATCGTAAAGTTATTAAATTGTAAAAACAAATTCGGATTATGGGTAAAAACAAAGTTAGAATTACATTGTATGTGTATAGAGATGATGCCGAGGAATTCAGAAGGATGATGAACGAAATAAACGCAAATAGAGTATGGCGTAAGGAAAAAATTGATCAAGCTGAGGCTTTCAGGATCATGGTGGATCTGTTCAGGCGTTACAAGTTCGATGAGTTAAGGAGATATTAGTTCACTATATGTAAGCAATCTCTTTCTATTATTTATTATACTCGGTTCTTCCCCATTTACCTTATCTTCTTCCACTATTTCCACTTCTTCACTAACAGCAATATCTTTTACTGTTGCTGGTGTTTTTCCTATTAATTTTGAAAGAGTTGCTAAAGTCCTCTTATTTGCCATCTCAACACCTATTCTGCCAATGTCTCCTCTCTTAGCCGCCTCGATCGTCCTCTGAGCGCTTGCAACGATTTCTATGTGGTCCTCGATCAGATCCTCGACCCATCCTTCAGTTAAGACTGCCGAAGTTATTAGCGCCTCTTGACCCAAGCGAGTATTTCCAGTAGCGTAAGCCCCCAAGGCGGCCAAAAACGTTCCGAGTCCTCCAGCTAACTTGAGCAGGTTATTAAACCATCCATCCGTAGTGTAATCTACGCCTTTTATTACCGCCCTTCCCAAAGCGACGCCAGTTATGGCCGTAGAACCATCTTTAGCCATCTCTACCTGCCTCGCTGGAGGAATATTCGCCAGATCCATCAAGGGTTTCATGAGGTTATATATCGTAGGCTCCAACCACTCCGATATTGTCATATGACCACCTCTTTTTTATTTAAGGGCGAACCCTAATAAATAATTAACGCATGGACTGAGGGCTATCATCGGGGCGGACATGACTGGCAGACCATAGGTGAAGAACTCGATAACCCAATTCGTAGGCATTCTCGTGTAGCAAGCAATATCTAATGGAATTACTGGAATCATTTTACGCATCATGTGGATTGCGATGTCTTCTCTATGCATGCAGAAATTTATCTCGTGCAATTTCTCGTTTAAGAATGCTTGCTTCTTGAAGGCTATGCTGTGTTCGTATGGGATATAAGGGTAAATCCTCTGCTCGAACAGAATAAGGAAGTTCCTTACGGGATTGTCGCTCCATCCATCGGCCGGCTCAGCCGTAACCGCTTTGACGAAGTCGTGCTCTTCGAGACCTTTAACCATCGTTTCGACATAGTTCGGCGGGTAGATGGTGTCCGAATCGCACGAGATTATTATCTCCCCCTTCGCCTTGAGAACCCCGTAAACCCTCGCATCTCCGATCGAAGATGTTATCGGGCCATAAACTTCATCTGCCAGCGATTTGGCGAGTTCGTAGTCCGTTTTGTCACCGCCTACTATAATTATGCGAGCTCGTTCGGTCTGATTTCTAAGAGATTCGATGCATTTTTCGAGGAGAGGTTCGCCGTTATCGACGATTATAGCTATTGTCAAACCCACCACCTTATTTTTATTATAACCTACTCAACAACCTCTCAATCTCCTCCTTGGTCTTTAGTCGAGCCAATTCCTCTTTCATAATTATCCCTCCGTGCGGAAACCTCGCCTTTCAAGGCAGGGAGGAGGTCAACCATGACCTCTCCGCTATACTTAATTATCAGTTGCTCCTTTAAAAAACTTATGTGGTTCGAGATCATCAACAAAGTCTTATCACTCCCTCCTCATACCGATATAATCGTATCTCCGAAGATCCCTTTGCCTCCTAACGCTAAAAGAACTCTCGGAGAGGCTAAAGGACAGATTGCGGACTGGGAGATCACTTTATCGGATGGGAAAAGGATTCACATAGTGGAGTTCGAAGACAGATACGAAATTCATTGGGACATTGTAAGCCCTCGCGTCGATCCTCTAAAGCACCTTCGCATAGATGCTCCTCATTGGTATGAGTTTATTAAATCTATTTTAATGTTTTTAAGGTTAAAAATTTAAACTAAATCTAAGTTTGGAATCGTTTGGAAATAATTTATATAGTGGATGCACGCACTCTCTATCATGGACGAAGTGGTTATAGATGTAGATGTGACCTGCCCTCACTGTAAGACAGTATTTAAACCGACGCCAGACTTGATCACGAACTACGATGAGAGAAAAAGGATGTTTCTGGCATGTCCCGAATGCAGGAAGTCCTTCCCAATTCCAGCTAAGTTAAGAGAAGATCTGCTGAAAGAGATAGAAGCGAAGGGTATCAAAGTCCCGATAATCGAGGAGGTCGAGAAGGGTAGTCATGCCCATAAGAAAACTCAAGATCACCAAGGAGAATCTGGAAGTGCTGAAGAGTATGAGGATGATGAGGATGTAGTAAAGATAGTATATAAGGGTCAAGAGTGGTTGCCAGAAGACCTTATAATGACTTACGGAATCGAAGGCCTATATATCCTAATGGAAGACGAGCTTAAGAGGGCTTTAAAGGAGCTTCCAGTCAGCCTAAGCGAGAGGACGGTAGATTATATACTAAGACAGTTCAGAATGTTCGACCACTACAAACAGTATCCGCAGTTATTGGCCAACCTTATATATAATGTAACGAGCAGGAAGCTTAGCCCCATAATGATCCAAGAAATCGTTTCGAGGGTATTCGATGTTCCGAGGAGGTATGCTAACATCATTCAGCTTGCAATACAGACTAATCCAGAATTGTTCTACACCATGATGCCGTCCAACTTCATTCAACAGCAACCGAATCAATTCCCTATTATGATGAACCAGCAACCTCTAAACCTCGGACAGCCTACTATGGGGCAACCCGCTAACCCGACTAACCAAGTATTCGATCTGAGATCGTTCTTAACACAGCTTTCCACTCCAACACCAATGATGACGCAAACTCAAACACGACCGAAAGAGGACGGTTCGAAATACATAACCAAGGAAGAGCTATACGAAACGCTTGAGGAGTTCTTCAAGAAGATCAAGAAGGAAGAAGAGGAGAAGGAGAAGGAAAGGATGCTCTACGAGGCCATAAATAAGCTGTTCGATAGAATAGAGAGGCTCGAAGACGAAATACTAAAAAAAAATTTAGACGAAGAGGAAGAAGAGGAGGAAGAGGGAAAGAGCGATTGGATAATAAATGCTCTATTAAGCCAGATACAGATGCTTCAGAGACAGATAAGCAAGATAGAGGAGAATCTGAAGGAAGGGGAGAAGAAGTCCGCTCTGGAAGAGTTAGTGGAGGCGGCTCAGAAGATAAAGCAGTTAGAGGAAATCTTTGGGGTGAAAAAGGAGGAGAAAGTCCCTCCAGAAATTCTGAACACGATCAGCGAACTGAAAAGCACAGTAGAAAGATTGACCGGTGAGATAAAACCAGAGAACTTGAGGTTACAGGAGTTAACGATACAGAAGGAGATCAAAGAGTTGGAAGTAGAGGGGTTGAAGCATTTAGCTAACAGAATTGCGAGCGCGATAGAAAAGGCTCCGAGCGTCGCGGCTATGGCGTTCGGAAAGGCTCTGGCTGGTGCGGGCGAAGAGAGATCGTTTAAGAATATAGTGGTGGTCGGAGATAAGGTTAAGGCCATTTGTCCGAAGTGTGGTGCCCAGTTCGAAAAACCTATAAAATCCGATAAGATTGATTGTCCAATCTGCGGATTCGTGCTATTGAAGAAGGAGGGTTCGTAATGGATTTAGATAAACTAACAAATATTTTTAGAAATGCCAACGCACAGCGAGCGATAGACAAAATGATATACATCGCTACGAGCTTGGGATTGAGCTTGACATCGATCGACTTTCTTAGAAATATGCTGTTCGGGTATATTGAAGGATACTTGAACGGAGCAACATGTCCTAAGTGCTTCGAAAGGCTCGGAGATGCGAGAGAAGTTCCAGATTTCACGATATGCGAATATTGTGGAAATAAAGTTGGAGTGATCAAGATAACGCCTCTGAGGTTATATCTGACGATCGCAAATCAAGAGGACTTATTCAGAGTAATACCAGACAAAATCAAAATACCAGATAAATTGGGTATAGTGAAGAAGTTCGGCTCGGTAATCTTAAAGTTCTACGATGCCTTGACGATCGATTTGATTTTCGAACCTCTGCTCGAATGGATGCGAAATGTTAGACCAGATCTATATTATACCTTGGCGTTCTATCCGAAGTTGCCCGAGCCAGTGCAGATGCTCTACGAAATCGACTTCGTTCTCAAAGATGAGGATGTGTTAAAGCTCGGAGAAGAGTTCGGGATAAGCGGAGATCCAAAGACGGTTAGAAAGTTGCTCAAAGATGGTATAATAGAGGGAATGGAGTTGGCAATAGAGAAAAGAGCTCGTGAAGGGAAAGAACCAGTAAGTTACTTCGCCATAAAGACATTCGCTTGGCAGATCGATATGCTCAAGGCGAAAATGAGAGAGGTATTGGTTAGGTATATTAATGAGGACTAATTTTATTTATTATTTTTTAAAAAATAAGTTATGCTAAAGATTTGAGAACTTTTTTCCTCAATCGGATTAGAAGATCTCCGCTGTCGGTGTTTCCGCTATCTTTTAAGTATTCGTTGATCTTTCTGAGCTCTTCGTCATTCAGCTTAATTAGAGCGTTGCAATTGTCGCAGATCGAATACCTGATCGGATAGAAGATTATATCGTATCCGTCGCATCTCCAGCACTTTATTGCGATGAATCTCCTTCCTTCGACTGTTCCGAACCTAATCTCAGCCATCGGAATCGACCTCCTCTAACTTATCTTCAATTTTCTCAATTCTAATCTCAAGCTCGTCAATATCATACTCAAAACCATCAATTCTACGTTGTAAATCCTCGATAATTTCGACTAATTCTCTTATCGCTGCTCCAAGATTGTTAATGCAATAAATGAGATGCGAGTTATCTCCAGTCTTTAAGTATTCTCTCAATTCTTCTTCAGCCTCTAAGGTTTTCTTAAAAGAATAATCTAAAGAGAATTTGACATCTTTAGCCATCAGAATCGACCTCCTCAAGCTCTTCAATGGCTTTTCTAAAATTTCTTACATTAATCTCAAAAATTTCAATCGTTCTCATGGGCTTTGAAGGTTTGATAGTCTTGCCCCATATAATCCAAATTTTTCCAAATTTACCGCTGTATGTTTCTGGAATAGTCGTATCGAAGCCATCAAACCATTTCAGTATCCATGGTCTTCTCTCGTTCCAAAAGCCGAGATACCATAGCTTAAACTCTTTTGCATTCTCGACGAGCCATTGAATTGTATAATTTCGCCACTGCTTGCGATGTGGCATTCCTATCCACTCTACATCTAAATCTTGAGCGATTTCAAGCTCCGATTTTTTGTGTAGTGGGAAAATCCAGTTTATGTCAGGATATACTCTTCTAAGCGTTTTCATTCTGTCATATTGTAAATCTGGTAAAACTGCAAACTCTACATGCTCTTCGTATTGTTTTAACAGTTTCAAGAAGAATTTGAAACCTCTCGTTCGGTGCCTGACATAGAAATTATCGAGAAACTCAGGATAAGTTATAAATCCATATTTTTTAATTATATCTCTTTCTTTTACTGAAAAAGCTATGCAAGGTAAAGCTGATATTAGTTTAGCCATCGGAATCGACCTCCTCAAGCAATTTATCAAAAATAGTTTCGATTTCTTTGACTTTAGCCCAAAATTTAATATCTCTATATTCTATTGGCCAAACTTTTGTCCAATTCTTTAAATGCTCCTTTAATAAGTGCAGTAAAGGTCTTTCTGGAACTACTAACCTATGTGGTTCGCTGAACCCTTTCTTGTAATTGTGGCATAAAATCCATCCGCAATCTCCAGATTTGCAAGGGTCTTCTGGAAGAGGATAAAGCCAAACTCCATATTCACTTCTTACCTTCGGACATCCTACTGATCCACTTGTATTCCACCTTTCTTCAAATTCTTTAACGCTAATAACCTTGAATCCATTAACCATCTGAATCGACCTCCTCAAGTAGAATCTCTCTTGCCAATTCAACAATTTTAGCAAGCTTAGTTCCTTTCAATACTTTCAGATCGTATAAATAGACGAACAGCATTAGTATTTCTTCAAAACGAACATTGTTAGTTCTCATTATTTTGAGTAGTTCCGTAATTCTTTCTTCGTTAAAGCCACACTCACATCGTCCACTGTATTTGTAAAATCTCCTGCAAATCGGACATTTAGCAATCGCAACCATCCTCATCGACCTCCTCTAAATTTCTTTTTTTAAAAAATCCGCAGTTCATACATTCCCCACGCATTGGACAAAACCTACATGGTGCAAAAGACTCAGACGCATAGTAATTGAAGCTACCTTCTATTTCAATTTCCAATTTCCACCACATGTCGGCTAATTCCTCAAGCATCAGAATCGACCTCCTCAAGCACTCTCTTAATCCTCTCCTCTGCCTTTACTTCAAAGTAGCACCAGATGCACAATCCGTCTATCAATCCGAATATTCGCTCTCCGCATCTTCTGCAACGCATTTCGACCACCAGAATGTTTTTACCAACTCCACTTTATACAACCGCGCTCCGCCAACACACTTAACCCCGAAGATTTCGTAGTATGCATTGAGCCAATCCTCAAGGCTTTCGAATCCAGAATCTCTAACGAAATTTCTGAGGGGTATTTCTTTACCATTAATCTTGACGACTGGTTCTCCTCCGTTCGCGTGGACTTTTCCGATATAGGTAACCTTTGCGAGTCCTATCGTCCTTCTGTTGCCGTTCTTGAGCTTCACGACTCCTTGTTTCCTCATCATTCTTCTAAGAGTATAGACCACCCCATGCTCAAGCAAATGTTTTAAAGCAGATTCGTTCCTAAATATTATCCAACCATATCTACCCAACTTATCACCTCCAAATCTAAATCCTTTTTCGAGTAGAGTTAAAGCGATATTCAGAGCTTCTTCGTATTTCTCTTTTAAAAGCCTTTGACAGTTGCTCCTCTTCGTGGTTAGAACCCAAAGAATGGCATGCGCTTCACAATTTTTATTAACGAACATTTTATAAGCGTGACATGTGACATCATTTCCTCCCTTGAATTTATATCCACAGATAGGACACGATTTTAGATACGGCAAATGCTTTCTCCGATTGTGTGCTTTTAAAGTTTTGACCTCCTCCCCGCACTGAAGTGCGAGGATTCCCAGCGGGAAGGTTTGTGCTTCTACGGGATTAACCCGTAGAAGCACGGGGTGGGCCAGCACCCCGTTAAACCCGTCTCCCCTATTTAGGGGGATACGGGCTATATTTAACACACCAACAACATCTCTATGTGCTTCTAATCTACAGTCCAAACATTTGAACAATCTTTTGTGCTTATACGTATTTTTCGAACCGCATCTTGGACAAACCGATGATGTATGATTCTCCTTAACCAATTTGACTTTGATTCCAAAGTTTTCTGCTGTTGCGATTAAGCGGTTAATAATGTATCTGAAGCTCCAGAAGTTGTGAATCATTGCGTTAGCTTTAGCGTTCTTGTCGTTGTTCTGTCTTATTCCTCTAACGTCTCCGACTATAATTTCACTAACACCTTTCTCGTAGCAGAGCTTAATGAATCTGTGGGTGATGGTATTGACAGCATGTCTAAATCTTAACTGTCTCTTGCGATAGAGCTTTCTGATTCTTTTGGTAGTGTATTTACCGTTCACTTTCATAGCTATGGATTGGTAGTATGCAATTTTCTTAGTCCAGTACCACCAATCTGCAAGCAGAGGCTTTCCTGAGAAAGCTATTGGTTGTCTTTCTCCTTCAATCCAAGCTGTTATGATGTTCACTACACCTAAATCCACGAAAGCTCTCTTTTCTGGGGAGGTGGTACGCCTTGGTTGATCAACTTCTACAGACTGATAAGCATACCACCTCCCCGTTAAATCGTCGTAGAATATCTCCAACCTCCCTTGTTTCCCTTTCCATCTTATTTCTCCAGTTATTCTAATCCTTAAACCCTTAGGCAGTACCAACCACTTTTTCCCATCCACCTCCTCAATCCTATAACAATCATTTCTGATGACCGTCATCAATTTTCGCTTATTCAACAGCCTATCTTTCCAATATCGAGGAGGAGAGACTTTGCGAACGTGAGGAGGAAGTTTACCTTGCTTCTGCAACTTTAATAGAGCAAAGAAACTTCTCCAAGCTTCGTTATTCTTCCTTATGATTTGCTGAGTTGTAGCTGAGCCTAAAATCCTCTTAAACTCGTCGTATAGTTCGTCAACACCTTCTCTCCAGTCGAATCTGCCTTCGAAAAACGCTTGTCTCCTAATGTAGTTCAGCTTATTCCACAATACTGCCGACATCTCGCATAGACTAAATAGAACTTTCTCCTGCTCCTTAGTAGGTCTTAGTCTAAACTTATTCACTCTTTTCATCCTTAAACACCATTTTGTAGATTTTTTCAATTAAATCATCCCAAGTTTCTGCTCTTAGCTTCGCTTTAAGCTCCATCAACTTCCAATACGATTCCTCCTGTATCGATATTGATTTCCTCATTTGCGGAATATTTAGCATATTTGGTATTTAAAGGTTTTGGTGATACGATAGCCACCAATCTCCCCCTCCCACCTCCCCTAATTCATCCCCGCATTGAAATGCGAGGCTTTCTTAGCGACATATTGTAAACATCTGCACTTCTTTCCCGCAGAACGGACAGTATAACATTAGATATCCTCCTTATTAAATAAATATATTTTATATAACCTTAGACCACCGAGCGTTTTCACCTGAAAAATCGTTTTAATATCAGAAACCCACTCCGTTAATAAATGATATCCAGAATGTTCTATAAAATGACTTAAAGGTATTTCATTGTGTTCTGTAATTACCTTCGGAATTCTGTTTTTCATCTTTATTTTTCCGACTAATTCTATAAAGACTTTTCCGATATCTTCATTGTTATAATTTTTCAAAACAACAATTCCCTTCTTTCTAACTAATCTATCAATATAATAAACTACGCCATTATTAAGTAAATACTCCAAAGCTTTACTGCTCTTAATTTTAAGATGATACGGCATCGAAATCACCTCCTTGCGGGCTGGAAGCCTCGCCTTTTAAGGCGGGGAGGAGGTCAGTTCAGAATGAATTTTTCAAGCTTTAACCTCCGAATTTCATATAACTCGATGTATTTCTCAAGCTCCTCCCTCGACAACTCTTTTCCCCTCAACTCTCTGGGAATATTCAAAGAAACCATGATGAATCTACAACCCTTCTGCAATAGCTGTTCCACCATATGCAACGGAAGATTTCCGAAAACTAAAGCTCCGAATGAGATATCGTCTGGGCCATTCAAGTGCTCTATAACCTTGGCATTTGGTAATTTCTCTTTGAGAAATTCAATCGTCGCCGGATGCCTCGATACGATTACGATCTCGGACGGGAGGGGTCTTTTACACCTTGGACACTGGATAGGCTTCTCTTGACGAGGTTTCCATTCGTATCCGCACGAAAGACACTTCATAGTAGTAACAACGAAGAAGAATATTTAAAGATTGTGGTGGCCAAGTGTCCATCTTATATTATAGGGGGAAAAATCGCCAAAACGGACTGTGTTTTATCAAAGTTGGACACATTAAGGGACATTATAAAAATGCCTTATCTGATATTGTATGGGGCCCCCCCT
>Ga0256840_1002243_pt1 | contig 17255 bp, 12 predicted proteins | sample 355202metaG_FD_185969 | JGI IMG/M metagenome (GOLD analysis project Ga0256840, IMG submission 185969) | Hydrothermal vent microbial communities from Mid Atlantic Ridge, Atlantic Ocean - 355-202 | ecosystem: Environmental > Aquatic > Marine > Hydrothermal vents | place: Atlantic Ocean: Mid... | reverse complement strand
ATCCTCTTATATGTGGCAAGATACTAGAAATGCCAGACTTATTAATTATGAAAAACCTAAAGGTGAGCTTGTTATTTTACCAGGTTATCTTATTGGTAAAAAAGAAGATAAATTGGCTTATAAATTCGATATTTACGCTACGCAACCTATTAGTAGAGGTTATGTATATGTAGATGCTAACAATGGTGAAATTTTATTTTACAACTCCATTATTAAACATGTTAATAAATTTGGTGAGAAATATAAAAAAGCTGGTTTAAAAGAAAAAACAGCTAACATTGTTGATAAAATTTTAGTTACAGGAAGTGCAACAACCAGATATAGTGGTGCTAGAAGTATTGAAACTGTAACCGGTACAGGTGGTTATATTTTAAATGATAATACCCGAGGTAACGGAATACACACCTACGACTTAAATGAAAGTACTAACTACGCTTCTGCTGTTGATTTTGCAGATAATGATAATAATTGGACTGCTGCTGAATGGGATAATGTAGCAAAAGACAATGGTGCATTAGATGCGCATTGGGGAGCTGAAATGACTTACGATTACTGGCTTACCAAGCATAACAGAAATAGTTTTGATGGTGCTGGAGCAGCAATAAATAGTTATATCCACTATAACGTTGCTTACGATAATGCATTTTGGGATGGATCTAGAATGACCTACGGTGATGGTAGTTCTGACGGAACTGTTGGCAACGGGAATTTTGATATTTTAACATCTTTAGATGTTGCAGCACACGAAATTGGTCATGCAATTTGTACAAATACTGCAAACTTAGCTTATCAAAAAGAATCTGGAGCTATGAATGAAGCCTTCTCTGATATTTGGGCAGCAGCTGTTGAGTCTTTTGCCGCACCTGAAAAGTCTATTTGGTTAATTGGTGAAGATATAGAAAGAAGAACTACAAGCGTTTCTTTACGTTCTATGAGTGACCCAAAAGCTGAAGGGCAACCAGATACTTATGGAGGAACTAACTGGATAGATCCAAACTGTACACCATCTTCTACAAACGATTATTGTGGTGTTCATACCAATTCTGGTGTTTTAAATCATTGGTTTTATATTTTATCTGTTGGAAAAACAGGAACTAATGATATTGGAAGCACTTATAGTGTTACAGGTATTGGTATAGATAAAGCTGCACAAATAGCCTTCAGAATAGAAAGTGTTTATATGTCTGCGAACTCTACGTATGCTGATGCTCGAACTTTTGGTATTCAATCTGCTGAAGATTTATATGGCATTGCATCTCCTGAAGTAATAGCAACAACAAATGCTTTTTATGCTGTTGGTGTTGGATTAGAGTATGGTAATAACTCTGTAACTTATTGTACTTCAAAAGGAAATAGCGTTACTGATGAATACATTGGAAATGTGCAAATTGGAACTATAAACAATGCTTCAGGTAATGGAAATGGATATAGTGATTTTACCTCAATTTCAACAGATCTTAATAAAGGTGCTTCCGTAACTATCACAGTAACTCCTACTTGGACAGCTACAGTATATAGCGAAGGATATAGTGTGTGGATTGATTATAATCAAGATGGTGATTTTGCTGATGCTGGAGAGCAAGTATGGTCTAAAGCAGCTTCTCAAACAACACCTGTAACTGGTACATTTACCATTCCTACAACTGCAACTGCAGGTAGTACAAGAATGCGTATTTCTATGAAATACAACGGTATTCCTACAGAATGTGAAGCTTTTTCTTATGGTGAAGTTGAAGATTATACCGTTAACTTAATTGATGCTACTGCAGATACACAAGCGCCAACTGCACCAACGCTTACTACGAGTAATATTACTACATCAACAGTAGATTTATCTTGGTCGGGTGCTACTGATAATGTAGCTGTAACAGGGTATGATGTATATAAAGATGGAATACTTTTAACTTCAGTTACAGGTACTACATACCAAGCTACAGGATTAACTTTAGGAACTACTTACAGCTTTACCATAAAAGCTAAAGATGCTGCTGGTAACGTTTCTATTGATAGTAATGCAGCTTCAGTAACTCCTACTGATACAATCGCACCAACCGCGCCAACATTAACAGCTAGTAATACTACCGCAACAACGGTAGATTTGTCTTGGACAGCCGCTACTGATAACGTGGCTGTAACTGGATATGATGTATATAAAGATGGTATTTTATTAATATCAACGATAACGACTACATACCAAGCAACCGGATTAACTTCTGGAACAACATATAACTTTACAGTAAGAGCAAAAGATGCTGCAGGTAATGTTTCGGTTGATAGTAACACTGCCACTATTACCACCTTAAACCAAACTGTTACTTATTGTGCTTCTAAAGGAACTACGGTAACTGATGAATATATTGGAAATGTACAAATTGGAACTATAAACAATGTTTCAGGTAATGGAAATGGCTATAGTGATTTTACCGCTATTTCAACAAGCCTAAACAAAGGTGCCTCTGTAACTATTACTGTAACACCTACTTGGACAGGTACTGTATATAGCGAAGGTTACAGCATATGGATTGATTACAACCAAGATGGTGATTTTGCTGATGCTGGAGAACAAGTGTGGTCTAAAGCAGCATCTCAAACAACACCTGTAAGTGGTACATTTACCATTCCTACAACCGCAACTGCAGGTAGTACAAGAATGCGTGTTTCTATGAAATACAACGGTATTCCTACAGAATGTGAAGCTTTCTCTTATGGTGAAGTAGAAGATTATACTGTTAACTTAATTGATGCCGTTGCTGATACTCAAGCTCCAACTGCACCAACATTAACAGCTAGTAATGCTACAGCAACTACAGCCGATTTATCTTGGTCTGGAGCTACTGATAATGTTGCGGTAACTGGTTATGATGTATATAAAGATGGAATACTTTTAACTTCAGTCACAGGTACTACATACCAAGCTACAGGATTAACTCCTGCTACTTCGTACAGTTTTACTGTAACAGCAAAAGATGCTGCTGGAAACAATTCTGTAAGTAGTAATACCGCAACTATTACCACTTTAAATCAAACATTAACATATTGTGCTTCTAAAGGAACTACTGTAACTGATGAGTATATTGGGAATGTTCAGATTGGAACCATAAATAATGCATCTGGAAACGGAAATGGTTACAGTGATTTCACAGCGCTTTCAACCAATATTTCAGGAACAGTAACTATTACTGTAACGCCTACTTGGACAGCTACCGTATATAGCGAAGGTTATAGTGTATGGATTGATTACAATCAAGATGGTGATTTTGCCGATGCAGGAGAACAAGTATGGTCTAATGTAGCCACAAAAACAACACCAGTAATCGGTACATTTACTGTTCCTTCAACTGCAACTGCAGGAAGTACAAGAATGCGAGTTTCTATGAAATACAATGCTATCCCTACAGAGTGTGAAACCTTTACGTATGGAGAAGTAGAAGATTATACCGTTGTAATAGGTGTTACTCCTCTTAGTTTTATAGCAAGTACACCTAGTTCAACAACTATTTTAGTATATCCCAACCCCGTAAAAGGAAACTATTTAACAGTTAAAACACCTAATAATACAACAGCAACTTATTCAATTGCTACTATTTTAGGACAAACTGTAAAATCGGGAAAAATTAAGGGTGCAATTGATGTTAGCACACTTAAAGCTGGTATCTATATGATTCGTATTAATGATGGTACAAATGCAACGACCAAAAAGTTTGTAAAACAATAACTTAAATAATTATAATAATGATTAAAAACCCGAGGATATCCTCGGGTTTTTTTATGTAGATTTGTAAAAATTAACCTTAAATGAATTACCTTTCTGTTGAAAATATTTCGAAATCTTATGGTGAAGTTGAACTTTTTAGTAACATTTCCTTCGGAATAAATAAAAATCAAAAAATTGCTTTTATCGCTAAAAACGGTACAGGTAAAACAACCATTTTAAATATTATTGCTGGTATTGATAATCCTGATACAGGAACTGTAATATCTAGAAAAGAGTTGAAAATAGAATACTTATCACAAGAAGAAAAATTAGACTATAATTTAACTGTTGAACAAACAATTTTTAATTCAGATAATGATACATTAAAAATAATTTCAGCATATGAAAATGCATTAAAAAACCCTTCCGATGAAAAAGCATATCAAATAGCTTTTGAAAAAATGGAACAACACAATGCTTGGGATTTTGAAACGCAATACAAACAAATATTATTTAAATTAAAATTAGAAAATTTAAATCAAAAGGTGAGCTCTCTGTCTGGAGGGCAGCGAAAACGTTTATCGTTAGCCGTAATTCTTATTCATAAACCTGATTTACTAATTTTAGACGAACCAACAAATCATTTAGATTTAGAAATGATTGAGTGGTTAGAAAACTATTTTACAAAAGAAAAAATAACCTTATTTATGGTTACCCATGATAGGTATTTTTTAGAACGAGTTTGCAACGAAATTGTTGAATTAGATAATGGATCTTTTTACACCTACAAAGGTAATTATTCTTATTATTTGCAAAAAAAAGAAGAGCGTATTGCCGCTGAACAAGCATCTATTTCTAAAGCTAAAAATTTATTTTCTAAAGAGCTTGAGTGGATGCGCAGACAGCCAAAAGCAAGAACTACTAAATCTAAATCTAGAATTGATGACTTTTACAAAATAAAAGAGGAAGCTCATAAGCGAAGAGACAACCATAAGGTTCAATTAGAAATTAATATGGAGCGTATGGGCTCTAAAATTTTAGAATTACATAGCATTTCAAAATCGTTTGGAGATTTACAAATACTAAATAAGTTTGAATATGTTTTTAAGCGTGGTGAACGCATTGGTATTATTGGTAAAAATGGCACGGGAAAATCTTCCTTTTTAAATATCATCACTCAAAAATTACCTGTTGATGGCGGTAAAGTTGTTGTTGGTGAAACTATAAAATTTGGGTATTACACGCAAGATGGTATTAACCCTAAACCAAATCAAAAAGTAATTGAAATTATTAAGGAGTATGGAGAATATATTCCACTAACTAAAGGGCGAAAAATATCAGCAGCGCAATTATTAGAACGTTTTTTATTCGATAGAAAAAGACAATATGATTTTATTGAAAAATTAAGTGGTGGAGAGCGTAAAAGACTGTATTTATGTACTGTTTTAATTCAAAACCCAAATTTTTTAATTTTAGATGAACCAACAAACGATTTAGATATTATTACATTAAATGTATTGGAAAACTTCTTACTAGACTTTCCTGGTTGTTTATTAGTCGTTTCCCACGATCGGTATTTTATGGATAAAATAGTGGATCATTTATTTATATTTAGAGGTAATGCCGTAATTGAAGATTTCCCAGGGAATTATTCTGATTATAGAGCTTATGAAGATTCAAAACCTAAAGACCATAGCACTCAAATACAAAAAGTAGATTCACGTACAAATACTTCAACCAAAGTTAAATTATCTTTTAAAGAAAAAAAAGAATTTGATGCTATAGAAAATGAAATTGAAATTTTAAATACTCAAAAAAATGAAATAGAAACTCGTTTTTTAGAGGGTTCTATTTCTGGTCAAGAAATTAACGAATTATCTATAAAATTGCAAGAAATTAATATCCTAATCGATGAAAAGGAAAATAGGTGGTTTGAACTTTCTTCTAAATTAGAAAGCTAAACACGAATTATATTTACCTCTTCAATTAAAGGCTCATTATTAAATCGTAACAATAATTGTGCAACTGCAATAGTGTCTTTTTCACAATATTTTACAATGCGTTTAATATTTTTTTCTTTATAAAAAACTACACTTACTTCACTCCCTTCAATATCATCTTTTGGAGAAGGAATTCCTAAAATAGAAGTTAATAATTTTAAAGAGGTAAAGTGTTTATAATCTCCAAACTTCCATAATTCCATAGTATCTAAATGTGGTATTTCCCAAGGTTTTTTTCCAAATAAATTTAGTTTTTCTGGTAATTCAATCTGATTTATTATCATTCTACGTGCTATATATGGAAAATCAAATTCTTTACCATTATGCCCACACAAAAGGTGTTGTGATTTGTTAAAATGGCTATTTAGTAATTTTTTAAAATCTTCTAAAATTTTGACTTCATCACCAAAAAAAGATGTGACTCTAAATGCTCTATTTTCGTTATTAAAATTAGTAAAATACCCTACAGATATGCATACAATTTTACCAAATTCAGCCCAAATACCAGCTCTTTCATAAAAATCTTCAGGAGAAAAATCTTCTTTGCGTTGGTATTGTGTTTTTAGAGCAAATAATTCTTGTTTTGTTTCTGTTAAATCGGTAAAATTCTCAACTTCTGGCACCGTTTCAATGTCTAAAAATAAAATATTTTCAAAATTAAGTTTAAGATTCATGACTTTTTTAGTTAAATATAATAAAAAAGCATCTCAAAACTAAAATGCTTTTCAAGTATTTTAGTTTATTTAATTACTAATTTCCGTGTAGCTATTTTACCCTCTTCTTCAATATGTAACATATAAATCCCTTTTTTTAAACTTGTTACATCAATAGTTTCATTAGTTTGTAAACTATTTAAATATACTTGCTGACCTAACATAGTATAAATTTGAATTTGCTTAATAGCATTATTACTAGAAATCATATACAGCTTTCCATCAGTAACTGGATTTGGAAACAATACAAACCCTTCTATTTGATTTCTCATAACAGAAAGTGTTTGATTGGAATTTAATGCTCCCGTTGAAGCTGTGGTTGGCCCAACCCAACTAAAATCTGTATATACATTTCCTGTGCCCACTAATTGTAATGATTCTCCTATTGGAGTTGAACCAGACTCACTAACACCAATATCTTCAGAAGTTAAACCTATTGCAGGACCATCTGTTGCAGTAATAACTCCCTCATAACTTATAAATTGAATTACAATACCTAAATTATCAACCAAAGCTAGCCCATCAGGAGATCCATTTTGAATGCTTTCTTTTAGGAACCACAAAACTCCTCTATTATTTTGTTGGTTAGGTATGATGCCTGATAAAGTTATTTTAGTAGGTGCATAAGTAGCGCCGCTTCCATTGTATAAAAATACTTCATAACCTGTTAAATCGGTTCCCGATGGCCCAGCTATTTCAACTCCTTCATCTACATCGGCTCCAGTATTATCATAATGTATTTCATTAATAAAAATTGTTTGTGTATAACAAAATGTAGTCATAAGAAACATGACCAAAAAAAAGTAATTCTTTTTCATAGTTTTATTTTTAGCAATTATTACCAAAGCTAGTAAAAAAATGACTTTCAACTACTTAATTATTAAAATAATTTATTTCTGTGTTACTTTTTTAGTAAAAATTAACACAATGTAATGTTAATGTTAGCTTAATGTTATAATTTTAAATACATTTACAAGTAGTATTTTATACTTATAATTTATGATTACTTTTGACTGCTTATTATTAAACTAGCGTTGAATATGAAAAATTCAGACATTAAAATATTATTAGTTGATGACGAACCGGATATTTTAGAAATTGTTGGTTACAATTTAAAAAATGAAGGCTATCAAATTTTTACAGCTAAAAATGGTGTTGAAGCCGTTGAAATTGCTAAAAAAGTAACTCCTCACTTAATAATTTTAGATATAATGATGCCTGAAATGGATGGTATTGAGGCTTGTGAAAAAATAAGAAACACCAAAGGATTGGAAAATATTTTAATTACATTTTTTACAGCACGTGGTGAAGATTATTCACAAGTGGCTGGTTTTAATGTTGGTGCTGATGATTACATTACAAAACCCATAAAACCAAAGCTATTAGTGAGTAAAATTAACGCTTTGTTGCGCCGAATTAATATAAATAAAACTTCTGTTTCCTCAAATAATAAAGTAAGTGTTGGTAGTATTATTATTGACAGAGAAGAATATGTGGTAATTAAAGATGGTAAAAAACTTTCGCTGCCAAGAAAAGAATTTGAATTGTTTTCGTTACTAGCGTCAAAACCCGATAAAGTGTTTAAGCGTGATGATATTTTAGATCGCGTTTGGGGAAGTGAAGTTGTAGTTGGCGGAAGAACCATAGATGTACATATAAGAAAATTACGTGAAAAAATAGGTGATAATTATTTTAAAACCATAAAAGGAGTTGGTTATAAATTTGTAATTGATGAAAATTAAAAAAACATATACATTTGCTTTTTGGTCGTCATTTTACATCACTTTTTTTACTTCGATAATTCTCTTTATACTTACCTATTCATTTTCTAATATTTTAATTAAACCAACGTACATATTGTTGTATTTAGTTGTTGTTTTCGCATTTACTTTTCTAATAATACAATACAGACTTGAAAAATTTATTTTTCAACGTATAAAAAAAATATATGATAGTGTATCTATTCTAGATTCTTCTGATTTTAACAAAACACCTATTACTTCAGATGTTGAAACACTTTCAAGAGAAGTCCAAAAATTTGCTGAATTAAAACAACAACAAATTAGAAGTTTAACGCTGCGCGAAGGTTATCGCCGTGAATTTTTAGGAAATATTTCTCACGAGTTAAAAACACCTTTATTTACTGTCCAAGGTTACTTGTTAACATTAGCTGATGGTGCGATAAACGATAAAAAAATTAGTCAAAAATACTTAGAAAGAGCTAACAAAGGTGTTGATAGGCTTATTGAAATAGTAAGAGATTTAGATTTAATTTCAAAATTAGAATCGGCCGATTTGGATTTAAACAAACAACCTTTTAACATTATTGAGTTAATTCAAAATGTGTTTGACCTACTTGAAATGAAAGCTAAAAAAAGAAATATTTCTTTATTTTTTGATAAACATTATGAATACCCCATAATGGTTATAGGCGATATTAAACGTATTGAACAAGTGCTAACAAACCTATTGGTTAATTCAATAAAATATGGGAAAATTAATGGTGTTACTTTAATAAGTGTAGAACATTTTAAAAAAGATAAAATTATTGTAAAAATTGCGGATAATGGAGAGGGCATAAAAAAAGAGCATAGAGCTAGACTCTTTGAGCGTTTTTACAGGGTAGATCAAAGTAGGTCTAGAGAACAAGGAGGGTCTGGCTTGGGACTTTCAATAGTTAAGCATATTATTGAGGCTCATAACGAACAGATTTTTGTTAAAAGTAAATTTAAAAAAGGATCTGAATTTTCATTTACCCTCGAAAAGCTTGAAAAAATCTAACTTAAAATCTGTTTTATAAACCTTAAACCCTGAAAATTTATCCAAATTATTAAGGTGTTCAATTGTAAACTCTTTTTGTGTTGCATAAGGTGCTATTGATTTTTGATTTAAAATATTGGCTAAATATTCCTGTTCAAATTGACCGGGAGTAGGGATAAAAAAAGCTTTTTTACCTAAAACTGCCAAATCCATAATAGTTGAATACCCTGAACGTGCCAATATTAACTTACTTTGATTAATTACTTTTTCTAATTCTTCTGACAATAAATAATTAATTATTTTAAAGTTATTGGGTTTCATTATTATAGTTGAATTTAACAACGTTCCTCTAACAAAAAGTATATTACCTTTATATTTTTTTAATTCTAATAATAGTTTTGTTTCTAGCAATGTTCGTTGAGGTTCTGAACCAGATAATAATACTAATAAATCATATTTTATTATTGTATTTTTCTTTTTAAATCTACATAATAACCCTACGTACTTAATATTAATATTTTGATTGTCTATATGTCCTAAATCACCTGAAAAATTAAATTTATTTTCAACATCTGGAACCCAACATTCATCAAATTGTTTAATTATTTTTTGATGTATTTTTGAAGTAAAAAAAGTAGTTAAGCCTGATAATACTCGTAGTTGATGAGTTATATATACCGAAGGTATTTCCTTACTTACAACTCCAAATCTATTATCTGAAATAATTCCAACAAGACCTTCTTTTTCAATTAATAAATTAACTATTTTTCGTTCTTTTTTTACTGCTGAAATTACTGAAGGAATATTCAAAAACAACTTAGTTCGTAAGTTTTTTCCTTTATTGGTATACTTAATATTATAGGAAGGAAGTGCATAGCTTTTTAATGAAGGAAACTCTTTTTGAAGTAATAACAAAGCATCTCCATCACTTGCTAAAATGGGTTCGTATTTAGCTTTAATTAAAGCATTAATAATAGGTATACAACGCGTAGCATGACCTAAACCCCAATTTAATGGCGCAACAAGAATTTTTTTTTACAAGTCAAAACCAATATCTTTTCTGTAATTCATCTTATCAAAACTTATTTTTTCAATATTTTGATACGATTTTTTTAATGCTTCTTTAAAATTAGCACCATAAGAGGTAATTGTAAGTACCCTACCTCCATTTGTTACAATTTGATTATTATTTACAGTTGTTCCTGCTTGGAAAACAATAGAATCTTCAATTGTGTTAATTCCTTCAAGAATTTTTCCTTTTTCATAAGCTTCCGGATAACCTCCAGAAACCAACATTACAGTAGCAGTACTTTCTTTTTTAAATTCAATAGTTTTGGTATGTAGCTTATTATTTCCCGTAGCAATTAACAATTCTAAAAAATCACTTTTAATACGAGGAATAACAACTTCTGTTTCTGGATCTCCCATACGACAATTATATTCTATCACTTTTGGTTCATCACCAACTTTAATAATCCCAAAAAATATAAAACCTTTGTATGTTATATTATCTTTTTGTAACCCTTTTACGGTTGGTTTAATAATTTGGTCTTCAATCTTTTGCATAAATAAAGAGTTTGCAAATGGAACTGGTGAAATAGCCCCCATACCTCCAGTATTTAAACCTGTATCTCCTTCTCCAATACGTTTATAATCTTTTGCATTTGGTAGGTTAACATAACTTTTGCCATCAGTTAAAATAAAACAGCTTAACTCTATACCATCTAAAAATTCTTCAATAACAACTTTATTGCTTGCGGCTCCAAATTTCTGATTGGTTAACATTTCTTTTAGTTCATTTTTAGCTTCTTGCAAGTCTTTTAAAATAAGAACTCCCTTTCCTGCAGCCAAGCCATCGGCTTTTAAAACATACGGAGGATTTAAGGTTTCTAAAAATAAGTAGCCTTCTTCCAAATTTTTACTTGTGAAGCTTTTATAAGCTGCAGTTGGAATGTTATGACGAACCATAAATTCTTTGGCAAACTCCTTACTACCTTCTAATTGAGCAGCTTCTTTTTGAGGGCCAATTACAACAACATTTTTTAATTTAGCATCATTCAAAAAAAAGTCGTGAATCCCTTTTACCAATGGGTCTTCAGGCCCAACAATAACCAACTTAATATCATTTTTTAAAACTACTTGTTTTATAGCTTCAAAATTGGTTGGGTTTAAATCTAAATTAATCCCTAACTTTTTTGTGCCCGCATTTCCAGGGGCAATAAACAACTTATTTAATAGGCTACTTTGCGCTATTTTCCATGCAAAGGCATGCTCTCTGCCTCCTGATCCTAAAATTAATACATTCATAATCTTCTTTAATTTTACCTCCCTTTTCCCTTTATTACTATAATAATAGTGCTCAAAATTATTTTAATATCTGTTACAAAGGATAAATTGTCTAAATAAACCAAATCATATCTAGCTCTTTTTAACATTTGATCTAAATTATCTGCATAACCATATTTTATTTGACCAAGTGATGTAATTCCTGGTTTTAGGTGTTGCATTTTCTTGTATTTTGGGATATATTTAATTATTTCATCTAAAAATACTTGACGCTCTGGTCTGGGTCCAACAATACTCATTTCACCTTTTAAAACATTTATAAATTGAGGAAATTCATCAATTCTATATTTCCGTATAAACTTACCAAATTTAGTAATACGAGCCACTTCATCTTTAGATAATAATGGATCATTTTCAGGGGGAGTTCCTTTCATACTTTTGAACTTTAAAATATTAAAAGTTTTTCCGTTTTTTCCAACTCTTTTTTGAGTAAAAAAAGTTTTCTCTTTTGATTCTAAAAAGATGAATAAGGCAACAATTGGTATAAGCCAGCTTAAAACAAAAACAACGACTAAAATTGAAAATATAATATCAAAAATTGTTTTTGGAAATATGTATCTCTTTTTATTCAATTAAAACCACTAAAATATTTGTTCTAATATTTTTTGAGTTATTACATAAGTTGGTAAAACACCCGTAGTGCCTAAACCTCCAGATGCTAAGGTACTCCCTGTTTTTAAAGGGTTATCTGATGCATAATATGCATACCTCACTTTTACTTTTTTAGAAATATTTCCTCTAATTTTAGATGCCGCCTGTATTGCTTTTTGATAGTGAGCACCTTCCATTTCAAGTCCCGTAACATTCCAAGTAGAATCATGAAAGAATTTTAAAATATCTTTATTTTGAAGTGAAGTTCCTAAAACAGTAACCATTGTACCTGTATAAACTCCAAGCCCAAGACCTTCAAACATTTGTTTCTTTAGTTGATTTTTAAATGGATAATTATCTGCTGTTCCTTCAAAAATATGAGATGATGGTATCATAATATCACCCTTTTCTCCATCTAAAATACCCGCTTTTCCCATAATAGAAACAGATTCAACATTTAAATGATGCTTGATGTTTTTATCACATAAATAGGGCTTTAAAAGCTCATCCATAGTTTCATAAGCTTGCTCTCCAAAAGCGTAATCCATAACAATTAAAACTGGTTTTTCTTTATCTTCATCTGTGTTACTAATTGCATATTGCGTTTTACTAACATCTATTTTTTCAGTATCAATAATTTGAACATTAATATTTGTTCCTGAAGTATCCTTAACATAGGTAAGTCCATTTTTAGCCGCATAGTCCATCACCTGTTTCCTTAAGTCTTCATTATCATCATTACTTAACAACTCAAATAGTGATATTGTATTATTATTTTTAATTTGTTTTGGCAATACAATTGGTGCGTAAATAGAATTCATTACGCTATGCATATTGGCACTAATAATATGAATTGGTCGCTCTAATAAGTTTTTATTATTCAAAATATCTTTTATATTATTTGCCCATATTTCACCGTAAATATGGTGGCCTATCCCTTCTCGTAGTACCGGGCTAAAAGTAATAGCTCTTTTTAAATTATGTACTTTTTCGTTAATTGCTAGGTTACCTAACCAATATATAATTTGGAAAAAACGATCTGGATTATTTTTTTCACTTAATTCTGTATGAACACGTTGTACTTCTTCAAAAGTTCTACCTAAAACATTGGCCATATGCGCTAACATAACATCTCTCTCGTCTCTTGATAGTTTTTTATTATTTAAAACAACATCCTCTATTTTTTCCCACTCTCTTATTGTAGAATTTCCTTCATTAATAAGTACTTTATAAGCTATTTTGTGAGATTCTATAAATAAAAAGGTAAGGTGTGTTAAAATATCATAAATTTCTGATCTCCCTCTAGTTACCTCAATATTCATTTGATCTTTATCTATTCTAAAACAATTCCTTCTTCTTTTTGGCGGAACAATTGGCTTAAAGTGAGAATTTGAATATCCTTCATCTGCTGTTAAATTAACAAATTGACATTCTTCTATCCCTGCAGGAAGCCTTTCAATAACATATACTAAACCACTTAACTCTACTTTTTCTTCAGCTATTGAACCGTATATTTCAGGCCTAAGTAATAACAAAGATTCTCGCAATGCATCACCAGATATACCCATTGGTTTGTAAAAACCTCTACTAAATAAATGGCGCATTGAAATATACAAACGCTCTATTGCATTTGATGATTCCTGAGCTCTTGTTCTCCCTTTTATTTTTGAATGTGACATAGTGTAATTTTGGAATGCAAAGATACAATTTATCTGTTTGTTGTATATTTCAATAACTATAATTTTAATTTTTTAATATCGAATTGTATCTTTTAGTATTGTTAAGAATAGTAATTGCCTGTGAAATCGTTTTGTCAAATATTACTTTTTGCTTATACACTCCTTCTTTGTAGTAATAACGTTTTACTATTTCTTCCGTTAATTTATTTAAAATTTCTTCTTTATTCTTGTCTAATTCTTTTAACTTTTCTACGTGTATTGTTTCTAAAAGATTCTGATAACTTTTAGTTAAATTTTTAGCTAGTTTTTCTGAATTTGCTTCTTCTTTTGCTTTTTTAAATTCCGTTTCTGTTTTGGTTTCAAATTCACTTTGATGATTATTTAAATATGTTTTTAAAAATAAATAATCTGATTCCTTTAAATTAAATTTTGAAGGTTTTACTATTGAAGGATGGTTGTAAAAATAATTAGTTGCATAGTTAAAAAATGCATTCGATTTTAATAATGTTTTTGTAGTTTCTGTTGTCTTTATTTTTTTTATTTCAATATCTGGCAAAATACCTCCTCCTCCATAAACCGTTCTTCCTTTTCCTGTTTTGTATAATTTTCTCCCTGCATCTGAAAACTTTGGGATATTTCCTTCATCGTCTCTATTCGTATAATCTAACTCTTGAATACACCTACCACTTGGTGTATAATATTTTGCTATGGTTATTTTCATTTGGGTACCGTACGAAAGTTCTCTATATCGTTGTACTAGTCCTTTACCAAAAGAACGCTCTCCAATAATAACAGCCCTGTCGTAATCTTGTAATGATCCTGCTAATATTTCTGAAGCTGAAGCTGAACGGTTATTTACCAAAATTACTATTGGTATGTGTAAATCTAACGCTGTTAATCTTGTTTTAAATGTAATGCTCCATTTTTTAACTTTTGCTTTGGTTGTTACAACTATTTTATCTTTTGGAATGAAAAAATTGGTGATTTTAACTGCTTCATTTAACAATCCTCCTGGATTATCTCTAACATCAATAATTAATTTTTTCATTCCTAAATCCTTCAACTCTAAAATTGCTTTTTTTACTTCAGAAGCTGCTTTTTCATTAAATTTTATGAAAGATATATAGCCAACTACAGTATCTAACATTGTAAAATGAGGAACAGGGTTTATTTCAATTTTTTTGCGAGTAATTTCTAGTTCTAGTTTTTTATTTTGACGCTCAATTTGGAGTTTAACGTTGGTATTTGGCAATCCATTTAATAAAGTAGAAATTCCTTCTTCTTTATAATCTTTAACAAAAACATCATTTATTTTTAAAATTAGATCTCCTGGCTTAATCCCTTCTTTTTCCGCGGGTGAATTTTTTAAAACCTCCCGAATAGTTAAGGTGTTATTTTCATATCTAGAAATAACACCAATGCCTCCATATTCTCCAGCAGAAGCAATACGTGAACTTTCAACTCCTTGCTCATCATAATACCGAGTATAAGGATCGAGGTTTGAAAGCATATGGTTAATGGCATTATTTGTAAGTTTAGCAGGGTTAATTTCATCAACATAATACATGTTTAACTCTTTAAATAGCGTTGTATAAATATCTATTTGTTTTGCTATTTCAAAAAAATCAGATTGAAATCCAACAAAAATAAACATAAAAATACCTACAAAAAATCCAATAAATACTTTTTTAATTTTATTCATTTTTAATAATTTTATTTAAAAATTTAGTGCTAATTTTCTTTATTGAAAACTCTAAATCTTCGTATTTCAATTCTTCTTTTGCACTATAAATAAACATAAAAATATAATGTTCTTTCAAGTTATTAGAAAAAAGATACTTATTTTTTCTATATACTTCACGCATAACTCTTTTAATTCTATTTCTGTGTACCGCTAATTTAACAGAGCGTTTTGGTACGGTAAAACCAACTTTTATAGGAAATTCTGATTGATGTTTCTTTTTTAAATAAATCAACTGTATAGGAAATGAATTTAACCGATTTCCCTCAGCAAATAATTGCTCTATTGCCTTTTTACTTTTTAATTTTTCTTCTTTTCCTAAGGTATATCTCATTATTGCAAATGTAATGAATAAAAGATTTTAATTTTTAAAATTAAAAGGACTATAATTACTAAATTTGTAAACCATTAAAATAAAATAGCAAATGTCACAAGATTTATTTCAAGCTCCAGATTATTATCAATTAGATGAATTGTTAACTGAAGAACATATATTAGTACGAGATGCCGCAAGAGAATGGGTAAAAAAAGAGGTCTCTCCAATTATAGAACAAGCCGCACAAGATGCCAAATTTCCAACTTCAATAGTTTCAGGTTTAGCTGAAATTGGTGCTTTTGGCCCTTATATTCCTGAAGAATATGGCGGTGCTGGTTTAGACCAAATATCGTATGGGTTAATTATGCAGGAAATTGAACGTGGAGATTCTGGTGTTCGTTCTACAGCTTCTGTGCAATCGTCATTAGTTATGTATCCTATATGGAAATATGGCAATGAAGAACAACGAAAAAAATATTTGCCAAAATTAGCAAGTGGTGAGTTTTTAGGTTGCTTTGGATTAACAGAACCCGATCACGGTTCAAACCCAGGTGGTATGGTTACCAATATTAAAGATATGGGTGATTATTATCTGCTAAATGGTGCAAAAATGTGGATTTCAAATGCTCCTTTTGCTGATATTGCTGTTGTTTGGGCTAAAAACGAAGAAGGAAGAATTAAAGGATTAATTGTAGAAAGAGGAATGGAAGGATTTTCAACTCCTGAAACTCACAATAAATGGTCATTAAGAGCTTCCGCTACTGGTGAATTAATTTTTGATAATGTGAAAATTCCTAAAGAAAATATCTTACCTAATAAAGATGGTTTAGGTGCTCCGCTTGGTTGTTTAGATTCTGCTCGTTATGGAATTGCCTGGGGAGCTATTGGTGCAGCAATGGATTGTTATGATACCGCTTTGAGATATGCAAAAGAACGAATTCAGTTTGGAAAACCTATTGCAAGCTTTCAATTACAACAAAAAAAATTAGCTGAGATGATTACCGAAATAACAAAAGCCCAATTGTTAACTTGGAGATTAGGTGTATTAAGGAATGAAGGAAGGGCTACCGCTGCACAAATTTCGATGGCAAAAAGAAACAATGTTGAAATGGCTTTAAAAATAGCACGAGAAGCACGTCAAGTACTAGGAGCTATGGGGATTACGGGTGAATACTCTATTATGCGACATATGATGAATTTAGAAAGTGTAATTACCTACGAGGGAACTCACGATATTCATTTGTTAATTACAGGAATGGATATTACTGGAATTCCTGCTTTTAAATAATGAAATTCTGAAAATGTCACACTGATTTCTATGACAAAACCAAAGGGTTTTTATATAATTCTTGATTTTTAATAACGGCAAAAATACGATGAATTATTTTGTTTCTTACATTGTTCAAAACTAACAT
>Ga0256840_1002242_pt1 | contig 17260 bp, 9 predicted proteins | sample 355202metaG_FD_185969 | JGI IMG/M metagenome (GOLD analysis project Ga0256840, IMG submission 185969) | Hydrothermal vent microbial communities from Mid Atlantic Ridge, Atlantic Ocean - 355-202 | ecosystem: Environmental > Aquatic > Marine > Hydrothermal vents | place: Atlantic Ocean: Mid... | reverse complement strand
TCTTCCATCTCTTCTGCCAGGGCATTATAATATTTATCAAGGCTTATTGAATCTCTTTTAAACCTGCGGTTCATGCTTTGTTTGAATTCTGTGAGTTCATCTTCAACAGCATCGGGGCCATAAAATTTGACCAGTTTATGGATTTGTCTGATTTCTTTTTTTGAATAGCTTTGAATATTTTCTGTCTTATATTTTTTCTCGATACCCGGCATCATTTCTGGCATTCCGGGTATTATGGCACCTGTATCAAGATTAAATGAAAAATCCACAAGCCCCTGTTTCTGTTCGTCACTCTGGGCAATAAATTTACAGGTTAAAATAATATACCTTGTTTTTGCTTCTGCTGTACCTGTAACCTTTAATTTACTTTTATTAAACTCGAATTGTTCCCTTATAAGCTGTTCAAATCCTGATGATTTTATGTAATTAAATTTCAAATCCGCCTGGAGAAAAGGAGGGTGTGCGCCTGCCATTGATACCATTTTGTCGAGTAAAGGGCTTTGAAATTCTATTGGATAACATGGCTGTCCCATATTCTTCTTTATATTCCCTGCATCCCCTGTTATGGAAATATACTCTTCAGCATCCAATGCCTTAAAAAGACTTTCCGGTAAAAGAGCCTCTATAACTTTATTTTCTGATTCCAGCACAGCCCCCCTGTCCTTTAAAAATCGGGTTGTAAACTGTAGAAGATCCAGGTCATTTTCTGCATTTGCCAGATCCTTTTCTGTATTTGAAAGATCAGAGTTCATAGGTGTCACCAAATAATTTTTCGTCTAATTCCCGGGTTTTATTATATCCTGTTTTCGCCCTTTTCAATTTTGTTCCAAGATTTGTAAATGATTTTTTACGATCCTGCTCTGTCTCTGCATTCATCCAGATATCATAGACGATTTCACTGAATTCTTTTTCTCCCCGGATACGGCCAAGGATCATATCAATTTCGCCGATCACCATTTCAAACATATTAATCTTACGATCAAGGACATCCAGGATATAATCCTCAATGGAACCTGCTGCACAAAAATTAAAAATCTGAACCTGGTTTTCCTGTCCTATCCTGTGAATACGACCAATTCTCTGTTCTATTTTCATGGGGTTCCAGGGCAGATCATAGTTAACCATTCTTGAACAAAACTGGAGATTTCTACCCTCTCCGCCCACCTCGGTTGTGATCAAAACCTGCACTTTATTTTTAAATGCATCAATGGCTTCATCTTTCTGCCGGTTACTCATGGAACCGTGAAAAAGAGAAAAACTGCAATTATTCCACTCTAACAATTCAGCAAGGTGCTCAATTGTACCTATGTATTTAACAAAAACGATAATTTTTTCTTTCGTGGCTTTGATAACTTTCATCAAAGCTTTATTTTTGGGGGTATCCAGATTCGTTCGGCACAAATTTCTCACTGCCCTGATTTCTTTTTCATGCTCAAGGAGATAATCCTCTTTTTCAAGCATTCTATCAAGGGTCAATTCCACAGCCTTTGGCGAAGATCCTGCCTGTGCCAGCAGATTTTTCACGATTATTCTTGCTCTTCCCAGCTTTTTTTTATTCAATGACATGATCAAAGCTTCCAGTCTTTCATAAAACACTTTTTCAGTTCTGGAAGGTTCAATCCGTATGGTCTCAGCAAACCTTGGAGGAATATGCACTCCAGCTAATGCCCTTGTATTACGGATCATGACCTGATCAAGCAGCTCTTTCAGTAAAGTTCTGTTTCTCGGGTCCGTCGGATCTCCACGCTTCATAAATTTTTCCCTGAATGATGTGGCAGTGGCAAGCTGACCCGGTTTTAACAGGGTAATGAGATTGTAAAGCTCCATCAGGTTATTTTCCACAGGAGTTGCCGTCAAAAGAAGGATAAATCTTTTTTTCAGGGAATTGACAAGTTTCCAGTTTAATGTGCTGCGATTCTTTAAATGATGCGCCTCATCAACAATAATCATATCATAATTTTTTGCCGTGATAATACCAAAATTCTTTTTTGATTTAGCATGATTAATGGATGCAATTACAAAAGGATTCTTCCAGAATGCTTTGGGGTCTGATTTAAACTCTGGATCATCTGTTGAGGGAATATCCATGTTAAATTTTGATTTTATTTCTTCTTTCCACTGGCTTATAAGGGGAGTCGGGGCCAGAATAAGAGCAGTCTTTACCATGCCTCTTTTTATATATTCCAGAAAAATGATCAAGGCTTCAATGGTTTTGCCAAGACCAACTTCATCGGACAGCATGGCTCTTCCCCTGAACTGCTTTAAGACTTTTTTTGCTGTCTCTTCCTGATACCAGAAAGATTTTACTTCTGTAAGAGAAGAAAGGCAGATAAGAGTTTCAAAGGATTCAGTAAAACGAATCTGATGGCTGAGAAGAGCAAGTTCATACTTTTCATGGTTTGCAGGTTCAGGGTCTGACAGGGCTTTTAGAAAAGAGTCTTCCTCAATTATGCAGGTTACAGGGACTTTTTGAATTTCAGGATGTTTTAACAATTGCCGCTTATTTTCAGATTGCTTTTTTGTATTCTGGTTTCTTAAATTCTGATTCTTTTCTACGGATTTGTTTTTAATCTTCTTCTGCTCATTCTGTTCAAAATTCAGAGAGAATCCTTCAAATTTTACCTGTTCCTGTGCATATGAAATTTCAGAGTCACAATATTCAAGTATGTCCTGTATCTGTGTTTTCAGTTTTCTTTTTTCTGAAAGCTTAAGCTGAGTGAAATTATCCAGCACCTTTCTGGCTTCTCTCCTGCACTCTTTAAATCTTTTCAGATTTACAAGTTTAAGAAGCCTGTCAATCTTCATTTCATCGGTCATTTTCCCAATTTTTTCCATACCTGTCATGGCAGCGATCTCCAGGGCAGGATCTTCTGTAAGATGACCAATATGCCCCATTGTAATAAAAATGTCTTCTTCATTGGGAAGAGCTCTGGCTGCTTTTTTAATGGATTTAACAGCCTTCACCATGTTACCGGTGTCTATGTAATAATAAGCCTCGTCAAGATAGAACCAGCCATTTTCCGTGGTTGTTTTTTTTGCTCTGGATAATCTGGCCTGCTTCTTTTTTGCCTTGCGTTTTTGTCTTTTTTTCTCTGCTTTGGATTTTGCCAAAATTAAACCCTGTAAATATTTTTGTTAATTTTTAAATTTGCAGACTTAACCCTATCATAAAAATCATCTAATGGACAATAGTGTAAAATTATTATTTTTAACCAATTATGACAATATTTAACGACCTAAAAACGAAATAAAAATTTTACATCTACAATAATGGAGTTACCTCTGGCACCCGATAAAAAGGCGTAACTACCCGCTGACAGTGGAAGATATAACGGCTTTACACGGGCTTTCAACCCAGAATCACATCACGCCCGTCAGTTTTACCAATGAGTATAAATAAGGTGAAAAGGTAATCCATACAAGCTGATGCAACGGTATTTTGATACCAATGTTTATGTGGGCAACTGGATAACGGTCATTTTTATGGTGTTCCCATTGAACCGCTATCCAGAGAAACTGCCAAAAAATTTTCCAAAAGCATGGAAGTCGGTTGAGCAGGCCTTTAAACGGGGATCGGGTTTGGCCGGTGAAAGAGGCTTGGTATATCTTATTGTACCAAAAAAATCGGTTCCTTGAGCTGAAAAGTGCATTTATGGAGTATAGTCCTGGAAGACGAAAAATTGCCGTAAAAGTGGCGGAGATTTTAGGTAATGACACCATGAAAATCATTGAGGTGACAATGTGATAAGAATACAGAACTTGGAATTACTATTGATCATCAGAAGAACAAAATAAAATTTCAGATGATTCTTAGCGAATTAATTACAGCACCGTAATTTGTGAGCCAGAATCAAGACAAAGATATCATTCTTTTCCTGAGTATTTAAGAGAGGCTTTTATAAATTCCCTGAAAAGTGGATGGGGACGTAAGGGCCTTGACTTGAATTCCGGATGGAACTGACAACCAAGAAACCATGGATGTTCCTTAAGTTCAACTATTTCAACAAGCTCCTTATCAGGGGATGTACCACTGATAATAAGTCCTGCATCTTCCAGAGATTTTCTGTATTTATTATTGAATTCATACCTGTGTCTGTGCCTTTCCGAAAAATTTTCTTCTCTATAGGCAGTCATGGATAGTGTATCAGGAACAAGAACACATGGATAGGCTCCAAGACGCATAGTTCCGCCTTTATCCGAACTTAAATCTCTTTTTTCCATTTTTTGAGTGCGCTCATCATACCATTCTTTCATAAGATAAATAACAGGATAGGGTGTATTTGGATCAAATTCAGTACCATGGGCATCTTCCATTCCTGCAACATGTCTTGCAAATTCAATTACAGCCATATGCATTCCAAGACAAATACCAAAAAACGGAATTTTCTTTTCCCTGGCATATTTCACTGCAAGGATTTTACCTTCAATTCCTCGGGAACCAAATCCACCGGGAACAAGAATGCCATCTGCTTTTTCAAGCTTTTCCATAAGGTTCTGTTGAGTTAAATTACTGGAATCCACATAAATCAGATTCACCCTGGCATCATTTGCAATACCCCCGTGGGACAAAGCCTCGTTCAGACTTTTATAGGATTCCGTAAGATCCACATATTTCCCCACAATAGCAATATCTACTGAAAATCTGGGATGCTTAAGCCTCTCAACAAGTTCTTGCCAGTCATCAAGCCTTGGAGCCCTTGCCCATATGTTTAGTTTCTTAATAATTCTATTTCCAAGGCCTTCCTTATTATAAATCAAAGGAACTTCATATATGCAGTCCACGTCTTTTGCCGTAATTACATCATTATCATCAACATTACAAAAAAGTGCTATCTTCGATTTCAGGTCAGGTGAAAGATACCTGTCGGTACGGCACAGCAGGATATCAGGCTGGATTCCAATACTTCTCAGTTCTTTAACACTATGCTGAGTCGGTTTTGTCTTGAGTTCACAGGCAGTTTTAATATACGGAACCAAGGTAAGATGAATATAAATCACATTATTTTTCCCCACATCGCTCCTGAACTGCCGTATGGCTTCAAGAAAAGGAAGAGACTCAATATCTCCGATTGTCCCACCAATTTCCACAATAACAATATCAACATCCTCCGCAACAAGAAAAATACTTTTTTTTATCTCATCTGTAATATGGGGAATAACCTGAACCGTACCTCCGAGATATTCACCTCTGCGTTCTTTTGTTATAACAGAATGGTATATCTTACCTGTGGTGAAATTATTGTCATGTCCCAGTTTGGCACTTGTAAATCTTTCATAATGTCCAAGGTCCAGATCTGTCTCCGTACCATCATCTGTCACATAGACTTCGCCGTGCTGAAATGGATTCATAGTTCCTGGATCCACATTAATATATGGATCCAGCTTCTGGATAGTAACGGAAAGCCCTCTGCTTTCAAGAAGCAGTCCTATGGATGCAGAAGCAAGCCCCTTGCCAAGGGAGGAGAGCACTCCCCCTGTCACAAAAATATACTTGGTAGTTTCAGACATTAGTTCCTCACGTTTTATTTTCTTTGGCCTTTAATAAACTTTTGAGCCTCACCTGTTATAATTTTAAAAAACACAATTACTCCTTGGACAAAATTCTGTCAAGTGACAAGACAAGCCCATAATTTCAGATTTCATCCATCAAATTCTTTTTCTTTTCATTATACTCTATCTTCCGAGATCAAATCCTTCCTTAAAAAATTGTTCAGGTGAATAATTTTATTTTAAAGATTATCATCGGCCTTGTTGCCATCGGCTACCTCTCCTGACATATGAGGTTCTTCAGAAAATTTATTTACGCCAACTAAGGAACGTTCACAAAATAACTTGGACAAATTAATGTCTTTTTCCCCATCTTCTGCGTTACTCGTTGGGTACATAGCCTGCTATGCTCCCGCCTCGTGCATTTAATATGAAAAAAATCCTATTAATTTTTGTTCAACTTATTTCGTTCTCGTTCCTAACTTTAAAATAAATCTGAACAGAGTTCTGATTCCCTTCCAAATTTTCGGTAAAAACCATATAAGAAATAATAAAAAAACAACAAGCATACAGATAAACAGCGCCGGATGATGCATGGCCGTCCAAAGACCCGCAACAACACTTATATCTTCTCCTATTGAAACAACCCAGTTAGTGAAAGGCTCAGGTCATGTATTAATTAAGACTCTGGAACCTGATTTTGCAATATGGGTACCAGCCGCAAGGCCTCCACCAACTATAGCAGCTGCCAGTGCAAACGGTGGTGCAACATTTCCCGCAGCACCATAGGATAGAAGGGCACCTGCTGGGATTCTTATAAAAGTATGAACAGTATCCCACCCGTTATCCACAACCGAAATTTTATCTGCAAAAAACTCAACAAAGTACATAATACCGGCAGCACCAATCACAAGTGGGTCAGCAAGTATTTGAAGATCCGGAGGAAGTTTCACAACATGGTCAATTCCACAGAGTCCAAGCATTAGAATAGTTGCATACAAATTAATACCACTTGCCCATGATACTCCCATGGTTAAAGCGATCACACTTACAACAGTATTTAATTGTTCCATTAACTTGGTCCCTTTTGGTTAATAGATTATCTAACAATAAATTAAAGACTCACATCAACAACATGCAATTGCTTTTTCCCTTTTTCCGCTATTCAATATCAGATTTTAATTATAATTACCATAGCTGGATATTTGCCATAAAAATATAAAATTTTTGATATCGTTTGAGCATAGCAAATCTAATTACAATTATCAGTATTATTGTTATTATTTTGATAGAGTTGATAGGTATAAGGCCGGCCGTGGAAAGGTTACACTCCATCTGATTAAACAACTGCTACGGGATCTAAACTCCCACGTCTGGCGCAACGTCAGAAATCGGCCGAAGGCGGTAATCCAACTCTTATAATTAAAAATACTTAAAAGGAGTTTCATATAACGGCCATGAGGCCGACCTGAAGACCGTAGGACGACCTCACAACAAAAAATGGGCCATAGGCGCGAAGCCAACTCTAATGATTCAAGGTAGTTTGCAGGAGTTTCTTATAAAAAAAGAATAGCATTATATTAAGACACTTTTGGCTCTGCCCCTTTGTCCCCTGCACATGGACAGTTACAATTTTCTTTACAATATCAAAAATGAATAATAAAATAATCGGATTATTTGAGGTCAGGTCTAAATTGGTCTACTTTTAAGTGAATGGAAAATATTATTCTTGCACAAAGATCTCAAATTATAATGGGACAATAAGGGAATATACAAAGGAAAGAATATGACTGAAGATGACAGCAATGTCAGAAACTGGTGGATACCTGGAAAAAACAGGCCGGTAAGAGGAACAAGCACAATAGGGACAGCTCTCGAACAAATTGCAAAACCTGTATATCTCATGGATATTAATAAACAAACAGGATGGGCAACGGATGGTTCAGCCATAATTGGAGAAGAGAATAGAAAATCACCAAAAGGATATCCACTTAAAGCCTATGCCCCGGCCCTGCCTCTCAGCAACCTCGGTGATTATCAATTTAAAAAAAGGCATCACCTGAAATATCCATATATTGCAGGTGCCATGGCAAATGGAATTTCCTCTGTAAAAATGGTTAAATCTATGGCAGATAATGGCATGATGGGATTTTTCGGGGCTGGAGGGCTTTCAATTAACGAAGTGGAATCTGCCGTTGTCAGGCTAAAGACAGATCTGGGTGACCTGCCCTTTGGCTTTAACCTCATACACTCACCCAATACACCTGACCTTGAAATGGCAGTGGTTAAACTCTATCTGAAACATGGAATCAGGCTTGTCAGTGCAGCGGCATTCATGGGTATGACCCTTCCTCTGGTATATTATCGTTTAAAAGGAATTCACATGGATTCCCATGGTAACATAAAGGCACCAAACCGGATTATAGCCAAGGTTTCAAGGATTGAAATTGCAGGTAAATTTTTTTCCCCTGCTCCTGAAAAAATTGTATCAGCCCTTGTTGAAAAAAAACTGATCTCAAGACAGGAAGCCGAACTATCCCAATATATACCCATGGCACAGGATTTAACAGCAGAGGCAGACTCAGGAGGGCATACGGACAATAGACCGGCTCTGTCACTTTTGCCCACAATGATTGCTCTTAAAGATCAGTGCAACGAAAAATATAATTATGATTTTCCTCTGTGTACAGGTATTGCAGGAGGAATAGCAACCCCAGAATCTGCTGCTGCAGGTTTTAATATGGGAGCTGCATATATAGTAACAGGGTCAATAAACCAGTCATGTATTGAATCCGGAACTTCAGACCATGTTCGCGGATTACTCACAGAGGCCGAACAGGCAGACGTTGCCATGGCTCCGGCTGCAGACATGTTTGAGATGGGCGCAAGAGTGCAAGTTCTAAAGAGAGGAACATTATTTCCATTAAGGGCTGAAAAACTCTATAAAATTTACCGGTCGGTCAATTCCTTTGAAGAAATTGGAGAAAAAACAAAAAAAGAAATTGAAGAAAAAATTCTTAAATCAGGATTTGAAGAAAAATGGCAGGAGATAAAAAAATTTTTCAAGGTAAAAAATGTAAAGGAAATTCAAAGAGCTGCAAAGGATCCAAAACATAAAATGGCTCTGGTATTTCGTTCATATCTCGGACTTTCTTCAAAATGGCCACTTTTTGATAAAGCAGACAGAAGAATGGATTTTCAAATCTGGTGTGGTCCGTCCATGGGGGCTTTCAATCAATGGGTTAAAGGAAGCTTTCTTGAAAAGTGTGAAAACCGAAAAGTTGCAGAGATCGGATTTAACCTACTTATTGGAGCAGCCATTTGTACAAGAGCTTCATGGCTGAAAAATCAAGGTATTGATCTTCCGGCAAATACGTTAAGATATCAACCTCTTAGAGGAAAATATCTATCAGAACTAATTTCTATGTAAAACTTTTGTAAACTCAAGTTGCTCCCCCTGTATTTAATAAACATATCCCTCTATAATAAATATTATATTGCATATGAAAAAACTTAAAATTAATACGCATCCTGACTTCTGGTTTCGTGTCTTTGACCCAAATTTGGTTGTTGCCGGATGCAAGTCACCATGCTTAAGACCTACCGGTGATATAAATGAATCTGTTGATCCTTTTGGATTTTGTTTACGATCAAGACATGATGAACCTGTAAAAAGTCGACCTATGGAATCTTGGATACACTATATTGTGTTATATTGCATATGCAACCGCAATAGGTTGTGTTGGAAATTTGGGTCTTGGACTTTTTACGAGACCATCAAAATTGTGTGAATTTAAAAGAACCTTTCTTTGAAAAATATTTCCAAAAAAGTGATTTTTGTCCCGGAATACCTGCCCATTTTTTTTAATCTTATAGCGAAAGTCCACAAATATTATAAATACGAAATGAACTGACAGGATTGCCATTCTGTTGATTTTGTCAGGGAAAATTTAAAAATAAAAATTTAATGATTAAAGTTTCGAATAAGATCTTAAGTAAAGCCATAAATATGGTTGCCGGTATCTAAAAAGATGAAATTTTTGGGCATCACGCAGAGGTTAGTTGAAAGGGAATATTTTTGCAAAGCTTTCAATTATACGAAAACAAAGGAAACTGTGAATGCATAATTAGAACTTATCAGCAAACTTTCGTATTTCTTCATTATTTGCAAAAAATCTGTAAAGAGTCGCTCTTCCCACACCGAGAACCCTTGCGGCCTTGGATTTGTTACCGCCTGTTTTCTTTATTGCAGCTCTTACGGATTCACTGTTAAGCCTGCCCTTGGAAGGAACGATATTTTGCAGAGAAGTCCTGTCTGCAAAATCTGAACTCAGAAAGTCATTTTTAACGATTTCTGCAGGAAGATGCGAAGGAAGTATCTTTTTCCCCCGTGATCTCACCACAGCAAATTGAATTATGTTTTTTAATTCCCTGACGTTCCCGGGCCAATTGTAATCAATTAGAATATCAATGGTTTCATCTGCAATCTGCGGGGCAGCGTGGGGGCTGTCCTGTGCAGCCTCCTTTAAAAATTCAGAAATCAAAAGAGGAATATCGCTTCTACGATCCCTTAAAGGCGGCACGTGAATAGGAATCACATTCAGCCTGTAATATAGATCCTCTCTGAATTTCCCTGTCTTAACCTCATTTTTAAGGTCTTTATTAGTTGCACTGATTATCCTGACATCCACGAAAATTCTTTTTTCTCCTCCTACTCTCTCGAATGAGCCTTCTTGTAAAAACCTTAAAAGTTTTACCTGAATTTTTAAGGGAAGTTCAGCCACTTCATCGAGGAAAAGTGTTCCCTTATGTGCCAGTTCGAATCTTCCTTTTCTATCTTTAATTGCACCGGAAAAAGCACCTTTGACATGTCCGAACAACTCACTTTCCACAATGCCTTCGGGTATGGCACCGCAGTTCACCGGTACAAAGGCTCCGTTGCCGTATGAACTTATATCGTGGATAACATTGGCAACACGCTCTTTTCCGGTACCGGTTTCTCCTGAGATATTAACAGGATAATTGTAAAGTGCAACTTCTTGAATTTGTTTAAAAATATCCTGCATAATCTTGTGTCTGCCAATTATACCTGCAAAATTTGATAATTTCTCAGCTTTTAGAGAGAGACTAAATAATTCTGTCATATCCCTGAAAGAAGCCACAACACCCTTAAATACATGATCTGCCGTAATGATTGGGGAAACAGTCATTTCAAGCTGAATTGTGGAACCGTTTTTTGTGGCAGTAGTCACGGGATATTCTATTTTGCTTGTAAAAAAATCAGGAGTTCCGTCGCAGAATGAACATTTTCCGCCGCAGAAGGGCCCTTGAAAGATATCATGACAGTCCCTGCCAATAACTTCTTTTTTATGATAACCTGTAATTTTTTCTGCTTCTTTATTAAAAAAAGTTATTATTCTTTCATGGGTATGTGCGATAATTCCTATGTGAAGGGAATCGAGAATTAGATTAAGGTTCCGAGCTTCAACAATGGTGTGCGTCAGATCTGTCATTGTATAATCTTCCATATTTTAACTGCAATTATTTATGATGAAATCTGACCATAACAAATGACACGTTTTTGTATCAAATGCAATATTTTTTTAACTGAATATTTGCCATAGGGGGTATAAATTTTTTGATATCGATTGAGCACAGCAGTTCTGAGTACAATCATTAAGGAACGAGAGCGAAATAAGTTGAACAAAAATTAATAGGATTTTTCCATATTCAAGGCACGAGGCGGGAGCATAGCAGGCTATGTACCCAACGAGTAACGCAGAAGATGGGGAAAAAGACATTAATTTGTCCAAGTTATTTTGTGAACGTTCCTAAGTATTGTGATTGTTTTGATAGATTTTAATAGACTTTATAGGCATAAGGCCGGTCGTAGAAGGAAAGATGGACTCATTTACATTGCGGGCTCAGCCATAGTCACTAAAAAAAACCTTGAAGTGATAGGAGATAAAATCCAATTTGTCAACCGGTTACCGGCAAATTTCAACGCGTGTTTATGTTTGATTAAAGAGGCCATTAGCGCTGAAATGAACTGGTAGAATATGAAAAATTTGCATTATGTAACAGCCTGTCGAGCCTATAAAAATCAGTACGAAATAGAACAAAATTACCAAAATTGAACTTTTTACTGGACCATCAATTTTAATCTTTATACGAGGTTTCTTGATTTGGTTTGGATAAGGCTAATTAAACCTTTTCTGCTGCGCAGAGACTTTTTTCCAACTACCTGATTAATTGCCGGTACTTGATCCTTTTCGGGCGGTGAGCTTTTATGCCCAGTCTCTTTTTTTTATCCTGTTCATAATCCGAATAACTCCCCGTGTAGAAGAAAGTTTCACTGTTTCCTTCAAAGGCCAGGATATGGGTTGTTATCCTGTCCAAGAACCACCGATCATGGCTTATGACAACAACGCATCCTGCAAAATTTTCAAGAGCTTCCTCAAGGGAACGCATTGTATTAACATCAAGATCATTGGTTGGTTCATCCAGTAAAAGAAGATTTGCCTCCTGTTTTAACATTCTTGCAAGGTGTACCCTGTTACGTTCCCCCCCTGATATATTCCCTGTTTTTTTCTGCTGATCCGCTCCTGAAAAGTTGAATTTTGAAACATATGCCCTGGAGTTAATTTCTCTTCCTCCAAGAGAAATCAGCTCATTGCCATCTGATACAACTTCCCATATGGTTTTATCGGGATCAAGTATATTCCTTTCCTGATCAACATAGGCAATTTTTACAGTGTCCCCGATCTCAATTGTCCCTGAATCAGGATTCTCTTTTCCAATAATCATATTGAACAAGGTTGATTTACCAGCACCATTGGGACCTATAACGCCTACGATACCGCCTGCAGGTATGACAAAATTCATATTCTCCACAAGAAGTTTGTTATCCAAGTTTTTACTTACATGCTTTGCAATAATCACCTTGTCTCCAAGCCTTGGCCCCGGAGGAATATATATTTCCAGATCTTTTTCCCGTTTTCCTGTATCCTGTTTTAAAAGTTCATCATAGGATTTTATTCTTGCCTTTGATCTCGAACGTTTTCCCTTGGGGGACATTCTGATCCATTCAAGTTCCCGTTCCAAAGTCTTCCTGCGTTTACTTTCCTTCTGAACTTCATTTTTAAGTCTGTTCTGCTTCTGCTCCAGCCATGAAGAATAATTCCCCTTCCATGGTATGCCCTCCCCCCTGTCCAATTCAAGAATCCACTGTGCAACATTATCAAGGAAGTACCTGTCATGGGTCACGGCGATCACAGTGCCCTGATACCGGTTCAGATGTTCCTCAAGCCAGGCAATTGATTCTGTATCAAGGTGATTTGTAGGTTCATCAAGGAGCAGAATATCCGGCTGCTGTAGCAAAAGTCTGCAAAGAGCAACACGCCTTTTTTCACCTCCTGAGATAATTTTAACCAGCGTATCTCCATCGGGGCATCTTAAAGCATCCATGGCCATCTCAAGCCTTGCATCAATATCCCAGGCACCAAGATGGTCAAGTTTGTCCTGAAGCTTTCCCTGTTGTTTGATTAGTTCATCCATTTCATCATCGGACATGGGTTCTGCAAATTTTTCGCTTATTTGTTCATATTCATTTATAAGATCCACAATTGCCTTTGCACCCTGTTCAACAATTTCCTTGACGGTTTTATCTTCATCAAGCACGGGTTCCTGTTCAAGAAGTCCTACTGTAAAGCCTTTGGACAGGATTGCTTCTCCGTCTAAATTTTTATCCTTTCCCGCCATTATTCCAAGAAGTGTACTTTTACCAGAACCGTTTAAGCCAAGCACACCTATTTTTGCTCCATAAAAATAAGAAAGCGATATATCCTTTAAAACCTGCTTTTTACCGTGGAATTTACTTATTTTGATCATTGAATAGATAACTTTTTTTGTATCTTCAACCATATCTTACAATCAACTCCCTATTATTATTATTTTTTTATATAAAACTCCTGCAAAAAACCTTTAATTACAAAAATTGCCTTCGCGTCTTCGATCCTATTTTTATCAAAATTTCTCATTTTTTGGCTTAAAGTGGATCATCATTCTCCAACTATGCCGATTTTATAAAAAATAGCGTGAATTTAATTTACCTATTTTAATACTGTGTCAGAATCTTTTATTCTTTGGTGCAAATCTGGGCCAAAACCAGATCTGCCTCATGGCAATTATATGAAAAAAAGTTACAATAAAGCAATGCACTCAATTTCCACAAGTGCGTCCTTGGGAAGTCGTGATACTTCAACGGCTGCCCTTGCAGGCTTGTGTCCCGCAAAACATTCTTCATAGACCTTGTTCATTGCCGGAAAATCATTCATATCATTCAAAAAGACAGTTGTTTTGACAATTTTATCCATTGTAGTACCTGCCTCTTTAAGGACTATTTCAATATTTTTCATAACCTGCCATGTCTGATCTTTAACAGAATTACCGGTCAATTCCATTGTATCAGGGTCAAGGCCAAGCTGCCCAGAACAGAATACAAAATTTCCTGCAACTACGGCATGGCAGTATGGACCTATTGCAGCAGGCGCTTTTTTAGCATTTATCTGTTTCATTTTTTTCTCCTTTTATCAGTCATGATAGGTAACAATGGGTTCCCTTAAAAGCAGATCAATTGATTTACCTGCAGTATCTGCAATCACAGGAAAAGTTGTTGTAAGATTTGCAAGCTGTCTTAAATTTTCAGCAGTTCTCAATATCAGCCGGGCAAGATCGCCTTCTGCAAAGGGGGATTGCTGCACAACAAGACTCCAGGGCGCATCATCTGCCCAGAAAAAAATTATTGCGGCAGGCTGGATATAAAGTTGAGGTGCGCTAAAGCCTTTTCTAATCAGTTCCTTTGCAAAGGGTTGAAGCCCTTTCCTCAGCTTTAAAAAAGATTTTGAAAGTCTCTTAAATACAATATTTCCTGGGATTCTGTCATTATCAAATTCCTTTTCATTTACAAAGGAAGCCATGACAGCGGCAAGCAACACGGGATTATTTTCAGGAAGCAATCCGTTACGCAGGCAGTGAGCAACCATTAAGGGCGAATCTATTCTGAGCTTTGATGCCCACTCACCATCATCTGTAAGTAGTCCATTTTTCTTGACAAATCCATGTCCCTGAAGGAAATCAAGATGGGCAAGAAAATCCTCCCATAGATATTCCATGTCATTGCCATAGATTCTTCTTGCGTATTTCCCCTTTTTCCCCATGGATACCATAAACGAAGCAAATGATTTTTTAAGAAGAAGGCGTATTTGCTGAGGATTATGGGATAAAAGAAGGTTTAGTACCATGGAAAAATTGATCCTTATCTGACTTTCAATATCCTGTGCAGGGGCATTAAGCATTTTTGCAGCATATTTAAGGTCCATGAATTTACCTGGCAGCACAATGGCAAAGCCGATTTTATCCATTCCTCTTCTGCCTGCCCTGCCGGTCATCTGCTGGAACTCACTTGCAGTTAAAGACATGAATTCAGTACCATTAAACCTGTCTGAATTGAGGATCACGACACTTCTTGCGGGAAAATTGACACCTGCAGCAACAGTTGAAGTGGCAAACATGGCATATAGAAGCCCCTCTGACATCAATGTCTCCACAACCACTTTCCAAGCCGGAAGTTGGCCGCTGTGATGGGAACCTGTTGCTGTTAATTCAAGATATTTTCTCTGGCTGTGGTCTGCAAGGTGCGGACTTTTTGATACAAGTTCATCAATTCTTGCTGCAAGCCCGGCCTTTTTTTTCTTATCTTTTAATAGAAGTTCAGAACTGCATAGCTTCACTGCCTGGTCACAGTCCGCCCTTGATTTCATGAAAAAAATTGCGGGAAGCAGCTTGAATTCCTTTAAAACTTTCAGAATTTCAGAAAATCTCGGCAGTCTTCCGGGAAGGGCAATTTTTGGAGGATGCTTTGTCTTAATAAAATCAACGACCTTTTTATGTAGAATAAATCCGGAGCCTGATTGCTTAACAAGGGGATACAAGGTTCCAGATGGATGGAAAAAAAGAGGAAACAAAGGAACCGGACGTTTTGTTTCTTCAATTACATGGCATTTTTTACCCCTTATGGATTCAAGCCATGCGGATATATGCTTCGAATTACCAATGGTTGCCGAAAGCATGAGCAAGGGGATCCTCACGGGAAGATAAATCAGGATTTCCTCCCACACCACGCCTCTGTCCGAATCTCCAAGGTAATGAGCCTCATCAAGGATAACAAGACTGCATCCAAGATCCTGTCCCGTGTGCATGGCATCGTAGAGCTGATTTCTTAAAATTTCCGTGGTACCTATAATAATTGCAGCATCGGAATTTTCCTTTATGTCTCCTGTTAGTATTCCAACCCTGTTTTTACCGAATTTTTTGACAAACCCCGCATAAATTGAATTGGTCAGCGCTTTTAGGGGAGTAGCATACCAGACCCTGCCATTATTTTTAATAATGTCCTCTGCTGTTTTTTCCGCAATAAAGGTCTTACCTGATCCTGTTGGAGCAGTAACAAGGCAGTCTGCATTTTTAACGGCTTTAAGCGCTTCAATTTGAAACTTGTCCGGAACAAATTTCCGTTTTTCAGGAACACCTATTTTCTTAAATATCTTCTCAAGACCTGTATCTGCACCGGGCTGCATATCAGGCAACCTCCGACGGTCTTTCCATTTTTCCTTGAGCTTTTTCTTTAAAAGATATCTTTTCCCCATGGCATATGATAAAACCACAAAATAACAAATCATGCAACTTTATAAACTACCTGTGATATTTTATAGTTTTTAAATTGTGTGCATATAACGGCAATGAGGCTGATCTGGTCTCACCCAGATTTATTTCAAAGAATCAAAGCTTCTGATAAATTATGAAATAGCTCATTACATTACGCTATTTTTTATAGGATTCTTAATCTTCTATTTAATACCTTGAATATCTGGCCAGAAAGCATTATTGTTTGGAAAATATTTTAAAATAAAAAAAGATTGGCTTTATATGCGCATTCATAAAAATTTTTTTGTTATAATGGGTGCCCTGTTTATGGGATTCTTTCTTGCCACCCATGCAGGCGCAGCGACCCGAACCCGTAATCTTACCTTCTCACACGCTGTGGCTCTTGCGCTTAGCCACCAGCCTGAAGTGGCCGCAGAGATGAACGAAGCAAAGGCCGCATCACGACTTGCAGATGCCCGGAAGTCCATTTTTTACCCAAAAATAGGATTACATGTCGGATCACTTTTCAGCAGCATAGGGAATGGGATTGCCGATTTCGAGAGTTCTAATGGCAGGAGGGAAATTACGGGGCAGGTGGTGCTGAACCAGAAAATATATGATCCCCAGGCAACAGCAGCCATTGAAGCAGCACTCGCTAAGGCTACATTTACACATTACCGCACCTTACAGGGCCAGCTTGCCATAGCCCATATGGTGGCCAATATTTACTATGAGCTGCAAATGCAACAATCGTCACTCTCGATTTGGCGGCTGTCCGTGGATCAAAGTAAATCCAATCTTGCCGCTACAAAAAAGGGGTTAGTTACCGGCATCCGATCGGAACTGGATCTGCTGCGAAGCAGAACTGCGCTGCGGGAGGTACAGGAGAATCTGTCACAGGCCAGAATAAAGCGAAAAACATTGGCAGGTCTTATGATGCTTATGACCGGACTTTCAAGTCTTCCTCCACTTGCTGTGGGACCACCTGTCAGTACAGGATTTGTTCTGCCTCCTCTGGCGCAGATTGAAGCGTCGGCCTTAATAAAACAACCCGCCCTCTCCATGGCTG
>Ga0256840_1002241_pt1 | contig 17260 bp, 19 predicted proteins | sample 355202metaG_FD_185969 | JGI IMG/M metagenome (GOLD analysis project Ga0256840, IMG submission 185969) | Hydrothermal vent microbial communities from Mid Atlantic Ridge, Atlantic Ocean - 355-202 | ecosystem: Environmental > Aquatic > Marine > Hydrothermal vents | place: Atlantic Ocean: Mid... | reverse complement strand
CTCACCCTTCTCACCCTTCTCACCCTTCTCACCCTTCTCACCCTTCTCACCCTTCTCACCTTCCTCACCCTCTTGACTCTTCTTGCCCTCTTCGTTTCGCTTTTGGTTCGAATCCCCGCTATTTTTTTCACCCTCTTTATCTCTCTTTGCATTTTGCTCTTTATCGCTCTTTTGTTGCTGCTTGTTTTGACTCTTTTTCTGCTCTTTCAACCTTTTTAAAAGCTCGAGATTGAAGCGCGTATCTTTATCTTCTTTTATCTTCAAAGCCTTTTCATAAGCATCTATCGCCTCATCGATTTTACCTAGCTTCGCATAAGTGTTGCCTATGTTATGAAACTTTTCAAATTGAAGTTTTTTTGATCCGACAGACTTAAAAAGCTTCAACGCCTCTTCATACTTACCCGCTTTATAAAGGGAGTCGGCCGCATTGAACCTCGCCTCATCCTTTCCATCCTCCGCCGCCTTTAGATAAAGCCGTGCAGCCTCTTCGTAGTCGCCGCTTTTATATGCTTTATCCGCTTTTTCAAGCGTTAAAAAGTCAAAGAGTCCAGCTTGCAAAGTTAAAGCCAAAAGCGGCAAAAAAAAGAGTTTTCTCATCTATCTTGCTCCTTTTGCAAATCTTACATTTTTTCCAAAACCTCTCGGAAGAGACGAAAAGGAGATCAAAAAGAGTAAAATTGAAACAGCAAGCGGATAGTAGAAGAGCTCTTTACTCATCTTTATAGTTCTCTCCTCGCTCGATGTAGCCTCCAACCTCTTTAAAATATCGTTTGCAAACTCCTTCATATCGCTGGAGCTTAAAGAGAACTCTCTGTAGACTCCGCCGCTCTTTTTTGCCAGTGAGGCGACTGCACCGTTTAAGCTCGTAATGACGATATCTCCCTTTTCATCGCGTACAAAATCTCCGTTTTCAAGCCTCATAGCGCCCCCTTTTTTAGTTCCAAGGGCGTAAACGAAAACCTTTATGCCGTGCTTTTTCGCATACTCTATCTCTTTGGAAAAATCCTTCTGATCCCCTCCGTCGGTAAATATCAAAAGCCCCTTTTGTTCCCTCTTTTTAAGAAGGTTCCCAGTCACTTTCAAAGGAGCTAAAAAGTTTGTCCCCTTCAAAGAGATATAATCGAGGCTCATATGCTTTACAAGGTACCTCAAAGAGTCGTAATCTTCGCTAAGAGGTGCCACCAAAAAGGCTCTTGAGCTAAATCCGACAACTGCTACTCGGCTATTTTTCAAATACTTCAAAAGGTCATCGAACTTCTTTTTCGCCATCTCGAACCTGTTCGGATAAATATCTTCGGCCATCATAGAGCGGGAGATGTCTATGGCTACGACAAGCTCTGCCGACTCGCTCTTTATCTTTACTTCACCCCTATCGATATAAGGACGAGCGAGTGCAACTATGCCAAAACCGATAGCCAAAAGCAGCAGAGTATCCCGCACTCTTTTACTAAGACCTCCATTTGTTGCCACCATCTTTTTGTAAAGGTCCGGAGCGAAACTCTGTTTTAAGTTATCCTCTTTTTTACCCGCCAAAAACCAAAAAAGCGGAAGCAGCAGCAACATAAACAGAACATATGGGTAAAAAAAGCTCATCTTCTCCTCCATAAAAACAAAGCCATAAGAAGCAGCGCAACGCTCAAAGGCCAGATGTATAGATATCTTTTTTCGATATATCTTTTACCCTTTATCTCGCTCTTTTCAAGCCTCTCTATAGTTGCATAGACCTCTTTTAGCCTCTTTACGCTGTCGGCTTCGAAATACTTTCCGCCGGTTTCAGAGGCGATTTTCTCCAAAACATAGGGGTTGAAGTCGCCCGGCTGCCCTACCCCTATCGTATAGACCCTTATACCGTACTTTTTGGCCGTGTTTATCGCCACCTCCAACGGAACGGTGTCGGCATTGTCCATACCGTCGGTTAACAAAATCGCTATCTTATCTTTGGCTTTGGAGTTTTTAAATAGTTTCGTACTCAAAAAAAGAGCTTCATAAAGAGCGGTTCTGCTGGTACCGGCTATGCCGACCTCCACTTTGTCAAGAAGTCTAAGCAGAGACTCCTTGTCGTATGTAAGCGGAACGGCCACATATGCAAAATCGGCAAATATCGTTAGGCCGACTTTGTCGTGAACCCTCGCTTTGACAAAATCCTCCACAATCTTTTTTACTATCTCGAACTTCCCGCCCTGAGCCATCGAACCGCTTGCATCGAGTATAAGAGATATTTCATACCCCTCATCTTTCATATCTATGGTCTCATTCTCTATAACGGGTGAAGCGAGTGCCGTAACAAGGAGAGAAAAGGCAATAAATCTGACGATTTTTGCACTCAAAAGGCTCTTTTTGGAAGCTCTTTTCAGCCACGACACACCTGAAAAGAGAAGAGTTTCGTTACGGGCTTTGCAAAATCTCTCACATACGATATATAGTATCAAAAGCAGAAAAACAGATGGGTACTCGAAGGTAAGAGTGCTCATTTTTGCACCCTTTCAATCAACCTCTTCATACTTTCTTCATCCTCAATTTTGAGCGGGGGCACCTCTTTTTTGTACTTGTATCTCTCGAGCCTCTGCCAAAGGGCCTCAAACTCTTTTAAAAGCTCCTCGTCACCGTTTGCAGCTACGGGGAAGTACTCATCAAACTTATATACCGCATCTTTTGCATCTAAAAACTCTATCTCTTTGAGCACTCTTTTTGCATCTTTTACCGGATCTTTTCCTCTTTTTCTTCTACTCTTTTTTCTTCTATGTATCCAGAAAAAAAGTGCTGCAAGAAGCAGTAAAAGCAGTGCTAAAATCAGAAGCAAAAGAAGAAAAGAGTGGTCCGGAACCTCAACCGGAGGCTTTATGTCTTTCAGCTCATCAAGCATTTCGTTCATTTTAAAAGCTCCCTAAGCTTTATAAACGGATCTTCGCTCGTATATATTTTCGTAAAAGGGATATTATGCTTTCTAAAGTGATCAAAGAGTGCCTCGTCATGCTCTCCAAGCGCTCTTTTATACTCATCTATGGAGTTTTCGTCGACTTCCAAAACGGTCTCATTTTCGGTTACCGGATCTTTAAACCGATACTCTCCAAAGATTTTCGGCTCCTCCTCGAACGGGTCTCTTACGATAATGGCGTACAACTCATGTTTGGCCGCCAAAAAAGAGAGATCGGCTCTTTGAAAAAAGTCACCGATCAAAAGAAGAATAGAGCGCTCTTTTATACTATTGAGCAGAAAGTCGGCCAAAGAGTCCATATCTACATTGAGTCCCAAAACATCGCTATTTAGAGCATACTCGACCATCGCATAAACACTCTTTTGACTCTTTGTCGGCTTGAAGAAAAAGAGCTCCTTTTCTGCAAAAAAGTGCGCACTTACGCGGTCGGAGTTTTTTATGGCAGAAAACCCGAGCAGTGCGAGTATCTCAGCCATCACCTCCTGCTTTTGGCGAACGCTTCCGAAGTAGATAGTGCCCGAAACCATAAAAACTATAACGATATTGAGCTCTCTCTCTTCGTTGAAAACATTGACATAAGGCTTTTGCTGCCTGGCGGTAACTTTCCAGTTTATCTTTCTGACATCGTCGCCGTAGCTATACTCCTTGAGCTCCGCAAAATCTATCCCGTTACCTTTGAAAGCGGAGATGTTGTTTCCGACATTTGGACCAAAAAGGCGCCTTCTGGTCTTTATCAGAAGCTCTCTTGTCTTTTCGTTCATGGAAGAGGGACTCTTTTTTGGATTTGTGTTATCACATCGTCGCTCGTTACGCCGGCGGCTTCGGCTCTGTAGCCGAGGATTATGCGGTGGCGCAAAACGTCGTGAAGCACCTCTGCTGCATCTACCGGAGTCACATAATCTTTCCCGCGTATCAAAGCTACCGCCCTGCTCGCTTTAAAGAGATCTATGGATGCTCTGGGACTTGCACCGAACTCGATATACTCCTCCAATTCCTTCAAACCGTACTCTGCAGGAAACCTGGAGGCGAAAACGAGCTTCAACATATACTTTTGAACCGCATCGTCTACATGTATATCGTTCAACTCTTTTTGCATACTCTCTATCTCATTGACACTCGCTACCTGAAAGATCTGCTCAAAACCCTTGGCGGCCACCCTGCTTACCACTTCAAACTCCTCTTCGATAGTGTTGTAACCCACATCGACTTTGAGCATGAAGCGGTCGAGCTGAGCTTCCGGTAGTCTGTATGTACCCTCCTGCTCTACGGGGTTTTGGGTAGCGAGCACCAAAAACGGCCGCGCCACCTTGTAGCTCTCTTCGGCGATCGTCACCTGTCTCTCTTGCATCACCTCAAGTAACGCAGACTGGACCTTCGCAGGGGCTCTGTTGATCTCGTCGGCTAGCAGAAGGTTCGTAAAAACAGGACCCTGTTTTATCTTGAACTCACCGCTTTTTTGATCGTAAATCTCCGTTCCGGTTATGTCGCTCGGAAGCAGATCGGGAGTGAACTGCACCCTTTTAAACTCCAGCCCCAAAGAGCGCGCCAGTGCGTTAACGGCCGTAGTTTTGGCAAGTCCCGGCACACCTTCTACCAGCAGATGACCCTCGCACAGCAGTGCTATTAGCATAGAGTCCACCAAATGCTCATGACCTACAATTACCTTGAAAACCTCTTTTTTTATAGCCTCGACTCTTTCGTTCATTTAAATATCCCTTTTAAAGTGTTCTAATCTGTATGTAATTATATATCCGTGCCGCTAACGAAGACAAATTGATAGTAAACGAATGGTAAATATATCGACTAACGATATCTGCATAAAATACTTCCATTTATCTCTACATTTTATTTTATAAGTGACGATTTAGTTTAGAGATGTCCTTTAGCAAGGTTAAAAAAAGCTTGACTTTATAAGAAGTATCGTTTAATTTTTTATAGGAGTAGGCTTTTAGTAGTATAAATGTACTTGAGGTAAAAATGAGCAGACAAGAAGAGCCATATAAAGTTGAAAACGATAGCTATTATATACTAAAGCAGTATCAAGAGATTACGGATGCCGGCAATATCGTCTCCAAAACAGACCCAAAAGGAATTATTACTTATGTTAATGATGCTTTTTGCAAAGTCTCAGGTTACTCGAAAGAGGAGCTTGTAGGAAAACCTCACAATATAGTAAGACATCCGGACACCCCGAAAGAGACATTCAAATTGATGTGGGAGACGATAAAGAGAAAAAAAGAGATCTGGCAGGGGGTCATAAAAAATAGAGCCAAAAGCGGAAAGTTCTACTACGTACAGACCACAATAAAACCTATTTTAGATCAAAATGGCGAAATTTTGGAATTTATCGCTCTTAGAAACGACATAACCGATATTATGAATCCAAGAAAGCAGCTTAACGATCTTATACAATCTTGCCGTGAGACTGTCGTGGTGCTCATCAAGATAGAGGGGTTCGAAGATATAGAGAAACTCTACGGCCACACTCTGACTCAGGAGCTTGAAGAGGGTTTTGCCAAAAAGCTTATGGACTACATTCCGAAAGAGTGTGAGTTCGAAAAGGTCTATCCACTTGGAAACGGAGAGTACGCTTTTGCCAAAGACCAGAAGATCTGCACACATAAAATAGAGTTCATAAAAGATAAACTCAAAATGTTTCAAGAGAGAGTCAATGAAGCAGGTATAACTCTAGGTGGAATAGAGTACGACATATCGGTACTTGTCAGCTTCTCATACGGTAAGAACGCACTTGAAAATGCCAAGTCCGGCCTTAGGGAGTTGCTGGAAAAGAAGCAGGACTTTATTGTTGCCGAAAACCTTGTCGAAAGAGACCATGAGATAGCCGAGAAAAATATCCAGACACTAAAGAGGATCAAAAAAGCGATAGAGAACGATAAAATAGTATGCCACTTTCAACCAATAGTGGACAACAGAACCCTTCAGACAAAGAAGTACGAGTCGCTGGTAAGATTGATAGATGAAAAGGGTAAAACCCTCTCTCCTTTTTTCTTCATAGAGACTGCCAAAAGCAGTAAATTCTACGCAAAAATAACATCGATGGTTATGGAGAATGCATTTAGAGCGCTTGAAAGGACCGATAAAGAAATTTCCATCAACCTTTCGGCTCTCGATATCGAAAAAAAGAGTAGCAGAAAAGAGATATTCAGACTGCTCAAGCTCCATGAAGATAAAGCCGACAGAGTGGTTTTCGAGCTCCTTGAAGACGAAAACGTAAAAGATTTCGAACAGGTAAAAGCATTTATAAAAAGAGTCAAGAGTCTCGGTGTCAAAATCGCTATAGACGACTTCGGTACAGGTTACTCGAACTTCGAAAGATTGCTCGACTATCAGCCCGATATTCTTAAAATTGACGGCAGTCTCATAAAGAACATAGAGGATAGCGAACTCTGTTTATCCCTTGTGAAAACTATCGTCGGTTTTGCGAAAGAGATGGGCTTTGAGACAGTAGCAGAGTTTGTAGAAAACGAGCGTATCTTCAATATCATCAAAGATCTCGGAGTGGAGTATTCGCAAGGGTACTTCTTCGGAAAACCGGAACCTCTTTAAAATCTCTTCCAAAAAGCGGTTGTATTACGGCACCAATAAACAATATTCATCCTATGCGGATGCATACTTCACCGCCTCATGCTGAAAAAAGTTAGCGACCAAGTGTAGAGATAAGGTTCGCCTCATCCATATCGGTGACCGCGATGAAAAGGTCGCTCTCCTTTCCGGCAAGTTTTCTGTATGTGGCAGGGTCCTCTATATCTCCATGGACAGGGAGTATATCGAGACTCTCCTGCAGCCGATGAAGCGCCTCCGTATTTCTGTCTATGACGGTTACACTGTGTCCTGGGGAGAGGGTTCGTGCCAGGTTGAAGCCTACTCGTCCCGCTCCCGCAATGATGATATCCACAACACTCCTTCAAAAATTGATCAAAAGCTACTAATAACTCTATGAGGTGCTGTTTATCTGCTTGAAACTCTCCTCAATATTTTTTGGATCGAAATACAACGACTCCGACGGGAAGGCGAACTCCAACCCGTTTCTATCGAGTATCTCCCATATCTTGAGAAGCACATCCTGCTTTATCTCCAGCCACTCTCTCCAGTTTACCGTTTTGGAAAAGGCGTATATGAGAATATTCACCGAAGAGTCGGCAAACTCGTCCAGATAAACGAGCAGGGTCGTTTTTACTCCAAACTTCTCTTCGGCCGATACAAGCTTTCTCTCTCTTCTTGTTCTCTTTTGCAAAAGCTGCGCATCCACTTTTTGGGGTGTCGCTATACCGGGATGATTTTCGAGCATCTCTCTTATCTCGTCAAGAGCGTTCATGAGATCTTCGCGTTTTGAGCCGTAAGTGACTCCTATATACATTTTGATACGGCGCCCGACGGTACGTTTGCTCCAGTTTTTGAGAGGAGTGTTTGCAAGCGTTGCGTTAGGCACGGTAATCAGAGCGTTGTCGAAGGTTCTTATAAAGGTACTTATGAAGCCTATCTCCACGACAGTGCCTTCCACATCTTTCGTCTCTATCCAGTCACCTTGAGAAAAAGAGTTGTCGAAGATTATCTTCAAAAGGCCGAAAAAGTTGCTGAGGGTGTTCTGTGCGGCAAGAGCTATAGCCAGACCGCCTATACCCAAAGATGCCAGTAGTCCGGTTATGTTTACGCCCATCTTCACAAGAAGCATAAAAATAGCTATAGTTACAACCGTAATCTTGAGTATGGAAAGAACAAGGTTCACCAACTCCTGACGCATATGTGCGTTTTTTATCTCTCCCCGCTTTATAAGATAGTCGAAAAAGAGGCTATCGATTGCAACTATGACGATGTAGGCACCTATGGAGAGATAAATGGCGTAAAAGAGCAGGCCAATATTTTCCGGCATAGGAGATGGGTACATAAGCACCTCAAGACCCAACTCGAAACCGAAAGCGAGCACCAGCAGATAGAGCGGTTTTCGTATACCGTCGAGATTGGCGAGCAGAAGCTCGTCCAATTCGTCTCTTTTTTTCAATATCTGCTTTTTCAAGAAGGCGTAAAGGCGATGGTATATGATGAAGCTGGCTCCCCATGCTATGAACATGATCAGGAAAAAGATCAAAACCCTTCCCATATCGAGCCGCAGATATCGCAGGTAGGTGTTGATCTTGGCAAAAACCTGGACCTCGTTGATCTTATCTATGATCTGATCGAGCCTGAACATCGCAGCCAAAGAGCGGTAGTGAAGAAGAGAGGGGTTGGTGGCGAGATAGTCCAGAAAATCACCGTAAAAGGCTGTGTGTATCTTTAGGTTTCGGTAATTTTGCACTATTTGAACCGATATTTTGTCTTTTAGTTTCAAAGAGCTCCTGTAGGCAGCGGTAAACTCCTCCAGAGGAATCGAACGCAAAAACTTTCTCTCGCTCTCTATCAGATCTTTCAAACTCTTTTCGTCAAGTGCCGTCCACTCATCGGCCAGAGTTACGAAAAATCGGTATATGTGCCCTCTGGTCTCGAGGGATTTCAAAGCGATCCTGTCCCGCATGACCGCACTATCGTAACCGTACTCCCTGTTTACCCCGATACGCGCCAAAATTTTGGCCCTCTCTCTTTTTGCCTCTTTTGGGTCGTAAAATGGGTTTTTTTCCGCTTTCACTTCATAGGGAGCCTCTTTAAGCATCGATATGAGCTGATTGAACTCCGCCACCCTCTTATCGACAAGAGATGATGCATCCCCTATCTTCGATTCGGCCGTAGCGGTGGCGTTCGCCTCACTCAATGCACTCTTTTTGCCCTCTGTTTCAACCGTGTAGAGGCTATTCTCTATCTCTACCACCCTCTCCCAAAAGCCTGAAGAGGCGAAAAGAAAAACGACGGCAAGAAGAGTGAGCAGAAACTTTTTCATATCGTCAGTCGAAAATTACCGTCTTGTTAGCATATACGAAGATTTTGTCTTCGAGTGCCAGTTTCAGAGCTTTCGCCAAAACTATCTTCTCCACATCCCGTCCCGCTCTTTGCATCTGTTTCCAATCCATGGCGTGATCTACGGGAATGGTTCCTTGAGAGATGATTGGCCCTTCGTCGAGATTGTTGTTTACGAAGTGGGCTGTCGCACCTATGATCTTCACACCCCTGTCATACGCCTGCTTGTATGGGTTGGCTCCTATGAATGCAGGCAGAAACGAGTGGTGGATATTTATGATTCTCTCTTCGAAGCGCCCTACGAACTCCGGCGTAAGGATACGCATATATTTGGCGAGCACAATATAGTCGATCTCACCGAAAGTCTCAAGTGCCTCAAGAACCCTCTCTTCATGTTCGGCACGCTGAAGCCCCTCGTGGCTGACACACAGATATGGTATGTCGAACCTCTCTACGAGACTTCTTAAAATTTCGTAGTTGGACAGGACTCCCACAATTTCCGCTTCAAGCTCTCCCGCTTCATGGCGTATGAGAATATCTCCAAGGCAGTGGCTCTCTTTGGTCGCCATGATCACCACTCTTTTGGGGCGAGGCTCCACAAGTCTGATCGTCGCATTTTCAGGCAAAACCAGCCTAAGCTCCGCTTCGAGCGCAGCCGGGTCGAACTTGCCGCTGACTTCGCTTCGCATGAAGAATTTGCCGTTCTGGGCATCGACGAACTCTCTGTTTTTTTCTACATTGAGTCCGAAGTCGAAAAAGGCTTTGCTTATTTTATACACAAGCCCCTTCTCGTCACGACAATCTATCAAAACACGGTAAAACTTTGTCATCGAAGCCCTTTGGTGCGGTGTAATGGCTGCAATTATACCAAAGAGGAGTTGAAAGGCTCTTTGACCGTTCCCCTCTCAAGTAAAAGTGTAGCCTCTTTCGCATCTACCGGCTTTCCGTAGTAAAAACCCTGTATCGTAGTGAGCCCTATCTTTTTGAAAAACTCTTTCTGCTCCCTTCGCTCGACACCCTCCACTACACAACCGAGCCCAAAGGTTTCCACTATACTCTTGATTATCTGCACCATCGCCTCATCTTTGGGATCGCCCGGAATATGCTCGACAAAAGCTCTGTCTATCTTAAGCTCATCGATAGGAAGCTTGTGAATGTACCTTAAAGAGGAGTAGCCGGTACCGAAGTCATCGAGCGAAATTTTCAATCCAAGCTGTTTCAGCCACTCTAAAATAGCCATATCTTTCTCGCTACACGCCATAAGTTCGTTTTCCGTAATTTCGACGGTCACAAACTCCAAAAGATCGGCCTCTTCGAGCAGAACAAGGATATCCCTGTTTTCAAAATCGCTCATATTGAAGTTGACCGAAAGTGTGATCTTGAAACCTCTCTCATGCCACCTTTTAAGCTCTGCAAGTGCCTTTTTCAAAACTATGAAATCTATTTTGCCCATCAGCCCATACTTCTGAGCTATGGGCAGAAAGAGTCCGGGAGAGATAAGATCGCCATCTTCATTCCTCCACCTGACAAGAGCTTCGAAACCGATAATCTCACCCTTTACGCAGTCTACTTTCGGCTGATAGAAAAGAGTGAACTTCTCATCTTTCACGGCATCGTTCAAAGAGTCCAAAATTTTCCGTTTTTGGGCTATGTAGTCGCTCATGTACTCTTCATAAAAGAGGACTCTTCCTTTTCTGTCACTCTTTGCCAAAGCGAGCGCAGAGTTGGCGTTTTTCACCATATCTCTGGCATTTTGGGCTTTGCCGGGGTAGCTGCATACTCCCATACTGAAAGAGATTTGAAGAGTTTTTCCGGCAACTGAAATATTTCTCTGGAAAAGCTCCTCTATCTTCTTCTCGCCTCTTCGCTTATCATGCTTGAATTATAGACTACTCGCTCTACTCTTTTATACCCTTTTAGGCTTGGCATTGTATATTTTATCTGCACTCTCTATCTCCTTCTGGAGAGTGCCATATCTTTCTGAACTTGTGCAGTAGATGATGTATATCACTTTTTTTTATCAAGTAGAGCGTTTTTCAGCTTTTTTAGAGACTCTTCGGTAACTCTGACTCCCTCTTCGTACGCTTCCACTCCCCTTTTTAGGTCGAATATATTCATCTCTCCACACTTGGGCGGCTCTATATAAAAATCGGCAAATTGCGCGGAAGCTTTAATGTTAGCAGACATCATCAACACCAAAGCCCTTACGGTAGTAGAAACCATACCTTTTGGCTCTTTACGAGGTATCGGGTTTACATTTATCGCAACTATCGGATAGTTGAATTTTTCAAGAGGTTTTGTGGGCATATTGTCCATAAAACCGCCATCCGCGAGAAGCAGGTTTTCATATCTTACGGGAGAAAAGATAGGAACCAAAGAGGATGAAGCCATGCAGAGTTTGGTTAACGAACCTTTGTCGAAATAGAGGGCTTTACCGTTTGTAAGATCGGTGCAGGCGACGACAAAAGGCGTATCAAGATCTTCTATCCCATCTACGCTCAGCTCATCTTTTAAAAGCATCTCGAGCTTTCCAAGCCCGAAAAACCCCCCTTTTGAAGATGAACCTGCAAGATCTTTAAGCTTCAAACCTTTCATTATCTCAAGAATCTCTTTTGGACTCCTCCCGTCACTTAGCAGTGCGCCGACTATCGCACCGCCGCTGCTCCCGCTTATGGCGGCAATTTCAAAACCGTTTCGACGCAAAACCTCTACAACGCCAAGATGGGCCATCGCTCTGATTCCTCCGCCTGAGAGCGCCAGAGATATTTTCATACTACTGCATCTTTTTTAAATCTTTTACGAACTTCAAAAAGAGTTCTGCGCCTCAACTCATCCCCAAGAGCCTTACCGGTAAAGCCCTCCTCGAGCAGATCTGCAGGTCTGATTCCAGGATCGAACATCTTTTCGTATATACCGAGCCTCTTGGCATGCGGCACGACATTTTTTCTGTAGACTCCAAGCCACTGTTTTATCGGCATCTTTAAAGCCAAAGCTCCAAGAAATCTCTCGGTTATCTTTTTTGGAGGGCACTTTTGAAGTTTCAAGACTTTTTTGTAGATGTTGGGTGCGCCTATCTTTTCACAAAGTTCCTCGGAAGAGACTCTTTTGGAGCATGAGAGAATATATAGAAAAAGGTATGGTCTCATATGTTCGTCTACACGTTTGGAGGCTTTTGCCATCTTCAGGGCCATACCCTTAAACTCTTTGTATTCAACTCTTATGTCGAGTACTTTTTGATCTATCCTCAAATCGGCCAAAGCGAAAAGTCCGTAGTGAAGGTAGGAGGCGTTGAACATCTTTTCAAACTCCCAGAAGATTCTCTGTTTACTTAGATCGTCAAGCGCAACTTCACACATAAGCTCTCGGCTCTGCTTCTCTATCTTGAACCCAAGACGGGCAGAAAACTGCATGGCGCGCAAAACGCGTAGAGAGTCTTCAGTGAAGGTTTTGGGGTCCACGACTCTTATGAGCCCTCTTTTTATATCTTCCAAGCCTCCCCAATGGTCCACTACTCTTTTTGTAGCAAGATCGAGCATAAGAGCGTTCATAGTAAAGTCGCGCCTTCTCGATGCCTCTTTGGTATCTTTTGCCAACTTTACCTCAAAGCCCTTGTGTCCGATTCCCACCTTTTTCTCTATTCGCGGCAAAGAGAGGTCGATGTCCCCGAACTTGTAAACGAAAAAGCTCTTTCCGACGCCCTTTGCGCCAAGAAGCTTCATAGCCCTGTCGAAACTCTTTTCATCTATGCCGAAACACTCTATATCAAGGTCAAAAAGCTCTCGACCCATTACGATGTCTCTTACGGCGCCGCCTACAAGATATAGTTTTACCTGGGGATACTCTTTTTTGAAAAATGTCACTACACTGTCAAGTTGAGACTTGAGTTTGGGCGGTAGTTTGAAGTTCACGACTTTTCGAGTCTCTTTATGCGTTCATCCAGGAGTGCCAACATATACTCCAAAAAATTGAGAGTCAGATCGATTTTAGCTTCCACCCGTTTGTTGTTCGGAGATTGAAACCCTTCGAAGAGTACCAGAAGCCTCTCTCTCATATTTTGTAAAAACTGAAGCTCATCTTCCGGTTCGCACTTTTGCTCTTTGATATTACCAGACTCGGCTTCACTCTCTATACGATGAATCTTTTCATCATCCTCTCTTATTGGAGCTTCATCTTTTCCACACTCTTGTTCGTGCATCTTCTGCACCTCTTCACCGAGCTCGGCGATGGTAGATAAAATCACATCTTTAAGTTCCATAAGTCAACCTTCACACCTTTTGGTGCGGCAAAAGGAGCCACCGCTCGAACTCGGCAAACTCCTCATCGCTCTGCATCTGTATAAAAAAGTGTTTCATTTTAGAGTTTACCCCGTCAAACCGGCGCCTGATTCCCGAGAGCCTTCTGATGGCCACCCTCGCTTCCCTGTTTTGGGGATCTTTTTTCAAAATCTCTTTGTAAATCTCCAAAGCGTCGCTTTTTAGCCCCTGGAGTTCGTAAATCTGAGCGAGGGTCAGGGTTTTCATAGACTCTACTGCTTTGAGGCGTAGTTGGCTATTATCGAGCCCATTTCACTCGTAGAGCATACCTCTTTGGCATCATATGCGCTAAGATCCTGGGTTCTGTACCCCTCGCTCAAAGCTTGTTTTATCGCTCTATCTATTCTATCTGCGGCAGCCTCTTCGTTTAGAGCGTATCTTAGCATCATTGCAGCGCTCGCTATCGTAGCGATAGGATTGGCTATGCCTTGTCCTGCAATATCGGGCGCAGAACCGTGAATAGGCTCGTAAAGCCCATACTTCTCACCTATGGATGCTGAAGGCAAAAGACCTATAGAGCCGCTGAGCATACTCGCCTCGTCGCTTAGGATGTCCCCGAAGATGTTACCGGTCAAAATGACGTCGAACTGTTTCGGGTCACGAATGAGCTGCATCGCGGCGTTGTCTACATACATATGCGTCAAAGTGACTTCCGGGTACTCCGTTGCCACCTCTTCCACCGTATCTCTCCAGAGCTGACTCACATCGAGCACGTTCGCTTTGTCGACGGAGCAGACTCTCTTGTTTCTCTTCATAGCGATCTTAAAAGCCACTTTGGCAATTCTAACGATCTCCTGCTTGGTATAGACCATAGTATTGAACGCCTTTTCGCCGTCATTCCCGCGAGGCTCTCCGAAATATATACCGCCTATAAGCTCACGGACCACCATAAGGTCGACACCCTCTACAACCGAAGGTTTGAGCGTAGAGGCGTTTACAAGCTCGTCATAAACAGTTACCGGACGAAGGTTGGCAAACACCTGCAACTCTTTTCTCAATTTCAAAAGACCTGTTTCAGGGCGTTTGTCGCGTGGGAGAGTATCCCACTTCTCTCCGCCGATAGCTCCGAAAAGCACCGCATCCGCCTTCTTTACCCCTTCGAGAGTCTCTTTTGGAGCAGGCTCACCGGTAGCGTCGATGGCAGCGCCACCCAAAAGATACTCGTCATACTTCAGTTCGAAGCCCTCGCAAAAGCTGACCGCATCCAGAACTTTAACGGCCTCTTCGATGATTTCAGGACCTATTCCGTCACCCTTTATCAGGGCTATCTTGTAACTTCTCATCAAAGCGCCTCCTGCTTCTTAAGCATTTCGGCCTTTGCGTAATTCATGAGCCCGCCGCAGGCAAGAAGCTCTTGCATGAACTCAGGGATAGGCTGAAACTTGTAGGTCACTTTTCTATTAAGATCTACTATGTTTCCTTTGTCCATCTCTATGGAGATAAGATCCCCCGCCTCGATATTGTCACACTCTTTGAGTTCAAATATAGGAAGCCCCATATTGAAAGCGTTTCTGTAAAAGATACGTGCGAAGCTTTTTGCAACCACTGCCGAAACCCCGGCAGCTTTCAAAGCTATCGGAGCGTGCTCTCTACTGCTTCCGCAACCGAAATTTTCTCCCGCTACTATGATGTCTCCCGGCTGCATCTTCTTTACAAACTCCGGGTCCGCATCCTCCATGACATGCTTTGCCAGTTCATGAGGATCGGAAGTGTTCAAGTAGCGTGCGGCTATGATGAGATCGGTGTCTATATTGTCACCGAACTTCCACACTTTTCCCGTTATAATATTCATCAGGTTCCTTTGAAATTTGAAGATTACTCTTACTTTAATTTTCGCGGATTATAGCAAAAAGATGGAGTCGGAAAGATTAAAGGAGATTTTTAGAGTGCTCCGTTTGATACTCTTAAGCACTAACAAGTATTCTCATTTCAAAGGAGAGTTCTTTTTGCTTATTACTTCATAGAGATATTCAAGAAGTTCTAGATAACCTTGTATATGTAAAAAAATCTCATCTGCCAACGCCTCATGATATGTATGAGCAGAAAGATTCCTGTCATCTACCATTTGTAGCAGCAGTACAACTTGAGATTCATCCAAATACCCAGAGCTAAAAAAATCACGAATGCACGATTTGGGAGAGCGACACTCTATACCCTCATAATCGTAAAGAAACTGCTTGATATTTTTCCACGCAATCTCTAGCGTAAATTCAAAACGCTGTATAGAGGAGTCACGAAAAAAAGTGTACAGTTTATGATCTTTATACTCATTGGTTTTATCTACAGACTCTCTCAATCTTTGAAGTGCGTTTTCAAAATCCTTCAGCTTTTTATCTACTGCCACCGTATCCCCTCTTTATGAACGATTTTTTTCAGATAAGATGCTTTGGAAAGGTCGATCAGATCGACTTTATATGGGATTTTAGACTCCTCAATCCTAAAACGAATCAAAGGTAGGCGTTTTGAGAGGGTTGCCGATGAGTCTTCAATAGCGATATCGATATCCGAGTAGACAGTATGATCCCCTCTTGCACGAGAGCCAAATAGGTATATTCGTGCTTCCGGAAGGGATTTTGATAAAAAATCCCGTAACTCCTCTATAGTCTCCATAACATCGATTATATCATAAAGCAGAATTCAGCTTAAAACCTACCTCTTCAAATTATTGACTATCTGAAGCATCTCGTCGCTTGTAGTTATCGCTTTGGAGTTTGCTTCATAGGCTCTTTGTCCCGTTATCAGGTCGGTCATCTCCTCCACAAGCTGCACATTGCTCATCTCGACAAAACCCTGTCTTATTTGGCCAAGTCCATCGAGGCCCGGAACACCCTCTATGGGGTCTCCGGAGGCGGATGTGTTGACATAGAGGTTGTCTCCCAATGAGTGAAGCCCGGCAGGATTTATAAAGTTGGTCAACTGGATTTGCGCTATGTCGGTAGCCTCCTGCTGGCCCGCCTGGAGCACGGAGACGGTACCGTCGGTTCCTATCGAGATGGCGACGGCGTCCGTTGGGATGACGACTTCGGGAGATAGTTTGTAGCCGTCGGAATTGACTATGGTTCCTGTAGCGTCGAGCTTGAAAGCGCCGTTTCTCGTGTAGGCTTCCGTACCGTCCGGAAGCAGCACTTTGAAAAATCCGTTTCCTGTGATGGCCAGGTCCAGATTGTTACCCGTCTCTTTGAAGTTTCCCTGCGTAAACTGTTTGGCAATTGCGGTGGGCCTGACTCCAAGGCCGATGGAGATACCGGTAGGAGACTTCGTCTGTTCGCTGGTGGATGTACCTGCATACTCCATGGTCTGGTACATCAAGTCGGCAAATTCGGCCCGCTGTTTCTTGTAGCCAATGGTGTTGACGTTTGCGATATTGTTTGAAGTGGTATCTATCTGAATCTGCTGGGCTATCATCCCGGTTGCCGACGTATATAATGAACGTATCATATTACAACTCCTGTTTTAATTATGCTCTAACCGATGCCAGTTTGTTTATCGCATCGTTATTGAGGTCGTCCATCTGCGCATTCATAGCCTTTTGGTACATCTCGACAAGTCTGTTCGTCTCTATCAGCTGCGTCATCTCTCTTACCGGATTTACGTTACTTACCTCTATCATCCCCTGATATACGGCGGAGGTTCTGTTGACGATATCGAACTCTTCTCCATTTTCCCCACCTTCAAGCGCAAATAGGTTGTTGCCTTCGCTTTTAAGGGAGCGAGTATCGACTCTGACTACCATCAACTTGTCCACATAGACCGGCACGTCCAGTGCCGTCTGGTCCATATACTCCACACGGCCGCTCTCGTCTATCTTTATATTTATAGCCTCGGCCGGAAGATGGAGCGGCTGCTTGTTTGTGAAGTAGCCGGCAGGCAGCACGGGGTACCCCTCTTTGGTAACCACTCTTCCATTTTCGTCGAGTTTGAAAGATCCGTCTCTCGTGAGCCGTACCCCGGCAGGTGTCTCTACCGCAAAAAAGAGGTTATCCTCCCCGAGAGCGAGATCGAGCGGATTTCCCGTCTTTTTCATAGGGCCTACGCTGAAGTCGGTATACTCTTCGACTATATGGGGGACTCTGTTTATGGAACGGTTCAAAAACCTGGCTGCCTC
>Ga0256840_1002240_pt1 | contig 17263 bp, 13 predicted proteins | sample 355202metaG_FD_185969 | JGI IMG/M metagenome (GOLD analysis project Ga0256840, IMG submission 185969) | Hydrothermal vent microbial communities from Mid Atlantic Ridge, Atlantic Ocean - 355-202 | ecosystem: Environmental > Aquatic > Marine > Hydrothermal vents | place: Atlantic Ocean: Mid... | reverse complement strand
GCTTTTTGATAGTAAATGGCATATTCTAAACGAAGTTTAATACTTGTATTACTCAAGTTTTCTAGCTGAAAAGAAAAATGCAGATAATCGCCAATATTAATATTTTTATTAGGTATTTTGAATTGAGAAATATTAATATTTTTAATAGAGCCAAAACCAAATAAAGCCATAATTTCAGAATTACCTTGTTTTAATAAAGTTCTACAGGCATGTTTTACCAACTTGTCTGTTTCGGTAGTATTACCAATCCATTTCTTAGCAATTTTTATTACAGTTTTTGGATTATCTTTAGCAATATCGTTTAGATTATTTGCAGTACTTCTTCGTACATATTCGCTTATATCATTTTTTAAATTTTCTAAAACAGGAAGTATGGGTTTGGGATCTTTTTTTAATTCTGGTAAAGCCATTGCCCAAGGTAAACGAGGTCTGCAACCTTCAGAAGCTAATCGCCTAACATGTTCACTTTTATGTTTTGACCAAACTAACATTTGATTCATCATTTTTATAGGAAATTTTACAATAAAAGGTCTAACCGCAAATTCACAACTAGTAAATTGAGTAAGAATTTCAAAAGCATTAACAGAAGAAATAAAATCATCCAAACCATATAACTCTATAAATTCAGGTAAAAACATCCATTCAAAACTTTGTTCGTTTATTGCATTGTTTTGTAACTGTTTTACAATTTTTAAAACAACAGTAAGCATCTCATCATAATTACTAGGTAATTGTTTTTTTAGAGCCAAGGTAATATGCCGCATTCGTTGTTTAAGTTCTTTAGTATCCCAATCGTTATCAAAAACATCATTAAAAAAAACATTTTTATCAAAAGCAGGAATTACTTGTTCTATGGCAGTAGAAAAATTAGTGATAAAAACTTTATTGTAAACATATTTTAAAGGTTCCATAATTTGCGTTTTTAAAAGTTACAATGGCATAATTAAATACAATAAACTTGGTAAGACTAGTTATATTTAAATAACACGGCTAATAGATAAACCATCTCTAATTGGCAATAAAACCGTTTCTACCCGTTTATCATTTTTAAGTAGTTTATTGTATTTAACGAGTTCTATTGTGCTTTCATCTTTTAGATCTAGATTTTCAATTACTTTTCCGCTCCAAAGTACGTTATCAGAAATAATGATACCGCCTTTATTCATTTTATCAATAATAGCATAAAAATAATTGGAATAATTAGGTTTGTCAGCATCAATAAAAACCAAATCAAATTTCGTATTAATAGTTGGTATAATATCTAAAGCATCTCCTAAATGTTGCTTTATTTGATTTTTATAAGCAGATTTATCAAAATATTTTTTTTGAAAATCAACCAATTCTTCGTTTTTATCAATAGTATGTAAAAATCCTTCATCTTGCAATCCTTCTGCCAAACATAGTGCAGAATAGCCTGTATATGTTCCTATTTCTAAAATATTTTTTGGATTTTTAATTTTTGATAATAAAGACAATATTCTTCCCTGAAAATGACCACTAAGCATTCTAGGAATTAGTACTTTTTGCCAAGTTTCTTTACTTAATTCTTGTAAAATTTTTGGCTCATTTTCCGTATGATTAACCGCATAATCATCAATATTTTCTGGTAGAAAGTTCATGTTTTCTTAAAAATGGAGACTTTTAGATTTAAAATCTATTTATCTATATTATTCATTTCTTTATCTAAAGCTTTTTGCATACTTTCTTTATCTGAAGCACATAAGTGTTGTTCTTCCTTCTTTTTTAAATTTACTTTAAATAACTTAGTCATTGTTTTGTTTTGTTCTGAATATAACTTACAACGATGACATAAAAAATTATGAATAGATAATTTTATTTTATCGAAAGTAGAAGCTTCGCCATATTGTGTTTTATCACAAATTGAAGTTGCCTCATTACATTTTATTAGTATTTTTTTACTCATAACTTAATTATTAAACCAGTTTCCTTCTAAACATGCTCTTAATTGTACTCTGGCTCTATGTATAATTACCCATAAATTAGACGGCGTTATACTTAATTCATTACAAATCTCTTCTGTTTCGTAATTTTGTACTGTTTTTAACAAAAAAACCATTCTATATTTTTCTGGCAGTTTATCAATACATAAATCTATGGCACTTTTTAATTCTGTATTTTCAATAGTTGCATCTGCTTCATTTTCCCAAGCTGATGGAACTCTCTCTTCTAACCATTTCCCTTTATTTTCACCATCTTCATAAAAACTCATTCTAACCTCAGCACTTCCTTTTTTTGAATTTATTTTACGGTAATAATCTATTATTTTACGCTTTAAAATAGAAATTAACCATGTTCGTTCCGAAGCTTGCCCTTTAAAATTTTTCATAGCTTTTAATCCCGAAAAAAAGGTTTCTTGTACCAAATCTTTTGCTAATTCATGCTTGCTAACTCTTGTTATTGTATAATTATACATATAATTAGAGTGTAAATCAATCCACTTATTAGGATCTAATGTATGTTTTGGTTGCTCTGACATGAATTACACTAAATTGTTACTTTATATTTAGGCTTGTAAATATAATAAAATTGTTTTTAGAGACTACAATTATTTTGACTTTTAAAAACTATTTTCCTATGTGGAATAATGCATCTCCCATATTAATAATAGGAAAATTATTTACTGCTATTATATAACCATTATAAGGTGCTTTTACAGCAAAATTAGTTTCCCCATAAGTATCCATTATATAACCTAGTATTTGTCCTTTTTTTATAGAATCACCATTATTAATAATTATACTAAAAACACCTGCTATTTTTGCTCTCACCCATTTTCTACTACTAATTTCAATACTAGTTTTTGAATTTTCTAAAACTACATTTTTAGCAATCATATTAAAATGCTGTAATACATTTAAAGTGCCATTAATTCCTTTTTTTATAGCAAATTCATCTAGTCGTAATGATTCTCCTGCTTCATAAACAAGAATAGGGATGTTGTTTTTATAGCATTCATTTCTAAAAGATTTTGAAATTAATTTTGAACCAAACATAAAAGGAGCATTAAAAAGACTTGCTATTTTTTTTGCTCTTATATCTTCTGGAGTATATCGTATCTGTGGAAAATTACTTCGCTGCTCTCCACCTGTATGGTAATCTATTCCAAAATCAACATTTGCCACTATTTCTTTCATTAAATAATATGCCATTCTACTTGCTAACGATCCTTTTTTTGATCCAGGAAAACTACGATTCACATCTTTTCCGTGCATGTTTCTAGACAAATTTAAAAAACCGAATACATTTAATAAAGGTACTACAATAACACAACCTCTATGTATTTTGTAATTTTTATCAATTAACATTCTTCTTATCAATTCAATGCTATTAACCTCATCGCCATGTAAACCTCCTTGTAAAAGTATTGTTGGACCAGCTTCCTTTCCATTAAAAATATAGACAGGTATTTCTATTAATGTTCCTGTAGGCAAACGATCCACAGGTATTTTTATAAGTTTATTTTCTCCTAAACCTATTTTGTGCCCTCGTATTTCTACTACTTTATTTTTAAAACCTTTTTCGAACATTTTTTTCTAAATATTTAATAATTTCTATTGCAACATTTATTTTTGTATATGCTTCAATACCTTGTAAGCCTGGTGTAGAATTTACTTCTATTAAAAGCGATCCTTTTTTGGATCGTATTAAATCAACACCACATACTGGTAACCCCAAATACTTAGCTGCTTTTATGGCTGTTTTAACCTCTCTACTTGTTAAATTTACACTTTCACCTGTGCCACCTCTGTGAATATTTGACCTAAAATCTCCTTCTACTCCAATTCGTTTCATTGCAGCAATAACCTTATTACCTGCAACAATTATCCGAATATCTTCCCCATTAGATTCTTTCACAAACTCTTGTAATAAAATACTAGCATCCATATTATAAAAAGTATCGATAATAGATTTTGCTGACTTTTCAGATTCTGCCAACATTACACCTAAACCCTGTGTACCTTCTTGCATTTTTATGATTACTGGTGCACCACCGAGTAAGTCTATTTGTTCCTCTATATCATCTGGATTTATAGAAAAAACAGTCTTTGGGATTGGCACCCCTTTTCTATTCATTATTTGTAGTGTACGCACTTTGTTTTGTGCTCTTGCAATACCAAGTGAGGTTGCAACACTAAACACACCATTCATTTCAAATTCTTTTACAACAGCTGCACCATGTCTAAAAACAGAGCTTCCTATCCGTGGAATTATTGCATCTGCATCATTTATAATATTCCTACCTTCATAAAAAATTTTTGGTTTTCCTTCTCCTATTAATACAGAGCATTTGGTGTGATTTACTACACGTACATCATGCCCTCTTGCTTCTGCCTCTAGCATTAACCTATTGGTTGAGTATATATTTTCACTTACCGAAAGTATTATTATTCTCATATATTTTATTTACAATGCTTTTAGTCGTATAAATTAAGATTGCTTAAACAAATATATCATTTTTATTAGAATTAGTTGAATTACTATAATTTAGGACATAAAAAAAGCGTAAAAGTTAACTTTTACGCTTTTTTTAACTTGCATTATTGTACGTGCTTTTTTAGAATTTAAAATTAACTCCTACTCCAAAAGCCTCTCTTATTTGGAAACCATTTCTTTGCGTATTGTCATCATAAATAGCTTGAAAAGTTAAATTAGTAGAAATGTATTTATTTACCGTCATTACTAAATTCATAGTATAATCAACATCTACATTTTTTGCTTCTTTTAAATAATTAGAATATAAACCTAACAAGTTTTCCATAGAAATATTTTTTCCAAGATTTAACTTGTAATATCCTTTTAACGATGCTCCTAGTTCCAATGCCGAAGTTTCTCCTCGATCAACACCATAAGCATCTCCAAATTCCGTAAACTCTCCATGAACAGCAATTAACTTTGCAGCTGCTGGCGATAAATTCATATGTAAGTTATCTGATTTTTTCCATAACATACCTAGTCCTAATTGATAAAAAGCAGGAGAAAAAGCATGAGAAATACTACCTGTACGTGTTACACCATCATCTGCATAAGTGAAACCTTGATCCATTTGTGTTTTTAGATTAAAATAAGCAGAATAATACCAAAGCCCTTTTGCTTTTTTACCTACTAATGAATTGAATTCTAAACGGTCATTTGATTTTGTAAAAACTTCTTGCCCTTTATTTTTTAATGCACCATAATCTGCAATTAATTTGTTATCCCAAATTAAATCACCTTTTTTAAGATTAAAATCATAGTTTACAAGAATGTTTGCTAATAGGTTAGAGATACCTCCACCAGTCCACTCGTTGTTAAATGCAGATTGGTTAAATGTAATGGCAACATTACCACCTTTTTTCCAGCCATCTTCTTCTTTTTTGTCATCCTGTGCAAAAATTAATGATATACTAAACATTAATACAATTGCTAAAATTCCTTTTTTAGTCATAATTTTTGATTTAATTGTTTGTTATTTTTCTTTTAAACAGCGGCAAAGGTACATTAATTTTTAGACATAAAAACAAGAAACTATTTGGTTTTTTACAACCAAATAGCTTCTTGTTTAATAAGATGTAATTTTTTCTTATTTTAATAAAATTAGTTGAAAAGCCCTTTAAACTTATCCCAATTAGCATACATTAAATATGCATTTAAAATAAATACTAGTGCTGCTGCCCCAATTCCAGCAGGTGCCATTGCAGCATGAAACAATACCATATTTACCGCTAATGGCGCTAATAGGATTAATGCAAATGGAACAGCTTTGTTTAATATTAATAAGATTCCTATTAGAATTTCTAATATTCCTAATAGCGGAAACATATAACCAGACACAGCTAGTCCTCCCATAAATGTAGCAGCATCCCCTTCCATTGGTGGCATTGGCATAAAATTTAAAAATTTGTTTGCTCCAAAGATTATTAATAGGATACCTAATACTATTCTTAAAATTAATTGTAACTTACTCATGATATTATTTTTTGATTAATGATTTCATTTATTTTGACGTAGAATTTAAACTATTCTTACAAGTGTAACAAATGTTACGACATAATTAAGTAATTTTAAGTCACTTTGTCGTCTAATAGAAATGGTATATTTATTGTATCAAATGATAATAGAATTAAAACAAATAAAATGACAGAATTATTAAATAAAAAGACTTTTTTAGAAAAAGTTTTTAATTACGAAGTAAATAAAGAGTGGAAATACGAAGGAGATATTCCTTGTATTATAGATTTTTATGCAGATTGGTGTGGTCCTTGTAAAATGGTAGCTCCAATTTTAGAACAGTTATCTGATGAGTATGAAGGAAAAGTAAATATCTATAAAATAGATACCGAAGTAGAGCAAGAATTAGCTGCTGCCTTTGCAGTACGTAGTATTCCTACAATGTTATTTTGTCCTATGGATGGAGCTCCTCAAATGGCACAAGGTGCATTACCAAAAGCACAGTTAGTAGAAGTTATGAAAGATTTCTTAAAAGTAGAAAAGTAATAGCCGATTAATAACTTATATTGAAGAGACTGTCTTTTTTTATGATATAATTTTATTTTCTAATAATTTTTCTGCTATTTGTATAGCATTAGTTGCTGCTCCTTTTCTTAGATTATCGGAAACTATCCACATATTTAGTGTTTTAGGCTGTGAGTAATCTCTACGAATTCTACCTACAAAAACAGCATCTTTTCCTTGTGCATAAATTGGCATAGGATACGTATTGGTATCCAAATTATCTTGTACTACAATACCTTTAGTTTCCTGTAATAAATTTCGTATTTCTCCTTCTTCAAAATCATTTTCAAATTCAATATTTACAGCCTCGCTATGCCCACCAACTACAGGAATTCTAACAGCAGTTGCAGTAATAGCAATCGTTTTATCGTCTAATATTTTTTGTGTTTCTCGTACCAATTTCATTTCTTCTTTGGTATATCCATTAGGTTCAAACACATCACAATGTGGTATGGCATTTTTATGAATAGGATATGCATACGCCATCTCTCCTTTTATATTATTACACTCATTTTCAAATTGTTGAACTGCTTTAACTCCAGTGCCACTTATGGATTGGTATGTGGATATTACCAAACGTTTTATATCATATTTTTTATGTAACGGAGCTAATGCTAATACCATTTGTATGGTAGAGCAATTTGGGTTTGCAATTATCTTATCTTCTTTTGTAATACTATCTGCATTAATTTCTGGCACAATTAATTTTTTTGTAGCATCCATTCGCCAAGCCGAAGAATTATCAATTACAACAGTACCAACTTCAGCAAATTTTGGAGCCCATTCCAAAGAAGTATTTCCACCTGCAGAAAATAAGGCAATAGTTGGTTTTTTTGAAATTGCTTCCGCCAAACCAATCACTTTATATGCTTTTCCTTTAAATGTGATTTCTTTTCCAACTGATTTTTCTGAAGCTACTACCAATAATTCTGTTATTGGAAAATTACGTTCTGCTAATACTTGTAACATAATGTTTCCTACCATTCCTGTTGCACCTACTACTGCTACTTTCATATTACATTAATTTGTTGATTTGTTAATTAAAACAAATCGGTGATTACTTATTTTCGAAGCAAAAATAGTAAATTGCTCCAAATTTAATACCGAAATTGAAATGATTATCATCTACGAAAAAACAAAACAATTTAGATATACTTATGTTTACCGAAGAGATTATAGGTCTTTTGAAGATGATTTTTTAATAAATGTTATTGTAGCTTTAGATTATCTTTATGAAAATGATATTTTATTGGTAAATTATAAAGCTAAATTTTCTGATAAACAGAATGAAGACAAAAAAGTTAATATTATTGATGTTTTGGTAGATGATACTGAGGATTCTATTTATATAAGACAATTTCATAAAAATCAATACCAACCTGCTACCAACACCATTTTTTTTAACGATACACAAGGTGCTACTTTTAGAAAAAATTATAGAAAACATTTTACACAGAGTAACCAAGGATTTAATTCGCCATTAGCATTGTTTGCACATGAAATTATTCATTGCTATCACGAGTTACATGATAGTGAACACTATCACAAAAGACGACATAATCACTCTACCAAAGGCAAAAAAATTGTACAATCTGGTACAGATTTATCTTATCCTAATAAAGAAGAGGAATTGGTAATTTTACTAACCAACCAAGTTATAAAAAAATTGGGCGAAGACATTAGAACCAACTATGGTAGAAATTATTACGATGTGGATAATGTGCTGTCTATCAAAGAAAAGGTTGTTTGATTTTTACTACATCAACAAAGTAACGCCATAAACAGCAACCATAAAATAAACAGCAATAGTCATAGCACCAGCATAATCTTTAGCAAGGCGCTGCCCTAAAAGTAATAATAGTAATGTTTTTGCAGAAATTATAGCTCCCCAAAAACCTATTTGCATACTACCATTTAGGTATATTTCAAAAATACCTACGACACATAATATACCTGCAATTAATTCCATTAGAGCAATAAAACCTAACATTAATTTAGATTTTCCTTTTAGAAAAGTAGCTTTAAAATGATCGTTAAAATAGGCTATGTTACCATTCCAATCCATTATTTTATCAAGTGCAGAAGTTAAAAAAGTAATGATTAAAAATACTAATACTAATAATTGTGGTGCAAATTTGGTTCCTGTATGTAGTAATGATTCCATGATGTTGTTTTTTACAAATATAAATTATTGTTTTGATACTGTCTTAAGATTATTGAATTAGAAATGCTATAATAAAAACTCCGTGAAATTATCGGTATCAATTATTTTGGTTGTTGCGTTATAAGTTGCTATAAATTTTTTAGGAAATCGTGTGATTTTTTTCTTTTTCCATTTGAACTCGTATGCAGAAAGGTCTTCATTTTTTTCTTCAATCCAATCTATTTCCTGACCTTGTTTTGTTCTCCAAAAATAATATTTCTTATATTTTTTATTGTAATGCAAATGTTTTATTCGTTCAGAAATTAAAAAGTTTTCCCATAATGCTCCTTTATCGTTCCGTAATTCAATAGCATTAAAGCTGTTTATCACAGCATTTCTAATTCCATTATCATAAAAATAGATTTTTTTATTAAATTTTATTTCGTTTCTTAAGTTTTTACTATAAGCGTTTACTCTAAAAACAATAAATGCTTTTTCTAAAATTTGAATATAACTACTAACGGTTTCTTTATTAATTTTTAATAAGTTCGCAAGTTCGTTATAAGAAACTTCAGAACCTATTTGATAAGCTAATGCTTGTACTAATTTTTCTAAAATAGCTGGCTTTTTTATGTTTGAAAGCATAAAAACATCTTTATATAAATAACTATTTGTTAGGTTGGTAAGCACTTCTTTCTCATTTCCTATATTATTAATTACATCAGGATACATGCCATAAATTAATCTTGTATTTAATTGCTGTTTTGCTGTAATGTAATCAAAATGATTTTGAAATTCACTCCAAGAAATAGGATATAGATTATATTCCCATTTTCTACCTGTTAACGGTTCATTAATTTTATTATTTAAATCAAAAGATGAAGAGCCGCTCAATATTAATTGTACATCTTTAAATTGGTCATTAATAATTTTTGCTGTTAAACCAATACCATTTATTCGCTGTGCCTCATCTATAAAAATAATTTTATAATTACCTATAACTTGCTTTAACTCTTGTGTGTTTATATTTTCTAAAGTTTGTCTTATTAACAAATCATCACCATCTAAAAACAAATGTTTTTCTTGTTCTTTTACTAAGTTATTTATTAAAGTTGTCTTGCCTGTTTGCCTAGATCCTGTTAACACGATTGTTTTACCTTTAAATAATTTTTTTTGCAAAACTTTATATAAACTTCTTTCTATTTTCATAAAACATAATTTTAAAATATTTAGTAAAAATACATAAAATTATGTTTCAAACAGCTAAAAGTAATGTTTTTTTAGCTGTTTAAACATCCAAAAGTAATTTTTTTTGACTATCTAGATAGCTGAAAGTTAATAAAATTGTATGGTTTTTTTATTTTTTAGAAGATTATAAATTAAGATTGATTACAGATATAAATTAGTATATTACGGTTATTAATCCAAAAGGTATTTATTGTTAATATTTTGTAATTTTACGCGTGATTAAAATGTTCTTTAAATTAACCTAACAAAAGTCAAAAAACGAATTCTTGTATTTTATATACGCTTACAATATTATAATTTACAATTACTAATTTAACCAAACCATTATTACAAGTATTATTTAGTTTTACTGTAATTAATAAAATTGGCATTTCGGCAGACTAAAAATTATTTTGAAAATACCAATATAAAATCCATACTAATGAAATCAAAAATCTATTCTTTAATCAAAACTGTTTTATTAATCAGCTTTGTATCAATTACTGTTTTTTCTTGTAAAAAAGAGGATAAATCGTCAAATAACGATAATCTATTCAAATATAGAGATTATGTTTATTATACTACTTCTGGGAGTATATCTACGTTAGATCCAATTAAAATTGTATTAGCAAAAGATGTAGATGGTTGGGAGGCAAACCAAGAAATTACAGATAAAATTTTTAGTATTTCGCCATCCGTAAAAGGAAAGCTACAAACATTAAACAAAAGAACCTTAATTTTTGTGCCAGATGAACCTTTACAATCAAATACAACATATACAGTTTCTTTAAAATTAAAAAAATTGTTTCCTATTAAAGATGAATTTAAAAGATATAAATTTTCCTTTTCAACCTTAAAGCAAAACTTTAAGATAAATACAAACGATTTACAATCCTATTCAAAAAATTGGCAATACCTAAAAGGAAACATTCAATTTGCAGATGATATAGCTATAGAAAAAATAAAAGAACTTATTACAGCAACACAAAAAGGAAAAAAATTAAACCTAAAATGGGATGAAAATAATGGTTTACAAGGCAAATATTTTGATTTTACCATTGATAGTATTCAACGTTTTGATGAGGATAGTAATATAGATATCAGTTGGAATGGAAAAAAATTAAGTATTGATACTAAAGGAGAAAACACATTTAAAATAATAGGAAAAAATAACTTTTCAGTAGTTGGAGTGAATGTTTATAAAACACCAGAACTACATTTGCAAATTAATTTTTCGGATCCATTAAAAAAGCAACAAAATTTTAATGGTTTAGTAAACTTAGAAAAAGCAGGTAAGTTAAAATATGTAGTTGACGGAAATGTATTAAAAGTATATCCAACTAACCGAATTATAGGCAATGTAAATCTAGAAGTTTTTACAGGGATTAAAACAACAGATAATATAAAACTAAAAAAAGCATATTCAGAACTAGTAGCTTTTGAACAGTTAAAGCCACAAGTAAAATTGGTAAATAGTGGTATTATTTTACCAAATTCAAGTAAGCTTAATTTTAATTTTGAAGCAGTAAATCTAAAATATGTTGATGTAAGAGTAATTAAAATATATGAAAATAATGTATTACAATTTTTACAAAGCAATGAATTAAGTAGCAATAACCAATACGAAATACGTAGAGTTGGAAGGCGAATTGCAAAGAAAACCATTAAATTAATAAATAGCGATATAGAAAATGATGGTAAGTTTAAAACCTATTCGGTAGATTTATCAAAACTGATCCGTACCGAACCAGGAGCAATTTACAGGGTGGAATTAAGTATGAAACAGGAGTATGCCCTATATGTATGTGATGGCTCAGAAACAACATCAAATAGCGAGGAGGATTATGAAGAGGACTATTACGAAGATGATTACTATTATGACGATAATCAAAACTACACTGTAGCAGAAGCAAAGGAATTAGACGAGCGTGAAGAACAATATTGGGATAATTTAATTTATGGCTACAAAAACAATCGCTATTACAATTGGGAAGATCGTAAAAACCCATGTAAAGAAGCATTCTATAATCAAGATAGCAGAACAGTAAGCCAACATATATTAGCATCAAACTTAGGTGTGATTGTTAAAAAAGGAGAAAATAAAAATTATTATTTTGCAGTAACAGACATTTTAACAACTAATCCAATTTCTGGAGCAAGTATTAAATTGTACAATTTCCAACAACAAGAGATTGGAGCTACAACAACTGATGTAGATGGGTTTGCAACATTCATCCAAGATAGAAATGCCTATTTTGCTATTGTAAAAAAAGGAATGAATACCACTTACATTAAACTAGATGATGGGCATTCATTATCCTTAAGTAAATTTAATGTTTCAGGAAAACAAATTCAAAAAGGGTTATTAGGATATATTTATGGCGAACGTGGTGTTTGGCGACCAGGAGATACATTACACCTAAACTTTATCTTAAACGATAAAGCAAATAAATTGCCAAAAGGACATCCTGTAAAAATGGAAGTTAAAGATGCAAGACAAAAATTAATATATAAACATACCGTAACACAAGGCACAAACGGGTTTTATAAGTTTGATGTGCCAACATCAGATACATCACCAACTGGTAGTTGGAATACCGTAGTAAGTGTTGGTGGAGCTACATTTTACAAATCGTTAAAAGTAGAAACCATAAAACCAAATCGGTTAAAAATTAATATTGATTTTACCGATGATTTATTACATGCAAAAACACCAATAGTTGGTAAACTAGGTGTAAAATGGTTACACGGAGCACCTGCAAAAAACTTAAAAGCAGATATAAATGTAAAATTTAGCAATGCACATACAAGTTTTCCTAAATTTCCAAAATATGTATTTAAAGACCCAACACGAAGTTTTAATGGTGAGGAATTAACCATTTTTGATGGGCAATTAGATGCGGACGGAATGGCAGATATTTCTAAAAAAATAAATTTAGGAAACAAAGCGCCAGGAATGTTAAGAGCATCTTTTTTTACCAGAGCATTTGAAAATGGTGGTGATTATTCTATGGATGTATTTTCAAAAAATTATGCACCATACATTTCGTTTGTAGGGTTAAAATCACCTAAATCTCGCTCATACGGATCATTTTATACCAATGAAGACATAACGTTTGATGTAGCTACGGTAGATGATAAAGGAAATGCCATAAAAAGAAAAGGATTAGAAGTAACAATCTACGAAATAAAATGGCGTTGGTGGTGGAGTTCATCTTATGATGATTTAGCTTCTTATGTAGGCAGTAGAGTGCATAAACCATACAAGTCATTTAAAATAAATACAGATAGTAGTGGTAAAGCATCCTTTAAAATAAATGTGAAGGAACATGATGGTTATTATGGTGGGCGTTTTTTAATTCGCGTTTATGATCCAAAAAGTGGGCATGCAACAGGGCGTACCGCTTATTTTTATAAAGATTGGTGGAGACGTAGTAACGATGGTGGAGATAAAGAAGCTGCTAAAATGTTAGTATTCTCATCGGATAAAACAAAATATAATGTTGGCGAAACTGCACGAATTACTTTCCCATCAGGCACCGAAGGTAGAGCTTTAGTAAGTATTGAAAATGGAATAGAAGTAGTGAGTCGAAAATGGGTAAAAACAACGAAAGGAGAAACTATTGTAGATATACCAATTACCAAAGCAATGTCGCCAAACGTATTTGTAAACATCTCCTTATTACAACCACACGCATCGGTAGAAAATGACTTACCGTTACGTTTATACGGAATAATTCCAATATTAGTAGAAGATCCAAATACAAGAGTACAACCAATAATAGACATGCCTAAAAAGTTACGTCCAGAAGAAAATTTTACCGTAAAAGTGAGTGAAAAAGATGGGAAAAGAATGACTTATACTATTGCAGTAGTAGATGAAGGTTTACTAGATTTAACACGATTTAAAACGCCAAATGCTTGGGACGATTTTTACCAAAGACAAGCCTTAGGTGTAAAAACTTGGGATGTTTTTGACGATATTATCGGTGCATATTCAGGTAGTATAGAGCAAGTATTTGCCATTGGTGGAGATGGAGAAGCAGCTGGTAAGAAAGCAAAAAAAGCAAATCGTTTTAAACCAGTAATAATGACATTAGGTCCATTTACTATTGGAGCAAACCAAAGCAAGGCACATGTTATAAAAATGCCAAAATACATAGGTTCGGTTAGAACAATGGTAGTAGCAGGAGATAATAATTCGCCAGCTTATGGAAACGCACAAGAAACAACACCTGTTAAAAAACCACTAATGGTATTGGCATCGCTTCCGCGAAAATTAAGTCCTGGAGAAAAAGTAACGTTACCAATAACCGTTTTTGCAATGGAGAAAAAGGTTAAGAATGCAAAAATATCTTTAAAATTAAGCGACGGAATTAAAATAGTTGGTAATAAAACACAAAATTTACACTTTGCACAGCCAGATGAAAAAATGGCTTATTTCCAATTGGATGTTTCCGAAGCAAAAGGAATTGGAAAAATTGAAGTAATTGCAGAAGGAAATGGAGAAAGATCATCGTACGAAGTAGAAATAGATGTTGTAAATCCAAATCCAATAACTAACAAAGCAATTGATGTTGTATTAGAACCAAACGGAACACAAACTATTGACTTTAGTACTTTTGGTATTAAAGGCAGTAATAGTGCCGAAGTAGAGTTTTCTACCTTACCTGCAATGAATTTTACACAACGTATGGAATATTTAATTCGTTATCCACATGGTTGTGTAGAGCAAACAACATCAAGCGTATTCCCACAATTGTATTTAGGCGAAATATTTGATTTAACAGCACAGAAAAAGCAAACTATGGAAAGCAATGTAAAAATTGCCGTTAAAAAACTAGGAAACTTCCAAACACCTAGCGGTGGATTGAGTTACTGGTCTGGAGGGAATTCTGCCAATGATTGGGGAAGTAGTTATGGAGGTCATTTTATGATTGAAGCAGAGAAAAAAGGTTTTGTATTGCCTCTTACCTTTATGAGTAATTGGTTAAAATACCAAAAACAAGCTGCTAAAGATTGGCGTTCAAATAATAGATATAACAATACACTAAATCAAGCATATCGTTTATATACATTAGCACTTGCTGGTCATGCAGACTTATCCTCTATGAACCGCTTGCGTGAAAGTAAATTGAGTAACGATGCCAAATGGCGTTTGGCTGCTGCTTATGCTATGGCTGGACAAAAAGAAGTTGCTAAGAAATTAGCTAATACTGCTAATATTGACTTCAAACCATATCGTTATGATTATTATACCTATGGTTCGGTGGATAGAAATAGAGCCATGGCTATGGAAACCATGTTGCTGAATGAGGACAACCAAGTAATAGATATTGCAAAAACGATTGCAAAACGATTATCGTCTAAAAGTTATATGAGTACACAATCAACTTCATATAGTTTATTAGCAATGGCAAAAATGGTAGAGAAAAATGGCGGAAGACCTATGAATATTAAATATACGTTAAATAGTAGTTCAGGTAATATAAACACCAAATATGCCGTTTCGCAACGTAGTTTAAAAGTAAAGCAAGGTGCTAATAAACTTACCATTACTAACAACGAAGCTAATACCGTTTTTGTACGTGTTTTAAACACTGGTATTTTACCTTTAGGACAAGAAATTGCGGAAAAACGTAACTTAAATGTTCGTGTTGTTTATAAAGATAAAGATGGAAGAGCAATTGATGTAAGCAAACTTACACAAGGAACCGATTTTATGGCTTCTGTAACTATTAGTAATCAGAAAAATGAATATGTAAATGATATTGCACTAACAGAGATTTTCCCTTCTGGCTGGGAAATTGTAAACACTCGTTTTACCGATTATGGTAATGTAAAATCAAGTTCTGCAAACTTTACGGATATTAAAGATGATCGTGTTAATTTCTATTTCCATTTAGGAAGTGGAAAGAGTAAAACATTTAACGTATTACTAAATGCTTCATATCTTGGTAAATACTATTTATTCGGCTTACAAGCTGAGGCTATGTATGATGATGATTTCTTTACCAGAACTAAAGGACAATGGATTGAAGTGGTGAAATAGAAACTAATAATTAGTTTCGGCGTGACTTGGAGTCACACCGAAACTTTCACTTTCCACCGAACTAAAAGTACAAATAAAATAAACCTAACAGATTTTTATAATCTGTTAGGTTTTTCTTATTTTTAAGACTTCGTAAGAAAAGCGATACGATGAGACTTTGAGTCACGGTGTCACTCTCCCGAAATTTCGGGAGTGAGTGATACCGTGACTTATTAAAAAAAGCTTGAAAACTATGAATACATACAAAAGCAACAACATTATCCTAATTATTGGTAACGGTTTTGATCTAGCGCATGGTTTAAAAACTAGTTATAATGATTTTGCAAATTGGTTTATTACTAAGATTGAAGAGGAGATTGTTACTTATTTGACTACGCGAGATAATACTGATTTTTTTAATAAAGAATTTCTTAAACATTTTACTAGTAGCAGATATAGTCATGAAATTTTGAAACAAAATGAAATAAAGCGCGCAGTTAGTAGTTATTTTGAAGATTATTCTAACTCTCAAAATAAAAGTTTATATACAATATTAAGTAGTCATAACTATGCGATAAAAGATATAATAAGCAATGAATTTTTAGGAAAGTTATATGCTAATCAATATACCAATTGGTTTGATATTGAAAATGCTTATTTTCAAGAATTGATACGAATCAAAGGTAGTTCTAAAATTGTCAAAGGTACAACTAGGTTAATTAAAATTAAACACTTAAATCAATTAAATAAGGAATTAATAGAAATTAAAAATTATTTAAAAGAGTATTTAGAAACTATTAAACCAAGCTACAATAGAGATGTCAAAACCTTTTTCGATTATAATTTACATGGAAAACATAAAAAAAATCTTTATATCGTAAATTTTAACTATACGAATACTGTAAGAGATTATATTACTGGTTTTGATGGTGATAATCCTTATATTAAAAGTGTTTATACAAATTATATTCACGGAAATTTAAAACAAGACAATATCATTTTTGGTTACGGAAACGACCAACACAAAGAATACCAAAACATAAAAGACTTAGAAATCAATGAATTTTTAGAAAATTTTAAAACTTTTGAATATCTAAAAAATAATAATTACAGTAGAATTTATAATGATATTTTAGATAATAATAGTATTGATGATTATATAGTTTTCGTTTTAGGACATTCCTTAGGAGCAACAGACAAAACCTTATTAGAAGAGATTTTTAATAACGAAAAATGCAAACAAATTCATTTATTTAAACGAAGAGATTTAGAAAATGATGATGAAAATTTAAAAAAGTCTTTTAATGATTTGGTTTTTTCAGCAAGCAGAATACTAACTAACGAAAAAG
>Ga0256840_1002239_pt1 | contig 17268 bp, 16 predicted proteins | sample 355202metaG_FD_185969 | JGI IMG/M metagenome (GOLD analysis project Ga0256840, IMG submission 185969) | Hydrothermal vent microbial communities from Mid Atlantic Ridge, Atlantic Ocean - 355-202 | ecosystem: Environmental > Aquatic > Marine > Hydrothermal vents | place: Atlantic Ocean: Mid... | reverse complement strand
AACTTTAAAAGATAAGTGTTGATGGCTCTGACAATTGTCTTTCGGATCTGTCCTCGCTACGCTGCGGAGGCTCCTGCAAGGCAATGTCATCGCCGATGATTACTTTCTGGACTTCAATTTTGAAGTGGATCGAGTATATCATAGAATTTCTTTGAGAAGGAGGGAGCGTAATGTACGCCATATTGGTTCATGGAGGTGCTGGGAAGGTGTCTCCTGAAAGGTTTGATAGTGCAAAGAAAGGGACAAGGAATGCCGTTGAAGCGGGGATAGAGATACTTAAAAGTGGGGGTAGAGCTTTGGATGCTGTTGAAGCGGCAGTAAAAGTGTTGGAAGACGATCCAACTTTCAATGCCGGTACAGGTTCTGTTTTGACCTTTAACGGAGAAGTTGAAATGGATGCTGCGATCGCATATGGTCCCAATTTTGATTTTGGAGCGGTAGCGGGAGTGAAAAACATACGCCATCCTATAAGTTTGGCAAGGCAGGTTATGGAAAAAACAGATCATGTGTTGTTAGCCGGAAAAGGTGCCAATAATTTTGCAAGTCTTATGGGATTTGAACCTCATGATCCCGTTGTTCAAAGAAGACGTGAACAGTGGGAAAGTTACCGCAAAGATTTTCTTAACGGTGATTATAAAGATTGGCCCAAGCTGAGAAAACTTTTTCAAGAACATCCGGAATTTCTTCATGGTACAGTTGGAGCTGTAGCTGTTGATTCACATGGAGAAACGGCAGCGGCAACATCTACAGGTGGCGTTTTTCTAAAATTGCTTGGTAGAGTTGGTGATACTCCCATTCCAGGTGCTGGTACTTACGCTACCCCACATGGAGCTGCTTCCTCAACAGGACTTGGCGAGGGCATGATGAGAGTTTTGATCACCAAAGTTGCTGCGGATTTTCTCAAAATGGGTCTTGATGCTCAGCATGCGGCTACGGCAGCGTTAAACTACCTCGATAATACGGTGGGAACTGAGGCAGGTATTATAGTTGTGGATAGGCATGGTGAAATAGGGTATGCGTACAACACGCCAAATATGTCCCACGCATATTTTAAGGAGGGAATGAAAGAGATAGAGAGTGATCTGTAAGCGTAATTCGCCGAAGCAAGGAAAAACTCTTGTTTTGGCTAAGCGAGAAATTCGCTCATGTTTTATAACATATTCGAAAAATGCGGGCTCAAAGGCCCGCACTACATTATTAATAATATGGTCGGGGCGACTGGATTTGAACCAGCGACCCCCTGTGCCCAAGACAGGTGCGCTCCCTCTGCGCTACGCCCCGATGCAAGACAAAGTATAGCATAAAAATCAGGCCTTTTCAAGAGGAAGTGTATAATTGTAATTGAAGAAACGATTTTTAAGGAGGTTGATTTATGGGTTTGAAGAAAATGCCAAAACTCCGAATAGGAGATTTGGAAGCTGAAGTGCCAATCATTCAAGGAGGAATGGGAGTTGGGATTTCTTTATCTGGATTGGCTTCAGCTGTTGCAAATGAGGGTGCAATTGGTGTTATTTCTGCTGCAGGAACGGGCATGCTTGAAGAAGACTTCAACGTAAATTTCAAAAAAGCGAATGAAAGAGCTTTACGAAGGGAAATTAGAAAGACTAAGGAAATGACGGATGGCATCGTGGGTGTAAACATAATGGTGGCTCTTTCGGATTTTGACAATCTTGTAAAAGCTGCTGTGGAGGAAGGAGCAGATCTACTTTTTCTCGGTGCCGGATTGCCGTTAAAAAATATGGGAATATTAGTTCCAGATGGCTCAAAGAAAGTTTCAACTAAGATTGTTCCCATTGTTTCTTCTGGGAGAGCAACTAAGATCATATTTCAATATTGGGCAAAAAAATATAACTATGTTCCGGATGCGGTTGTTGTGGAAGGACCAATGGCTGGTGGTCATCTTGGCTTTAAAAAGGAGCAGATTGGCGATCCAAATTACGCGTTGGAGAAGATCGTCCCAGATGTGATATCCGAAATAAAGCCTTTTGAGAAGCGTTTTGGCAAAAGTATCCCAGTGATAGCTGCGGGTGGCATATTCACAGGTAGTGATATTCACAAATTTTTTCAATTAGGTGTTCAGGGTGTGCAAATGGCGACAAGATTTGTTGCGACCCACGAATGTGATGCTTCAATAAAATTCAAAGAAATGTATGTAAAGTGTGGAAAAGATGATCTTACCATAATAGATAGCCCTGTTGGATTACCTGGGAGAGCTATAAGAGATAAATTTTTGGATGACGCGAAAGCCGGCATAAAAAAGCCGTTCAAGTGTTCGTGGAAGTGTTTAAAAACGTGCGATTTTCGAAAGGTCCCTTATTGTATTACCGAAGCATTGACCAATGCTAAAATGGGAATCTTTGAAAATGGATTTGCCTTCGCGGGTGCCAATGCCTATCGAGTAGATAGAATTATCTCCGTTAAAGAACTTATCGAAACTCTTTTAAGAGAATACGCAAGTGCATCATCTATGTAAATCTTACTGTCAGAGAAACAATTTGTGGTGAAGATTTCTCTGCTTTTGATTTCAGAAAAGAGGTGTTTTGTATGCGCTTCATAGTTGTAAAAGATCTTTCTCCAGAAGCTGCAAGGGCAAGGACTGTGAGAGCTGTGGCGGATGTTTTAAAAAAAGTAGGGAAAACCGAGATATTAAGTTTTGATGCTTCTTTGATCAAAAGATTGACAAAAGATGATGTTATCTTCAACCTTGCTATTGGAAAAAGACATGACTTTCTTCAAGGAACGATCTCGGCAATCATGGAAGGATTGGGGAACGAATTTGTTGGGTCACCTGCTTACACACATTATGTGTGTCTTGATAAGTTTACGACAAAGAGTTTGTTAAATTCTTACGGCATTCCAACTCCTGCCGGCACTTTATTTGATGGAAGCTACTTTGTGGGGGACATTCCTGCCCCTCCTCTGATCGTTAAACCTGTTGCTGAAGGTTCTGGGATTGGTGTGGAGTCTGATAGTCTATGTGATAGCATCGAAATGGCAAAAAAAGTGGCAAAAAAGAAATTTGAAGAATTCAAGGAACCAATAATAATTGAGAAATATCTGGACGGTGCAGAATTAACAGTAGGAGTTATAGGTTTTGGTTCCGAATTGAAGGTGCTTCCATCTTTAGAGATAGACTTTTCGAATTTACCCAAAGGAGTAGAAAGATTTTACAGTAAAAGGGTAAAAGAAGAATATGCTTCTCAAACAATTTACAGGTGCCCTGCTCTTTTAAGCGAAAAAGTTCAACGTGAGGTACTTGATATCGCAAAAAAGACATTTGAAGTTACCAAAGCAAGAGATTATCTCAGAATAGACATGCGATTGGATAAAGATCAGCCTTACGTGATAGAAGTAAATTCCATGCCTGGTTTGGATCCACAAAATAGCGATATTCCCAAGATGATCAAAGCCATGTCCAAGGATTACGAATGGTTGATAAAATATGTGATTAAAAGAGCAATACAATCTTTGGAGGTGCAAGAATGAAAGAAAATGATATCGTGTTTACGATAATTGGAGCAGGAAATACAGGTCAAGCTTTGGCAGGATATTTAAAAATGAAGGGACTCACGGTTAGACTTTATGATAGATCGGCTTGGCGATTTCGATATCTCAGACATCATGACATGAATCTTGGAGACGAATTTTCAAGTGTTCGCGCTCTTCACATGGACATGCTTACCACAGATCTTAAAGAAGCTGTAAGTGGTGCCGATGTGATCATCGTTTCCATTACCTCTACAGCTCATGCTGAAATTGCACAAAAGTTAGCTCAATTTTTGAGTGATGGCCAAGTTGTGCTTTTACATCCTGGAAGAACAGGTGGAGCTTTAATATTCAAGAAAGTTGTTGAAGGAGTAAACCCGAATCTCAAAATAGTGATAGGAGAATTTGAAACGTCGCTTTTTGCGACACGTGTTACTCAAGAAGGAGCCAAAGTAAGGTACTATGGTATCAAGAAGAACGTTCACCTGGCAACCATTCCATCTGAGAATTCACTTGAAATAGCTCCGTTTGTGAAAAGTGTTTTTCCACAAGTGGAGTTTGCACCTGATGTATTGTACACTTCTTTAAGTAATTACGGAGCGATGCTTCATCCTGCTCCTGTAATTTTTAACGTTGGCAGAATAGAGAACAAAACGAGATTCACTCACTATATAGAAGGAATAACACCGTCTATAGCAAGATTCATAGAAAGAATAGATAGTGAAAGAATAGCACTTGGAAAGTGTCTTGATGTACGTCTCAAACCCATTACCGTTTGGTTGTCTGATGTTTATGATTCCAAAGGGAACAATCTTTTTGAACTTTTAAGAAATACCAAAGCTTACCATTTTATTCTTGGGCCAGATTCTTTACAGCATCGGTATCTGATAGAGGATACTCTTACGGGGTTAGTTCCAATGGTTCATCTTGCAAGAAAATGCGGAGTGAGGCTTCGTGCCATTGAAACACTTGTGAATCTGATAAATTATTTTGTTGATATTGATGTCATGGCTTATGGGAGAAATCTTGAAGATATGGGAATAAGACGAATGGAAATTTCGGACATCATTCACTACGTTGTGAATGGAGTGGGAACATGAAAATCGTCGGCGCTGCTGTAGGAAACTGCGTGCATGTTGCTGGAATCTTATCATTTATGGGAATTGCAAGATCTCTTGGACATGAAACGATCTTTTTAAGACCTGCTACGCCTGTTGATAAGCTTCTCGGCGCTGCGATTGAAACCGAAGCAGACATGATCGCGGTGAGTTATAGACTTACTCCTTCAGTGGCCCGTGAAATATTTAAAGAGCTTGAAGAGAAAATACCAAAGTATGGCTTAAGTGACAGAATATTTGTTTTTGGGGGAACTGCTCAAGTTGCTAAAATCGCACGTGAGTTTGATTTTTTTGACAAAGTATTTTCTACTCAAGGACAGAGGGAAATTGTTGATTTCTTAAAAGGAGATAAGGGTAAGCTTTTGGAAGTGGCAATTCCTGCTCAAACGTTGGTTGATCGAATAAGAGAAAGTGCTCCTTATCCCATAATAAGACATCATTTTGGACTTCCAAGGCTTGAAGAAACTCTTGAAGGTATAAAAGAAATTGCTGATTCTGAGACTATAGATGTTATATCATTGGCTCCAGATCAAAATGCGCAACAGTATTTTTTCGAACCGAAAGAAATGAAGAAAGAATTGTCAGGTGCAGGAGGAGTTCCTTTAAGAACAGAAGAAGATTTTAAAAGAATTTACGAAGCAACGAGAAGAGGAAATTATCCCATAATGCGTTGCTATTCTGGAACTGCTCATATTGTTGAAATGGCTGATCTCCTAAACAGAGTAATTCACAATGCGTGGGCTGCGATACCCTTGTGTTGGTACAACGAACTTGATGGCAGAAGCAAGAGGAAATTCACAGAGGCAGTTTCTGAAAACATGGAAGGCATAAAATGGAACGCGAAGCACGGCATTCCAGTAGAAGTCAATGAACCACATCAGTGGGGATTGCGAAATGCTCATGATGCGCTTTTTGTAGCAATGGCTTATGTGTCAGCCTACGTGGCGAAGAAACTTGGTGTGAAGACTTATGTCGCTCAGTATATGATGAACACCCCGCCTGGTCTTAGCCCCAGAATGGATCTTGCCAAGATGTTAGCAGCCAAAAAACTCATACATACCTTAGAAGATGAAGAGTTCAAAGTTATAACAGAAGTACGGCCAGGCCTTATGGCATTTCCAGCTGATATGGACAAAGCCAAAGGACAACTTGCGTTTTCAGTTGCAGAAGCTATGGAGCTGGAGCCACAGATTGTTCATGTGGTTTCGTTCACAGAAGCCGATCATGTGGCACTTGCCCACGAGATCGTTCAATCAGCTAAAATCGCGCGCCAAGTTATAGAGGAAAGTGTAAAAGGGTTACCTCATATTGAGAACGATCCTGAAATCAAAAATAGAGTAAGAATTCTTGAGGATGACGCTCATGTGCTTATTGATGCAATTCGTCAACTCTCAAATGCTCAAGATCCATTCCTTGATCCTAATACTTACTATGCTGCTCTCAGAATAGGATATCTTGATACTCCAAATTTTTCAGGTTCTGCCGTTGGGCTTGGGAAAATTTCCACGGCTATTGTTGATGGGAAATGCGAGGTGGTGGATCCGCGCACTGGAAGGATCATACGCGAACAGGAGAGAATAAACTCAATAGGTGAGCTTAAGTGATTATAAAGGCTTATGCAAAGGTCAATTTATATTTGGCAATCCTTAAAAAGCGTCAAGATGAGTATCACGATATCTTAAGTTTAATGCACAATATATCTTTGTATGATTTGATCGAGATTACAGACTCTGATACGGAATTTTTTGAATCGAATGATATGCTAAGTTGGGATGAAAATAACACTATTTACAGAGCTATTAGAATTTTTGAGAATGAAACTGGCATTAAAACTAATCTAATGATACGGCTTCACAAAAGTATACCATCGGGGGCAGGATTTGGAGGTGCAAGTGCGGACGCCGCCGCTCTTTTGTGGTATCTGTGTAGAAGATATAAAGTGAATGAGATACTAAAAATGGCTCAAAAAGTAGGAAGTGATGTTCCATTTTTTGTAAAAGGCGGATGTGCAATTGTTGAAGGAAAAGGTGAAAGGACAAAACATTTGGAACCGCTTGATGCGTTCATGGAGTTCTACGTTCCGAAAGTAAGATTTTCAACATCGTATATGTACGAATTGGTGGATAAAATGCAAGTTTTTGGTCAAAGAGGCAATCCTGAAACATTATACACAGCGTTGAAAAACGGAGATGTAGAATTAGCTAAAAGAAATATGTATAACACGTTTGAAGAGGTTGCACGAATAGCCTATCCTTCAATTGTGAAAGAAGCACATAAAAAGTTAGAGAAACATACTCTTGTTATGATGACAGGTTCTGGCTCAGCCTTTTTTGGGATGAACATTGAAAAAAAAGAACTAAAAAAGGGTGCACATCTTGTTGCACACCCCCGAGATATTCAAGATTAAATTAGCGGTACCTTTCGGCTCTGCGTTTCAAATCACCAGACTTTTGCTGGCTATCTTTCAGAAATTTAGATAATTTTTTTTCAAAATCACTTGGTCCTTCATTTTTTCGTCCCTTAGCTTGTTTTTTCTCAAGGACTACACCGGCGTCCTTTATAGAAAGATCTATTTTCCCGTTTTCACCAACTTTCAGCACTTTAACTTTGATTTTTTGTCCAACACTGAGGTATTCCGATGCATCTTTTATGTAACCATTAGCTACCTTAGAAATATGGACAAGTCCGTCGACTCCATCCTCGAGTTTTACAAAAACACCAAAATTCTTGATCGAAGTGACAGTACCTTCGACAATATTTCCTACTTTAACCATGCCTTCCTTCTGGAAAAGCCAGAAGTTCCTCCCTTCAGGTTTATATAACTGCAAGAATTATAGCATATTTTCAGTGAAACGAAACGCGCCAATTAGCGTACATAAAAACATACACACAAAAAGATTCAGATTGAGATTGTTTTTAAAGCTCTATCTATTTCAAAAAGTGCTCGAGTATTTTTACAGCATTAGTGGCGGCACCAACTCTAACATTATCTGCTACGTTCCAAAATAACAATGCTTTCCCATCATATGAAATTCTAATTCTCCCCACGTGTGAAAGATCACTGCCAACTACCTCCAGAGCTGTTGGATAGTCTTCCCATACTTTAACAGATGGTGCGTTCCTTAGGATTTCTTTTGCTTCTTCTAAAGAGAAGCTCCTTTCAAACTCAACGTACACAGACTCAGAGTGACCATACATTACTGGTACTCTAACCGCTGTTGCCTCTACATCACAGGTACAATTCATAATCTTTCTCGTTTCGTTGAGCATTTTCATTTCTTCCTCTGAGAATCCATTTTCACAGAAAGGACCTATCTGAGGAATGCAATTGAATGCAATTTTTTTTGGATACACTGTTGGATCTGAGTTTTTGGTTATCTCAGAATCTAACTCATTCATACCTTTTCTTCCACTTCCAGAAACAGCTTGCATAGTTGTAATGATGATACGTTTTAATTTGTACAGAATGTGAAGAGGATTTAAAACAAGAACAAGTTGAATTGTAGAACAATTTGGATTTGCCACTATTCCATGATATCCCTTTAAAACATTTGAGTTGATTTCAGGAACCACGAGTGGAATGTCCGGATTCATTCTGAAAGCTGATGAATTGTCTATCACAGTGCTGCCGTGTGAAGCTGCTATAGGCGCAAACTTTTTAGAAATCTCTTTTCCGGCAGAAAAGAGCAAGTAATCGAAGCCTTCTTTCATCGCTTCCTCAGTCAGTTTTTCGACTTTTATGGTTTTTGAGTTGAAGCTTAAGACTGTTCCGGCAGAACGTTCTGATGAAAAGAGCTTGAATTCATCGAAATCGTGCCCTCTTTCTTCTAAAACTTTTATCATAGTCCTTCCCACTTCTCCGGTTGCTCCCACTATTCCGATTTTCATAATTTTGACAGGCTCTTGTGTAATATAAAAGAGCCGTTTTCACCACCTCACTATCATAGAAAATTTTTGTTTGGTTATGGATATTGTACCACTCTTGAATAACACCTTCCGTCGACTCCGTCGCCACCTCGTGGCTACCGCCTGCGCCTTCGCGCCCTGTAAAGGACAACAGAACGGACAGGAAAGTGGGAAAGACATTGCACACCGTGCAATCCCACTCGGCTACCGCCTCGGACATAGAAGTGGGAAAGACATTGCACACCGTGCAATCCCACTCCTCAAGGAAGGACTACTTTGGTTTTTGGTCCCCACTATCAAAAGGGGTGGCCAAAGGCCGGGGTGTGTTTTTCTCGAAGAGGAATTACTAAAAAGATGTGTCAATTACTGTGAATTGCGCAGAACGGAAAATTCAAGATAATATACAGTTTAAATTGTGGTAAAATACTTACAAGCATATCTCGGTACAAGTGCGTCCTAAAAAAGTTTCTTTCTCAAAAATTCCAATTTCAAGGAGGGAGAATGATGAAAAAACTGTTTTTGCCGTTTCTCCTCGTCTTAATTACTGCCTCTGTTCTTGCACTACCTTTAAAAATAGCTTTTATCTATGTAGGTCCTGTAGGAGATTCAGGATGGACCTATACCCACAATCTCGGACGACTGTACGTACAGAAAATATTTGGAGATAAGATCCAAACAACTTATATTGAGAGTGTTCCAGAGGGTGCTGGTGCGATAAGTGTTTTGAAATCCCTTGCTAACCATGGATATAATCTTATTTATACAACAAGTTTCAGCTATATGGAACAAACTGCTGAGGTTGCCAAACTATTTCCCAAAGTAATATTCGAAAATTGCTCTGGTTATCTTACAAGGGCTAATATGGGAGACTACTTTGGGAGAATTTACCAATCGGAATTCTTAACCGGACTCATCGCTGGAGCGATGACAAAGAGTGGGAAAATCGGATACGTTGCGGCATATCCAATACCTGAGGTTGTCAGAGGAATAAATGCTTTCACAATTGGTGTTAGGATGGTTAACCCACGGGCTGAAGTTCACGTAGTGTGGGTGAACAGTTGGTACGATCCTCCTACCGAAAAAGAAGCTGCGCTGTCATTGATAAACGCAGGATGTGATGTTATAAAATCGGAAACAGACTCTGCGGCTCCTCTTCAAGCTGCGGAACAAAAGCATGTCTATGCCATAGGTTACAATGCAGATATGAAAAAGTTTGCTCCAAACTATTATCTTACTTCAGCAATCTTCAACTGGGGCGTTTTCTACGAAAAAGACATAAAAGAGATCATGAATGGTACTTGGAAACCAGAGAAATTCTGGGGAGGACTTGATACGGGAGTTGTTGACATAGCTCCAATGACAAAGCTCGTTCCACCGCAGACTCAGAAATTAGTAGAGGCTATGAAGGAAGAGTTAAAGTCTCATGAATTCCACGTTTTTGAAGGTCCGATTTACAATCAAAAAGGGAAACTCGCTATACCATCCGGAAAAATGGCAACTGACAAAGAGTTGCTTTCAATGAATTGGTTTGTTCAAGGTGTAGTGGGAAGTATACCCAAATGATGAGAAGATAGGGAGGGGATACTTATGAAATATAGATTCGCTTTTTTGGTGGCGTTGTTGTTAATAGGAGTTCTTGCTTTTGCAAGCCCTTTGAAGATTGGATTCATATTCGTTGGGCCAATAAATGATAACGGTTGGACTCAAGCACACTATGATGGTGGAGTGTTGGCACTGAAAAAAGCTTTTGGAGATAAAGTTCAAATCACCTACATAGAAAATGTTCCTGAAGGAGCACCTTCTTTGAATGTGTTGAATTCACTTGCTTCAAGAGGATTTAAGCTTATATATGCTACAAGTTTTGGCTATATGAATCAAGTTATGCAAGCTGCCAAAAAGCACCCAAATGTGATATTTGAAATGTGCTCTGGATACGAACTCGCATCAAATGTTGGGGAATACTTTGGAAGAATGTATGAACCACGCTACCTTAGCGGGCTTATAGCTGGTGCGATGACGAAAAGCGGGAAAATCGGTTATGTTGCAGCATATCCAACGCCGGAAGTTGTCAGAGGAATAAATGCCTTCACACTTGGTGTCAGGGCTGTCAATCCTCGAGCGACTGTGCACGTAGTTTGGACGTATTCGTGGTACGATCCTCCTGTTGAGAAAGAAGCTGCTCTTAGTCTTATCAACGCTGGTTGTGATGTGATGGCTCAGCATCAGGATTCACCAGCCGCTGTTGAAGCTGCTCAAAGCAAAGGTGTTTATGCAATAGGATATGATTCTCCCAACATGGGCAAATTCGGTCCAGATGCTTATTTGACTTCTCCAATATGGGATTGGTCAGCTTTTTATGTGCCAAATACAAAAGAAGTCTTGGATGGAACATGGAAGTCAGAAGCATATTGGAAGGGAATGAAAAGTGGAATTGTGAAGCTCGCTCCAATGAGCAAATTGGTTCCCTTGTCGGTTAAGAAGCTCGTCACAGCTATGAAAGATGAGATAATAAGTGGAAGATTTCATGTTTTTGAAGGTCCGATTTACGATCAAAATGGAAAACTCAGAATCCCGGCTGGAAAGATAATGAGTGATGATGCGCTGCTCTCCATGCAGTGGTTTGTCAATGGAGTAGTGGGAAAGATACCAAAAAAGTAAACAACAAAAGGTTGGTGCTATGAGCGATATCGTCCTTAAGCTTTCAGGTATAGTGAAATCCTTTCCAGGCGTACTGGCAAATGATCACGTGGACTTCACCCTTAAAAGAGGTGAAGTCCACGCACTTTTGGGAGAAAATGGTGCCGGAAAGACAACTTTGATGAACATCACTTATGGTATTTACAAGCCGGATGAAGGAGAGATATATGTCAACGACAAAAGGGTGGAAATCACTTCGCCTCATCGTGCAATGGAATATGGAATTGGCATGATTCAGCAGCATTTTAGTCTTGTACCTTCGTTCAGTGTTGCTGAAAATATAGCACTTGGACTAAAAGAATCTAAAATATTGCCTAAAATAGATTTAGTTAGAAAGAAAGTCAAAACTCTCGCCGAAAGGTTTGGTTTAGATGTGAATCCAGACAGTCGAATATGGCAACTTTCGGCAGGTGAGCAACAACGCGTTGAAATTTTAAAACTTCTCTACATGAGTGCCCAAATAATGATATTAGATGAACCTACAGCGATACTTACACCTCAAGAGGCTGCAAACCTTTTCAAAACTATAAAAGAAATGGTTAAATACGGTGCTTCTGTGATATTTATCAGTCACAAGCTCAAGGAAGTATTGGAAATTTCAGATAGAATCACAGTGATGAGACACGGAAAAGTAATAGACACCCTTCAAAAAGAAGAAGCTAACGAAAGGATCCTTGCTAAGAAAATGGTTGGTCGTGAAGTGGTTTTGAAGATTTCTAAAAAACCGCCAAAACCAAGGGAAATCGAGCTTGAAGTTAAAGATCTCTGGGCAAGGGGAGATAAGGGTCCTTACGCTGTTCGTGGTGTAAGTTTGGATGTTAAATCAGGCGAAATACTCGGAATAGCAGGAGTTGCAGGTAATGGCCAAAGAGAGCTTGCTGAATCCATTTATGGCCTCAGAAAATACACGGGAGAAGTCAAGATCGGAGGAGAAATGATGCACTCTCTCGGTGTCGTAAGCAGGATGAAAAGTGGTGTTGCTTATATTCCTCAAGACAGAAAAGGAGTAGCTCTTTGTGGAGGATTGCCGCTTTACTATAATCTTTTCTTGAAAAAGCCCTTTAGAATACCAGAATTCTACTTGAATCCATATCTTTTCAATTCATCCCGCTTAAAAAAACCTTCTGAGCAGCTCGTAGATGAGTATCTCATATCCGCCTCATCTTTGAATTTGGAGGTAAAGTATCTTTCTGGTGGTACCATGCAAAAAGTTGTTCTGGCGCGCGAACTCTCCTTAAATCCAAAACTCATAATTGCCGTTCACCCAACTCGTGGTTTGGATGTTGGAGCCACAGAATTCGTTTACAAAACTCTGTTGAAAGCAAGAGACAATGGCGCCGCGATTTTGCTAATTGCGGGAGATTTAGAGGAGATTTTCACTTTGTCTGATCGAGTTGCCGTGCTTTATGAAGGAGAAATAGTTGGATATAGCAAACCAGATGAATCACATCTTGAAGAGATTGGCCTTATGATGGCTGGTGTAAGGAGAGTGAAAAAGTGAGACTTAAAATCGAAAAAAGGCATGAAAATGCTTCGACATTTTCTGTTTTGTTGATGTCTATACTCTCGGTTGTGGTTTCTTTGGTAATACTTGGTTTTATCATCCTCTCCCTTGGTAAAAATCCAATAGAGGCTTATATTCAGCTTGTTTCTTGGCCTCTTGGGACAATTGCTGGTTTGACACAAACCCTGATTTCTATGATGCCTTTGCTTTTTACATCTCTCGGTTTGGTAATAGCATTTAAAATGAAATTGTGGAACATAGGAGCTGAGGGACAATTTTATATGGGAGCATTTGGTGCCACATGGGGAGCATTGTTCCTCTTCAATCATATTTCTAATCCATGGATCATGTTGCCTTTACTTGCACTTTTGGGAGCTGGTATTGGAGCTGGATGGGGGGCATTAGCCGGGGTAATGAAGGCGCAACTTGGGGTAAACGAAATATTGAGTACTCTCATGCTCAACTATGTAGCTATTTATTGGGTTAACTACCTCGTTTATGGTCCATGGAAGGGTGCTGGAAGTTACAATTTTCCCATAACTGCTACTTTTCCGAAATCGGCAATTTTACCCCAATACACTGCAAATGGTATCAATCTTGGAATATTTTTGGCGATCGCTACTTCTTTTTTTGTTTATTACCTTCTTAGATGGACAAGATTTGGTTTTGAAATAGACATTGCTGGTGACAATCCAAAAGCTGCTGAGTATGCAGGTGTAAATGTTAAAAAGATGGTTATCATTGTAATGATCGTGAGTGGTGCTCTTTCAGGTCTTGGTGGCATGATGCAAATGAGTGGAGTGCTTTTCAGGTTACAACCTAACTTTTCGCCAGGGTATGGTTACACCGCTATAATCATAGCCTTGCTTGCAAGGTTGAATCCATTCGTGACTGTTGCAGTGGCATTTCTCTTCGGGGGATTGATCGTTGGCACTCAACAAATTCAACTTTTTCTCCAAATACCTTTCTCCCTTGTTAACGCATTTCAAGGTTTGCTGCTTTTCTCATTTGTAGCTGGTGAAGCGTTACTTCATTACAAATTGAGGTGGGTGAGAGCATGAGCCAGAACATCGTGATTACCACTGTAGCAGGTGCCATAAGAGCTGGTACACCTCTTCTCTTTGCAAGCATTGGTGAGCTGTTAGCCGAAAGATCCGGTGTTCTTAATCTTGGTGTAGAAGGTATGATGCTAATTGGCGCATTCACAGGCTTTGCGGTGTCTTACAATACTGGCAATTTGTGGTTGGCTGTTGTAGTTGCTATGGTTGTAGCAGCATTGTTAGCTGCTCTACACGCTTTTATGTCCGTTACACTACGTGCCAACCAAGTAGTCAGTGGACTTGCTCTCGTTTTCCTCGGATCGGGACTTAGTGGTTTTTGGGGACAAAGATATGTTGGTACACAAGCTCCGGGTTTCTCGAATTTAAGCATACCACTTCTTGGAAAAATTCCAATTATAGGTGAGGTGCTGTTTGATAGAGATCCTCTTGTTTACGTAGGCTACATACTTGTTCCACTTGTTTGGTGGTTCCTTTATAAAACGAGGGCTGGTATGAATTTGAGAGCCGTTGGTGAAGCCCCATCAGCAGCTGATGCTAGAGGAATAAATGTGAGTTTAACGCGCTATATATATACAATCGTGGGAGGAGCATTTGCTGGACTTGGAGGAGCTTATCTTTCTCTTGCATATACTCCTATGTGGGTGGAAAACATGAGCGCCGGTCGCGGATGGATTGCGATTGTATTGGTTATATTCGCTATTTGGGATCCTCTGCTCGCTATGGTTGGAGCGTATCTTTTTGGAGGGATAAGCGTACTTCAATTTGGCTTGCAAGTTGCTCAAATTCCGATACCAGCCAACATAATGAAAATGTTTCCCTACCTCTTTACAATCATAGTCATGTTGTTTACTTCAGGTGAAAAGATGAAGAAAAGATTTGGTGCACCGTCGGCACTTGGAATTCCTTATTCTCGAGAAGAGAAAACGTGAAATCCTCTGAGGATCAATTCTCATCATCCTCGTCATCATAATAGTCATCCTCTTCACTGATATAGTCCCATATTTCATCTTCAGAGGATATTGCGTTTTCGTCAACTAATTCTTTGACCATTAAAGAGGCCTTTTTTAAAATTTCTTTGTATTCTTTTAGTCTTGTTTTGGCCTCTGATTCCGTCAAGCCATTCCAAACCAGCTCTTCCAAGACCTCGTTCTCGTTTTCGATAACGTAACCTCTATCATCATCCCAAATAACATCTAAAGAAGCATAGTCTCGAATCTCGTTGTCTTTTATTAGAGAAGCTATTTCCTCTATTTTCTCTCTGAATTCTTTTTCCAATTTGGATTACCTCCTACTAATGTTATCGAGGATGGATTATATCATAAATTTTGTGAAAAGATCATAATTTTTTCTCAATTCATAAAATGTGTGATCGATCGTGATAAAATGATGTCGTAGCAACAATTATATTTGATCGGAGGGATTTTATGAATAAAGAACTGGATAAAATTGTTTTTTCACTAAAAGAAGAACTTTTTAAAGAGGCAGGTGAGATCATAAAGTTCAAATCAGTCCAAGGCAAGCCTGAAAAAGGAGCGCCATTTGGTGAGGGGGTAAAAAAAGCCTTAGAATATGCTCTCAAGCTTGGCGAAAAATATGGTTTCAGAGTCAAGAATGTTGATAACTATGCGGGGCACGTGGAATTTGGAAATTCCGGGAAGCTGTTCGGCGTGCTTGGTCATCTCGATGTTGTACCAGAAGGGACAGGCTGGTCAGTAGATCCTTATGAAGGAGTGATAAAAGAGGGCTACCTTTGGGGTCGAGGTGCGATCGATGATAAAGGGCCAACGATCGCAGCTCTTTTTGCGCTAAGAGCTGTCAAAAAGTTAGGGATCGAACCAAAAAATCGGGTAAGGATCATTTTCGGAACAAATGAAGAATCAGGATGGAAGGGTGTAAAACACTATTTTGAGCATGAAGAAATGCCAGATTGGGGAGTTACACCTGATGCGGATTTTCCAATAATATATGCGGAAAAAGGGATTGTCAACTTTGAAATATCAGCTGCGAGGAATGTAAGATCGACTGATGGTGACGCAACGCTTATTTCTTTAAAAGGTGGAGAAGCATCGAATATGGTCATCGCCGATGCCGAATTGATACTTGATGTTAAGAATGAGAGTGTTGCTGAATTTGTTGGAAAATTTAAGCCCCGAAACAACGCGCGTGTTGAAATGAATCTTAACGGAAATAGGCTAACAGTGAAAGCCTTTGGAAAATCGTCTCATGGTGCAAAGCCACAAGAGGGAATCAATGCTGCATCAGCACTCTTTGAGTTGCTTGGAAAGATAAAACTTGATGATGAAGGGCTCAATGAGTATTTGAAAAAAATCAACGAGAAAATCGGGTATGAAACGGATGGAAAATCCATGGGAATAGCTGGTAGTGATAATGTTTCCGGAGAGCTGACTGTTAACCTTGGAATAGCTGAGATCACAAATAACGCGATAAAACTCGTTCTCAATATACGATATCCAATATTTTTTAATGTTAACATGATAGAATCTCAGCTCAAAGAAGCGTTAAGTGGTATGAATGTTGTACGTGCTCACGATCAAGGTCCTCTTTACGTTTCTCCGGAAAGCAAACTTGTGAAACTGCTCTCTGAGGTGTACGAAGATGTGACAAAAGAGAAGGCCTATTTGATCGCCATAGGTGGTGGAACTTACGCGCGTGCGATTCCGAACGCAGCAGCATTTGGACCACTTTTCCCGGGAAGAGAATCGACGGAGCATCAGCCGGATGAACGAATAGCGTTGGACGATCTTCTGATGACTGCAAGAATATACGCACAACTTTTGTACAGGGTTTTATATTAAATCTCTCACCGCGTTGTGCGTCAGCTTTACAGTCTATGAACATTTATCAAATAAACATCGCTTTTCAGGAGATGTGAAAAATCTCTTTCTTTACGGACTTTGGATCGTTTTGTAATCTTCGTGCACAATCTGAGTTAACGGTTCTCTCCGAGATAGTGTGGATAAATTCATATAAATTGTCAAAACAAATGTTTGAATTTCTCAAAGTTCATCATCAACGATCACCTTTCTGAGTTTCTAAAAGTATAAAAGTAATAGAGTTAAAGCACATGGATACAAAAGCACTTAAAGTCCCTCGAAGTTTTGTCAGGTCATATGAACGAGCCGTGCGAGAAATGAAAGAACAGGAGCGAGATTGCACAGTGTGCAATGTTTTCTCGCTTTCTCGACCAAAGCGGTAGCTGCGAAGAAGGCACAGGATGTGCCGAGAAAGCGAATCGAACAGGATGTTCGTATGCAGCGGGCCCCGTTATGAGTTTCTGACACGGATAAACGAGTGAATCAGACCTGACGAGACTTCGAAAAAAATTACATGATCGCTTGCAAAGCGAAAAATAGATAAAATTCAATTACCCACATCAAACTGATGAGAACCGAGTTAACTCTCTTTTTTAAAGTGTGTTCATTTTAAGTTCAGGTGTTGACAAGGTGTTTAACGCACCTTCCGCACGTGCCAAATC